>Ga0247817_10000640_pt1 | contig 18659 bp, 13 predicted proteins | sample UWRJL212509R1_FD_178010 | JGI IMG/M metagenome (GOLD analysis project Ga0247817, IMG submission 178010) | Plant litter microbial communities from Arlington Agricultural Research Station in Wisconsin, United States - UWRJ-L212-509R-1 | ecosystem: Environmental > Terrestrial > Plant litter >...
GAGGTACAGCGGAATCGTCATCATCGCGCCGAACATGCCGAAACCGACGAGCACGCCGAGGATCGTCGCCATCGAGAAGGTCTGGTTCTTGAACAGCTTGAGCGGGATGAGCGCGTCGTCACCCATGAGCTTCTCGCTCACGATGAAGGCTGCGATACCGATCGCTGCGATCACGTAGCAGGCGATGGCGCCGGGGGAGTCCCAGCCCCACTCGCGGCCCTGTTCGAACACGAGTAGCAGGGGAACGAGGCCGAGCACGATGGTTGCGGCACCCCACCAGTCGATCCGCACCGAGCGACGCGAGTGGGGGATGTGCAGAAAGCGCACGACGATAGCCAGCGCCCCGATACCGATCGGGATGTTGATAAGGAAGACCCAGCGCCATCCAGTGACCCAGAGAATCCAGTCGGTGCCCGAGAGCAGGCCGCCGACGAGCGGGCCGATGACGCTCGAGATGCCGAAGACCGCGAGGAAGTAGCCCTGGTACTTCGCGCGTTCGCGGGGAGCGAGGATGTCACCCATGATCGCAAGCGGGAGCGCCATGAGTCCGCCGGCGCCGAGTCCCTGCAGCGCGCGGAAGCCGGCGAGCTGGTACATCGAGGTCGCGAATCCGGCGGCCACGGAGCCCGCGAGGAAGATCACGATCGCGATGATGAACAGCGGGCGACGGCCGAAGAGGTCGCTGAGCTTGCCGTAGATCGGGGTCGCGATGGTCGAGGTGATCAGGTAGGCGGTGGTGACCCAGGCTTGTGCGTCGAGCCCCTTGAGGTCGTCGGCGATCGTGCGCATCGACGTGCCGACGATGGTCTGGTCGAGGGCTGAGAGGAACATGCCGGCCATGAGGCCGAAGATGATGAACAGGATTTGGCGGTGCGTCATGACGCCGCCGGCCTCCTTGATGGCCTGGGCTTGCTGCTTGCCCTTGGAGTCGGCGCGTGACATGAAACCTCAGTCTGTGAACGAATGAAAAAGCCGCTGCGGAACGCGTCCGTCAGCGGCAGAAGAAATTTGCGTAGAGCGCAAATTTACACCGCGGGCAATTGTTCTGCAAGCAACGACCGGCATGACCCCTGTTGGTGGGGGACTCCCACTCATTCGGGTGATTCGGGTGACTAATCCGTAGGTTTTGTCGTGTTCGCATGGGGGTAGAAAACTCTGTCCGGCCTAGGGTAAGCGCGACTGACACCTAGACCAGTCGACGATGCGGTAGGCGCCAGAGCCTCCCGCCCCAGGGAGATGCACCATGTCCGAGCTCGTCCATACGTCACTACTGCGCAGAAGCCTCGCGATCATCGCGACGGCAGCGCTCACTCTTACCGGGGTGAGTCTTGCAGCGACAACCGCCACTGCCGCGGTCACCCCGACCATCGTCGAGGTCACGCCCAGCCAGATCGGTACGACCAACGTGTCGTCCGCGCGCACCGCGTGGGACACCATCACCGACGACGCCTTCGTGCCCGGGGCCACCGGTCTCGCGCTCGACATCGAGAACAAGCCGCTCGGCACCTCGAGCTTCGTGTCCACCGGTTTTCAGCTCGACCCCGGCGCGACCACGAACAAGATCCGCTACCAGTACTACCTCGGCACCGGCGGCATCCCCTCGCTCGATGCTCGCGAGGGTGCAACAGTCGCCGACCTGATCGGTGAGGGCTTCAGCTGGGACGCATACTTCCCCAAGGCCTACGTCGACAGCGCGGGCTTCCCGTCGATCGACATCCAGCTCGAGAAGGAGCTCTCGAACGGACAGTTCCAGCGCACCGCAGCCTTCGTCTATGTCGGTCGCACGAGCAACGACGCTGGTTCGTCGTCGAACACCGGCTACTCGACTCTCGAGCCCGAGCAGGTGCGCGCCAACAGCCGCCCCGCCGTCATCGACGAGAACGGTGTCGCCACGGCCGTCACGCAGCAGACGCCGTACACGAAAGAATCCTTCCTCGAGGCATTCGGCGACTACACGGTGGTCTCGTTCGGCCCCAACGGCGGTCGCTTCATGGGCACCGACAATGCCGTCGTCTTCTCGTCGATCTCCGCGTTCGGCACCGAGCTCGCCTTCAGCAAGCTCGACCTCGACCCCGCGACCTCGACGTTCAGCCCGCGCGCTGACTTCACCACGAGCTCGACGATCTTCATGCCGCAGGGTGCAACCCTCGACGGCAACGGCCACACGATCTCGGTGAAGGATGACCCGACCCTGAGCTATGGCTTCAAGGGCGCTGTCGTGCAGAACGCTGCCGGCACCACGCAGTTCGATGTCACCGACCTCACCATCAACGGACAGCCCGGACTCGTCAAGCAGCACCAGAGTGGCAACCTCGAGCTCTACGGCGTGCGCTTCACGAACGCATCGGGATCGATCACCGACTCCGAGATCCTGCACATCGAGCGCCAGGCATCCGCCGACAACGACGGCACCGCGATTCGCGTCGACAACATCAATGGCGTGACCGAGCGCGAGGTCACGATCGACAACGTCACGGTCACCGACTTCCAGAAGGGTGGCTTCTCCGCGAACGGCAACCTCAAGGTCGAGATCAGCGACAGCGTCTTCGGTCACGGAAAGTCCTCGACTCCGCCGAACACCATCCAGATCTCGGGCGGTGCTGACGCGAACATCCACGGCAATACCATCGGCGGAGTGCAGTCGACCCAGAACGGCATCTACCGCACCTCAACGAGCATCCTCGCGAGCGGTGCAGGCACGCTGCGCGTTGTCGACAACACGATCACCACGTCGGATGCTGCTGTTTACGTCAGTGGAGGCGGCGAGAGCACTGTCTTCCGCAACGTGATCACCGGACCGGCGAACCCGATCCTGCTGCCGAACACCCAGACCCTGCAGGAGACCTGGGCGGTCCTCGCCTACGGAGCAGAACTCTCGGTGGGCGCCAACAAGATCTCGGCGTACCAGACGCGCTACGGCATCTACGACAACGATGAGAACGAGGCGCCGTACACGACGATCCTCGCCGAGCTCGGAGCGCTCGACATCGAGCCGCTCTACGCGGGCGAGTCCGCCGTCGACGTCGCGATCGTCGACGACAAGGGCATCGCGGGAACAGTCTCCGTGTTCGCGACAGTCGGCGAGACCACGAAGAAGGTCGGAACCGCAGCTGTCACACCCGCTGAAGGCGGAGCCCAGACGGTGCACGTCGCGGTCGCGGGTATCCCAGCCGGAAACGTCACCCTCTCGGCGAGCTTCGCTCCGACGAACGACCCGACCGAGGTCGTCGAAGCGACCACCACGGCGAACTTCTTGTTCGCTGCGGTGGATGTCGCGCTCGCCCTCAACACGGCGGCCGTCACCTACGCGGGCAGCCCTGCTGTCGCGACGGTCACTGTTGCACCCGCGGGTGTCACCGGAACCGTGCAGCTCTTCGCCGGCTCCGAGCCGGTGGGTGCGGCCACGGCCGTGACCACCGCCGGCAAGGCTGTCATCTCGATTCCCAACAAGACGCTCACCGCCGGTGCGCACTCGATCACGGCAGTCTTCACGCCGACGGGTGACACGGCTTCGAGCTTCTCGACCGGAACGAGCGCGGCACGCGTGCTCGTCGTCAGCCGCACGGCGACGACGACCGCGGTATCGCTGAGCAAGACCAGCCAGGCGTACAACGCGACCCCCGTCACCGTCACCGCGACAGTGACCAAGGGACTCGCCGGCACCGTGCAGTTCACCGTCGGAGGGGTTGCCTACGGCGAGCCCGTCGAGGTCGTGACCACCACGGGTCGCGCGGTTCTGCCGGCGGCCGACGTTCGCCTCATCGCGGGCGGCAAGCAGGCAATCGGCGCGGTCTTCTCCCCGGAGCTCGAGGGCGGCTACGCCACCTCGACCGCCGCTGCGAAGTCGCTCACCGTGAGCAAGCTCGCCACCACGACGGCTGTCAAGCTCGGCGGAACCACGCAGGTCTTCGGAGCAACGCCGGTCTCGGTCGTCGCAACGGTGACCAAGAACGTCGACGGCACCGTGCAGTTCAAGTCGGGTTCCACCCTCCTGGGCAGCCCGGTCGAGGTCGTGCACGCTGCGACGAGCACGGCCACTCTCGACGCGGAGGTCGCCTCGACGATCCCCGGCGGAAAGGCATCCATCACGGCCGTCTTCACCCCGACGAACACCGCGGGCTACAACACCTCGACCTCCAAGGCCGTGGCGCTCACCGTGACCAAGGCGGCCATCACCGTCGAGATCGCGGTCAGCGCTCCGTCGCAGGCCTACGGCACGAGCAGCCCGGTGGATGTCACGGCAACGGCCCCGGCCGGTGTCGACGGTTCCGTGCAGTTCTTCGACGGTACGACGACCCTGGGTGGGCCGGTCGCAGTGGACGAGAACGGCGAGGCCGCGGCATCCAGCACCGCCGTTGCGTTCCTCCCCTCCGGATCGCGCGTGCTGCGCGCGGTCTTCAGCCCCACCGCGACCGCGAACTTCGCAGCCGTGACCTCGCCGCCCGCGACCCTCGCGGTGACGGCCCTCGTGACGACCCTCGAACTCAGCACGTCTGAGGAAGAGATCCCCGCCACCTGGACCTACGGCGACACCGGGCTCGGAACCATCAACGCGCAGGCGACTGCGGGGGTTCCCGGCAAGGTGCAGTTCTACTACGCAACGGGCAAGACCTGGGGTGCACCGGTATCGGTCACCTCGCAGGGTCGCGCCTCGATCGCGCTCACCACGCTCCCCGCCGGTGACGCGATCGGACAGATCAGTGCAGTGTTCACCCCGACGAACACCCTGGGCCGCACCTCGGCGACCGCTCTCCTCACGCTCGGCGTCGTGCCGAACAAGGCGACTGCAACCATCACGCAGTCGGTTCCGGAGAGCGTCAAGTCGAAGTCGGTCATCACTGTCACGGTCGGTGGCGTCACCGGTGCCCCCGCACCGACCGGCACCGTTCGCGTCTACTACACCGCCACGAAGTACGTGACGGCGACCATCTCGAGCAATGGGACGGCGAGCGCGACTCTCCCGACCATCAAAAAGGGCACCAAGCTCATCATCAAGTCGGTGTACTCGGGTGACCTCGGGTACACGGCAGTGACGAGCGCCTCGGTCACCCGCACGGCCAAGTAGCAGCAGCAGTGGGAGGGGGGCCGGCGCGAGAGCGTCGGCCCCCTTCCGTCTACACTCGGAGCGTGTCGAGTCTCGCCAGGTCCGTAGCGTCCGTCTCCCTCATCGCCGCACTCGTGCTCACGATCTCGGCGTGCGCCCCGCAGCGCGATCCCTTTCCCGAGGAGACGTCCGCAGTGCCCACGCAGCCTCCCGTAGAAACGCCCACGCCGACTCCGACGCCCACCCCGACCTTCGACAAGACCCAGCAGTCGATCGACGACCCCGCAAGCCTGTGGGTGGTCGCGAACAAGCTGCGTCCGCTGAATCCCCAGGATTACGCGGCCCCCGACCTCGTCGCTGTTCCGGTTCCCTACGTCTACGCGCCGAGCCTGCGCAAAGAGGCTTCGGACGCCGTCGTCGCAATGTTCACGGCCTTCAGCGACGAGACCGGCCTCGGCATGAAGTCGCAGAGCGCCTACCGCAGCTACAGCGCCCAGGTGCGCGTCTACAACAACTGGGTATCCTCGCTCGGGCAGGCGGGCGCCGACCTCACGAGCGCCCGCCCCGGCCACTCCGAGCACCAGACCGGCCTCGCGATCGACATCAGCGCTGCCGACGGCAAGTGCGCCCTCGACCAGTGCTTCGCCGACACGGCCCAGGGCAAGTGGCTCGCCGAGCACGCCTGGGAGTACGGCTTCATCCTGCGCTACCCGAACGGCATGACCAACATCACCGGCTACGAGTTCGAGCCGTGGCACTACCGCTATGTCGGCAAGGTGCTCTCGACCGAGATGCACGAGACCGGTACGGCGACGATGGAAGAGTTCTTCGGGCTTCCGTTCGCTCCGGACTACGCGAAGTAACGCCGTGCGCGCGCTCCGGGCTGCCCTCGTGGGCATCGTCGCGGGCGCGCTGCTCGCGGGGTGTGCGCCCACCGAGCGGCCCGTGACATCCATCGATGCGCAGGTCGAGTACCTCAGCACCTATTGGGACGACCGCAATGACGAGGTCTACGGCTCGCTCAACGGCACCGACTGCGTCAACTTCACCAGCCAGGGGCTCGTCGAACGTGGCTGGGAGATGGACGAGGACTGGTGGCACCTGCAGGTGCTGGGCATCAACCAGTACAGCAAGGCCTGGGTCAGCTCGACAGCCTTCAACGACTACCTCGCAGCGCACCCTGACAAAGCGACGGTCGTGGATGCCACGGGCGTCGTCGTCGGTGACATCGTGCAGTTCGACTACGACAACAGTGGCAATCGAGACCACACGGCGACAATCTCGCGCATCGAGCCCGACGGCACCGTCCTGCTCGTGCAGCACTCGGATGACGCGCTCGACCGCTCCGTGGCCGAGCAGCTCGCCGAGCACGACGAGGGCGGCGGGGTCGTGTACTTCTGGCACCTCCTCGGCTGAGGCTCTCGAAGCCTTGCCCTTCGAGAGCCTCAGGGAGCGCCTACTCCAGGAACCCCCTTCGAGAGCCTCAGGGAACGGCTTCCTCAGGGAGCGTTGTCGAGCGCCGCATCCACGATGAGCTTCGCCTCCGCCTGCACGGCCTTGAGGTGTTCGGGGCCGGCGAACGACTCCGCGTAGATCTTGTAGACGTCTTCTGTTCCGCTCGGGCGGGCCGCGAACCAGGCGCGATCGGTGACGACCTTGACGCCGCCGACGGCAGCCCCGTTGCCGGGCGCTTCGGAGAGCCGGGCGATGATCGGGTCACCCGCGAGGGTGTCGGCCGTGATCGCGGAGCCGTTGAGCTTGCCGAGGGTCGCCTTCTGCGCCTTCGTGGCCGCGGCATCCACTCGCTCGTAGGCGGGGTCGCCGTACTGCTCGACGAGTTCCGCGTATAGCTGCGAGGGGCTCTTGCCGGTGACGGCGCGGATCTCGCTCGCGAGCAGGCACAGGATGATGCCGTCTTTATCGGTCGTCCAGACCGTGCCGTCCGTGCGCAGAAAGCTCGCGCCCGCGCTCTCCTCGCCGCCGAACGCGACCGATCCGTCGATGAGTCCGGGCACGAACCACTTGAAGCCGACCGGCACCTCCCACAGGGTGCGGCCCAGAGCCTGCGCGACGCGGTCGATCATCGTGGATGACACGAGCGTCTTGCCGATCGCTGCATCCGTGCGCCACTGGGGGCGGTGCGTGTAGAGGTACTGGATCGCGACAGCGAGAAAGTGGTTCGGGTTCATGAGGCCGCCGTCAGGCGTCACGATGCCGTGGCGGTCGGCGTCGGCGTCGTTGCCGGTGACGATGTCGAATTCGTGCTGGTGGCGCACGACCGAGGCCATGACCGAGGCGCTCGACGGATCCATGCGGATCTTCTCGTCCCAGTCGAGAGTCATGAAACCCCACTGCGGGTCGACGCCGGTGCCGAGCACGGAGAGCGTACTGGGCGTGCCGGAGAAGTAGGTCTCGGCGATGAGCTTCCAGTAGCCGACGCTCGCGCCGCCCAGCGGGTGCGCGCCGATGCGGATTCCCGCCGCCGCGATCGCCTCGAAGTCGATGATGTTGGCGAGGTCGGCGACGTACGCTCCGCGGTAGTCGTAGGTGTCGACGGCGCTCGGCTCAGCGCGCTTCACGCCACGGTTGCCGTCGGCGATGAGCTCGTTGGCGCGGTTGGCGATCCAGCCCGTGGCATCCGAGTCGGCCGGGCCGCCGTGCGGAGGGTTGTACTTGAAACCGCCATCGCGGGGCGGGTTGTGTGAGGGCGTGATGACGATGCCGTCGGCTTCACCGGTCACTGAGGTTCTCGAAGTGTCGCGGTTGTAGACGATGATCGCGTGGCTGAGCGACGGCGTCGGTACGTAGTCGTCGAACTCGTCGACGAGGGCGTGCACGCCGTTCGCCTCGAGCACTTCGAGCGCGGTGGTCTCTGCCGGGCGGGAGAGCCCGTGGGTGTCGCGCCCGATGAAGAGCGGCCCGGTCGTGCCCTGCGCGGCGCGGTACTCGACGATCGCCTGCGTGATCGCGGCAATGTGCGTCTCGTTGAAGGCCGCATCGAAGGATGAACCGCGGTGCCCGCTCGTGCCGAACACGACCTTCTGCTCCGGATTCGTGACGTCGGGCACGAGCGAGTAGTACGCCTCCACGAGGGCGTGGACGTCGATGAGGTCTTCGGGCTGAGCAGGGGTTCCGGCGCGCGAGGTCATGGCTCCAGTCTCCCAGTTGGGGTCATCCGCCGGGAGGCCTTTCATCAATCTCTGTGCTGACGCTGTGGCAGCGCCGCCTGCGTACGGTCGGGAGAGTGAACAGACACCAGGCCAGCATCGCCCTCGCATGGCTCGGTTTTGTGGTGGGGTTCGCCGCGTTCTGCCAGTCCTGGGGGCTCGGCGTCGAGTACCGCCTGCTGCAGTGGGACGAGATCGAATTCTGCGAGCAGCTCACCCAGCAATCGCGGGTCGACTTCGTCGGCGCGCTCTTCGCTCCGCAGGCCACCTGCGTGTGGGCGACGGGGGCGACCGAGCTCGTGCCGCGGCTGGCGATCCTGCCGACGGCGCTCACCTGGTTCGCCTCGTTCGCGATCCTCATCGCGGCGGTGATCGTGCGTCGCACCTCGCGCTACAGCTGGTCGCTCCTTCTCCTGCCCCTCCTCTTCGGCGCGGGGCTGTACACCGCCACCACAACCTGGGTCATCGTCGGACCGGTAGCGGTCATGCCCGAGCGGGACGCCGTGCCACCCCACGTTCCGACAGTCGAAGAGCTCGACGGGTGGTCGTTTCTCGTGCCGCAACCCGCCTCCACGGTGCGCGGCAGCTACGAGTCGAGCCTCGCCGACACCGTCGCGCTCGCCGACGGCACCCTCGCGGCGGCGGGGCCCATTCCGCACCCGTGGGATCCGGAGCACGAGCCCACCTTTCCGATGAACTCCGCCCCGTGCCGCGACGACGCGCAGCGACCGATCCTCGAAGCGGATTTCGACGTGGATGACAGCGCGGCCGCCGTCGCCCGCGTGCGCGCCCGCTGGGTCGCCGACGGCTTCGATCTCGACGCGAGGAGCACGAGCGACCACGTCGTCGCTGTGGAGCGCACGCCGGTCACCGGCCGCGTCGCATCCATCCAGCGCTACGACAGCACTCTGCGCGTGCGGGTGAGCGGGGTCTGCGGGAGCTTCACCCCATAAACTCGTGGCTATGTCAGCCTCCGAACCGTCCGCACGCGCCTACAGCTACCTGGGCCCCGCGGGAACGTTTACCGAGGCTGCCCTCAAGCAGGTGCCCGAGGCGGTTGGGACTACGTGGCATCCGGTGAACAATGTCGGTGAAGCGCTCGACGACGTTGTCTCCGGCCGCAGCGTCGCGGCGATGATCGCCATCGAGAACTCCATCGAGGGTGGGGTGAGCGCGACGCAGGATGCCCTCGCCAACATCCCGGGACTGCGCATCATCGGCGAGTACCTCGTCTCGGTGAACTTCGTGCTCGTGGCACGCCCCGGCACCGCGCTCGCCGACGTCAGGGTCGTCAACGCGCATCCCGTCGCGTACGCCCAGACCCACCTCTGGCTCGACGCCAACCTGCCGACGCACGGCCACATTCCGGCGACGTCGAATGTTGCGGCCGCGGCATCCCTGCTCGAGTCCGACATTGCGGATGCAGCTATCGCGCCCCCCGGCATCACCGACCACCACGACCTCGTCATGCTCGCGAGCGACATCGGCGACAACACCAACGCCCAGACGCGCTTCGTGCTCGTGAGCCGCACCGTTGCCGTGCCGCCGCGCACCGGAAGCGACAAGACCAGCATCATCGCGGAGCTTCCCGACGACCGCGCCGGCGCCCTGCTCGACATGCTCGAGCAGTTCGCGACCCGCGGCGTCAACATGAGCCTGCTCGAGTCGCGGCCGATCGGCGACGCCATGGGCCGCTACCGCTTCGTGATTGACCTCGACGGCCACATTCTCGACGAGCGCGTCGCTGACGCCCTGCTCGGTCTCAAGCGATTCTCCCCGAACGTAACCTTCCTGGGGAGTTACCCGCGTGCGGACAAACTCGCGATCGAGGTCACCCAGCGTTACGGCGACGACGTCTTCATCGAGGCGCGCGACTGGCTGCGCGGGTTGATCTCCGGGGAGCACTAGGGATCAGACCCCGCCGACGGGGTCTTTCACCCGCAACGACTTCTCGTCGATCCAGGCACGCATCGCCACGATCTCGCCGTATTCGTCGCCGTCGAGCTCGAACTCCTGGGCGGGAGTCACGTCCATGTCGAGAACCTTGCCGCGGAACGACATGACGTCTTTGACGTCTTTCGACAGGTCGATGATCTTGCGGCCGACGGCGCTCTTGCGCAGCACGCCGTTCTCCCACGCGACCTTGTTCCAGACGCGCAGCCAGCCGAAGCGACCCTGGGGCCGCAACGCGACGATGTCGAGGATCCCGTCATCGGGCTTCGCATCGGGCATCACCATGAGACCACCGGGGAGCTTGCCGCAGTTGCCGATGAGAATCGTGTGCACGCTCGCGGTCTTGGGTTCCTTCTTGTCGACCCTGTAGTTGAGCCGCATGGGCTGGAGTTCGGCGACGGAGCGCACACCGGCATCCACGTAAGCCAACCAGCCGACCGCCTTTTTGAGATCAGGGTTGGTGTTTGCCATCATCTTGGCGTCGAGCCCGATGCCGGCCATCACGAGAAACGCGTGCGTCTCCTTCTCGCCCGACGCGCGGGTCACCTCGACGAGCCCGAGGTCGACGGAACGCTCACCCTCGGTGAATGCGCTCCGGATGGCCCCGGCCAGATCCGTCACGTCGAGGTCGAGGTTGCGCGCCAGGAGGTTGCCGGTTCCGCTGGGGAGCAGGGCGAGCGGTACATCCGCGTCGCGCAGCCCCTCGGCTACCGCGCGCACCGTGCCGTCGCCGCCCGCGGCGAGCACAACATCGGCTCCGCGTCGCAGTGCACTCGCTGTGACGCGCTGCCCGACATCTTCTTCAGTGGTCGCGAACCACATGGATTCACCCCAACCGGCTTCTTTCGCGGCGGCGTTGACGAGCTCTTTGAGCTGGTCAAGGTCAACCTTGATGGGGTTGTACACGACTGCTGCATGCTTCAGGGGAGGTTTGGCCACGACTCCAAGTTACGGCAACGCGGGAAAGTAGACTGGGGGTTGTGATCGACCCCCAACTACTGCGTGAGACCCCTGACCTCGTTCGAGCTTCACAGGAGGCGCGCGGTTCATCCGTCTCCCTCGTCGATGACGCGATCGCCGCCGACACTCAGCGCCGTGCCGCCATCCAGCGTTTCGAAAAGCTGCGGGCCGAGCAGAACGCGTTCGGACGCACCGTCGCGACAGCGCCCAAGGAGGCCAAGAAGGCTCTTGTGCTGCAGGCGCAGGCGCTCGCAGCCCAGGTGAAAGAAGCCCAGCAGGAGTCGATCGACGCGGAGTCCGACTTCGCGAAGATCGTCGGCGCGATTCAGAACCCGGTGATCGAGGGGGTTCCCGCCGGCGGCGAGGAGAACTTCGTCACCCTGCGCGAGGTCGGCGAGAAGGCCACGTTCGATTTCGAGCCTCGCGATCATGCCGAGCTCGGCGAGCTGCTCGGCGCCATCGACATCACGCGCGGCGTCAAGGTCAGCGGCAGCCGCTTCTACTTTCTCAAGGGCATCGGCGCGCGCCTCGAGATCGCGCTCATGAACATGGCGCTCGACAAGGCGCTGAGAGAGGACTTCGTTCCCCTCATCACTCCGACACTCGTGCGCCCCGAGATCATGGCCGGAACCGGATTCCTCGGCGAACACTCCGACGAGATCTACTACCTCCCCGCCGACGACCTCTACCTCACGGGTACGAGCGAGGTCGCGCTCGCCGGATTCCACTCCGACGAGATCCTCGACGTCGAGAAGGCTCCGCTGCGCTACGCCGGATGGTCGACCTGCTACCGCCGCGAGGCGGGCTCTGCGGGCAAGGACAACCGCGGCATCCTGCGCGTGCACCAGTTCAACAAGCTCGAGATGTTCAGCTACGTGCTGCCCGAGAACGCCGAGGCCGAGCACGACCGCCTCGTGAGCTTTCAGGAGGACATGCTCCAGGCCTGCGAGCTCAGCTACCGCGTGATCGACGTCGCCGCGGGCGACCTCGGCTCCAGCGCTGCCCGCAAGTACGACATCGAGGCGTGGGTGCCGACGCAGGGCGCCTACCGGGAGCTGACATCCACGAGTAACTGCACGACCTACCAGGCGCGCAGGCTCGACATTCGCTACCGCGGTGAGTCGGGCAAGACCACGCCCGTCGCGACCCTCAACGGAACCCTCGCGACCACCCGCTGGATCGTCGCGATTCTCGAGACGCACCAGCAGGCCGACGGATCGGTGAAGGTGCCCAAGGCGCTGCAGCCCTACCTCGGCGGCCTCGAAGTGATCGAGCCGGTCGCGTGACCGACCGCTGGCTCATCGCCCTCGACATCGACGGCACGGTTCTGCGCGAAGACGGCTCGCTTGCCGACGACGTCGTAACGCAGGTTGCCCGGGTGCGCGACCTCGGCCACGAGGTCATGCTCGCCACGGGTCGCTCCGTCGCGATGACGCTCCCGGTGCTCGACCGCCTCTCGATCACCCCCGACTATGTCGTCTGCTCGAACGGCGCCATCACGCTCAAGCGCGACGTGGATGCACCGGCCGGCTACTCGCGCGACCACGTCGAGACCTTCGATCCGAGCGAGGTGCTCACGACGATCAAGTCGAACCTCGAAGACGCTCACTACGCGGTAGAAGACGAAACCGGTCTTTACCGATTCACTGGCTACTTTCCGGATGGTACCCTCGGCGCCTCGAGCGAGAAGGTCGAGTTCGACGAGCTGCTGGCGCATGCCGCTACGCGCGTCGTGGTGATCTCCCCGGAGCACGGCATCGAGGACTTCCTCGCGATCGTGGAGCGCATGGGCCTCCACCGCGTGAGCTACAACGTGGGCTGGACGGCCTGGCTCGACATCGCTCCCGACGGGGTCAACAAGTCGACGGCGCTCGAGCGCGTGCGCCAGCTGCTCGACATCCCGCGCTCGCGCGTGATCGCCGTCGGCGATGGCCGCAACGACATCGACATGCTCGAGTGGGCCTCCGTCGAGGGCCGCGGGGTGTCGATGGGCCAGGCTCCCGATGAGGTGCACGATGCAGCCAACGAGAAGACGGCGAGCGACCTCGACGATGGCGTCGCCCGCCTCTTCGAGGGCTTGTAGCATCCCTGACGGCCTATTGACAGGGTTTGGCGCGCAGTCTTCGGTTACACTCAGGACTTGGTTTCCTTTGGAGGGCTGTCCGAGCGGCCGATGGAGCCAGTCTTGAAAACTGGTGATGTGAAAGCATTCGTGGGTTCGAATCCCACGCCCTCCGCTCTGCCCGACTCTCTCCACACCGAACGAAGGGATCTGCGATGAGTGAACTGCGTCCGCGCTCAACAGCACGATCGATCAAAACTGCAGGCATTGCCCGCCACGGCCGACTGCGCAAGACCGGCCCGTGGGGCGCGATCTTCGCGTTCATCGGTGGCGCTCTCGCCGTTCTCCTGGTCAGCACGACGGCCGTCGCCGGCATCGTCGCGACCCAGCTGGTCAACCAGGTGGCCGACGGCGGAGTGATCCTCGTCGGTGACACCGAGGGACCGCCGCCGAGCATCGGCGCCTACCCCGGTGGCTTCAACATGCTCATCGTCGGTAGCGACAAGTGTGAGTCGAATGACGGATGCGAGGGTCGCGGCAGCGCGAACCTCAACGACGTGACGATGCTCCTCCACGTTTCGGCAGACGGAACCAACGCCACGGCCGTGAGCTTCCCGCGCGACCTCGTCGTGCCGTTCCCCTCCTGCCCGCAGGCTGACGGCACCGGATTCACCGGAGCCATGGCCGGTCGCCCGATCAACGAGACGCTGTACTACGGCGGACTCCCGTGCACCGTGCTCACCGTCGAAGCCCTCACCGGCCTCAAGATCCAGTTCGCCGGCCTCATCACCTTCAACGGTGTCATCCAGATGGCGAACGCCGTCGGTGGTGTCGAGGTCTGTGTGACAGAGAAGCTCGACGACCACTACGTCGGCCTGCACCTCAACAAGGGCAAGCAGACCATCTCCGGTCGCGACGCCCTCGCGTTCCTCCGCTCACGCCACGGCGTCGGCGACGGCAGCGACCTGACCCGCATCAGCTCCCAGCAGGTGTTCCTCTCCTCGCTCGTGCGCACGCTCAAGAGCAAGGAGACACTGGGCGACCCGCTCAAGGTCTACAAGCTCGCGCAGGCAGCTACCTCGGCCATGGAGCTCTCGCAGGGTCTCCGCCAGCTCGACACGCTCTACTCGATCGCTGCCAAGCTCAAGGACATCCCGCTCGAGAACGTCACGTTCGTGCAGTTCCCTGGTCGCACCGGAGTGACGACGCCCGCGATGTACGCGGGCAAGGTTGCTCCGATCCAGGACCGCGCAAACGCGCTCTTCGCCAAGATCCGCGCGGATGAGCCGTTCAAGCTCGCACAGGTGGGTGACGCCGAGGGTGGTTCTGCGAAGGACCCGGACGCTCCGAAGCCGAGCGACAGCCCGTCATCCACGTCGACTGCCGCACCCGTGAAGGTGGACACCATCGCGGGCATCAAGGGGCAGACCGCGGCGGACTACACCTGCTCGATTCCCAACTAGTCGTCACGCGGCCGGAGCCCTTGCTTCGGCCGCGTTCGGCGCACCGCCGGTAATTGGTTATGATTGCTGACGGACTCCGCTAGCGGAGTGCAAGGAGACGTCGCATAGTTCGGCCTAGTGCACCACCCTGCTAAGGTGGAGTACCCTAACGGGTACCGAGGGTTCAAATCCCTCCGTCTCCGCACTTGTGCTTTGACAGCACCGAAAGCCCCGCCTCGAGCGGGGCTTTTTCGTTGCGGATTGTGCAACTCGAATTGCGGATGCGCAACTACAGTTGCGCGCACGCAGGTCTAGTTGCACCAAGAATCTTTACTACGGCACTACCCGCGCGCCAGCCGCGAACTCCACCCGCGCTCCTTGAGCGCCTCAAAGCCGTCGAGCAGCAGGTCGAGCGCGAACTCGAACTCGAACTGGTCGTCGCATCCGTCGCCGACGACCGAGTCAGGGTCGTGGCTCGCTGAGACCGCCATGTTCGCGACATTCGGAAAGGCCGCCGCCAGTTGTGCGAAGGTCGCTTCGTCGGGCGGGGGCGACGGGGTCGCGGAGTCGTCGAAGATCTCCTGCGTGAGTCCCCACATGCGTGAACCGAAGGCGTGCATGACGTGGTGGGTGAGGTCGGCGCTGAATCCGCCGGCCAGGAACATCCCGATCATCGAGTCCATGTAGCCGAGCACCGTCGGTGTCTTGGTCGTGCGCGACTCAAGTGCCTGTCGAGCCCATGGATGCCGCTGCAACGCCCGCCGCGCCGACAGCACCCGCTCGCGCACCGCGGTCTTCCAGTGAGCGTCGGTGAGGGGTGGTTCGAGTTCACCGAGGAGCGTGTCGACCATGCCCTCGAGCAGGTCGTCTTTGTTGGCCACGTGCTTGTAGAGGGCCATCGGGACGACGCCGAGCTCGAGCGCCAGCCGTCGCATGCTCACCGCGTCGATACCGATCTCGTCGGCGAGGTCGACCGCGGCGCGGAGCACGCGGGGCCGGCTGAGGGGTGCGCGCTCGGTCATTCCAGCCCTCTCAGTTGACGGGAGTACGCCGTACACCTTACTCTGTGGGGCAAAGGTGTACACCGTACACCTCGATACCCAGGAGCCCAGATGATCACCGCACGACAGACAGCGATAGCCGCCGGCGTCTTCTTTCTCATCACCCACGTGACCTCGATCACCGCCCGCTTCGTGCTGTTCGACGGCACCGTGGCCGACCCGACCAGCGCCGCTCCCGCGATGATCCTGATCGGCGCCCTCCTCGATGCGGTGCTCGCGATCGCGGTCGTCGGAACCGCCATCGCTGTGTATCCCGTGGTGCGCCGCGCGAGCGAGGGCTTCGCGCTCGGCTACGTCGCACTGCGCACGCTCGAGGCGAGCGTCATCCTCACCGGTGTCGTGATGATGCTCGGCGTCGTCTCGGTGAACGACAGCTCCCTGCGTGGCGCCCTTGTCGCTATCTACGACCTGACTTTCATCGTCGGTCCGGGGCTCGTATGCGGCGTCAACACCGTGGTTCTCGCTGCGGTTCTGTACCGCTCGCGCCTCGTACCGCGGTTCATCCCGATGCTGGGGCTCATCGGCGGTCCGCTCGTCATCGCCATCAACGTGGCGAAGCTTTTCGCCGGTGGCGACCTGCCGTCGTGGCTCGGAGTCACCGTCGTGCCGATCTTCGCGTGGGAGCTGTGCCTCGCGGTGTACCTGATCGCGCGGGGCTTTCGCGAACGCGACTAGCCGTGACTTTCCGCCAGATTCTCGACGACTGTCTGCCCCCTAAGGTGACAGCGCACACAGCGTCGGCCGTCGCGAGCAGAATGGGGTCGTGAACCGCCGCGCTCTACTCCTCTTCGCCGGCCTCGGGCTGGCCTGGGGCATCCCCTACCTCTTCATCAAGATCGCCGTCGGCGAGCTCGAGCCGCAGATGGTCGTGCTCGCGCGCGCCGGTCTCGCCGCTGTACTCCTGCTGCCGCTCGCTGCCTTCCGCCGCGAGATCTGGCCGGTGATTCGCCGCTGGAAGCCCATGCTCGCCTACACGATCATCGAGATCGTGGTGCCGTGGTACTTCCTCAGCTCCGCCGAGCAGCACCTGCCGAGCTCCACGGCCGGGCTCCTGCTCGCCGCGGTGCCGCTCGCCGGAGTCGCCGTCGCGTTCTTCATGGGGCGCCCGGCAAAGCTCTCGGGACTCAACTGGGTCGGCATCGGCCTCGGCATGCTCGGGGTCGGCGCCCTTGTCGGGTTGGATGTCGGAGGCTCCGACCTGGGCAGCGTCGGCCTGATGGCGATCGTCGTCGTGGGTTATGCGCTCGGCCCGGCTATCCTCGCGCGCTGGATGCCCGACCTGCCCGGCATCGGAGTGGTCGCCGTGTCCCTCGCCGGCGCCGCCATTGTCTATGTTCCGTTCGTCTTTGCGACAGGCGCGTGGCCCACGACCCTGCCGTCGGGCCCGGTCATTCTCTCCATCGTCGTTCTCGCGGTCGTCTGCAGCGCTCTCGCTTTCATCCTCATGATTGCGCTCATCGGAGAGATCGGGCCGGTCAAGTTCGCGGCGATCACCTACGTGAACCCGGCCGTCGCGATTCTCGCGGGAGTCATCGTGCTGGGCGAGCGGATCACCGTGTGGACAGTTCTCGGGTTCGCGCTCGTGCTCTCCGGATCCTGGCTCGTCACGAGCAAGCGCAAGGAGCCGGTCGCTGTCGCCGAGGCGGCACCCGCCGAGTTGGCTGAGCGCGAGTCAGCTCAGCCGAACGCGATGCGCGCGGCGGAGTAGGGCGCTAGCTCCACGAGCTGCTCCGCGCCCAGGGCCGCGACGGTGACCGTCGCAGCGACGGGCCGGAGGTTAGCGACGAACACCGTCGCGGTGTCGCCGAGGCGTGCACCGATGGACCACAGGCCGGCCGGTGCATCCAGCGCATCGAGCAGGGGCGCACCCGCGATCGAGCTGAGCCACTCGAGTGCGGTCGGGCTGCTGCGGGGGCCGCTCGCCTCGAACCAGGCGATGCTCGCCACCCCCTCGATCGAGAGCGCCGCGGCGCTCGCGACCGTCCAGGCGAGAACTGCCGGAGCGCTCTGGCGCGGGTCGGTCGCGTCGGGGTTCACTGCGCCGCCGTAGCCCGCGGAGAGATCGGTGAGAAGTGCGTCGGGAGTCGCGGTCGTGGCGACGGCGTTGAAGCGCGCGCGCAGCGTGATCGGGCCGACGTGCACGGGGCCGCCGGTCAGTCGCACGGCGTTCTCGGCGACGAGGCGCTGCATGGCGATGGATTCCACGAGCTGCTCGCGACCCGTGGCGTGCATCTCGGGCGTGATGCTGAAGGTGTGCTCCGCGATGTCGCCGGGCAGGCGGTGCAGGGTGCGGTTGAGCTCGGTGAAGTGTGCGCGCGTGCCGCCGACCGTCGTGACAGACAGGCCACGGGATGCCACATCGTCGCCGAGCGCGTGCCACAGCTCGGGTTCCGAGACGTGGGTGTCGGCGGAGAAAACTCCAACCCGCACGACGCTGAGCGGTGCGAGCGCATCGATCACGGCGCCGATTTCGTCTGCCGTCGCGCCGACGATGCGCACGTCGAGCGGCAGGTCCCCGGCCTCCGCGACGGCGCGGTCGAGCACCGTGCGCCAGACCGGGGTGTTGGCGGGAAGCTCGACGAGGAGGAAGTCGCCGGGTGCGCTCCCCGTCTCGGTTCCCGTCGACGCGGAGCTTCCGATGGACGGCACGGCGCGGCCCGCTTCCACGAGTTCGATGCGGTCGAGCGCGGGGGAGGAGGCGGCGGGGCTCAGCGAGCGCGCCGAGATGTGGATGCCCTGCTCGACGATCGACCCCGAAGCCACCTCGACCGGAACCGGCAGCTCAAGCGGCGTGCTGTAGGTCTTGAACGAGGCGTCGGTCCAGTTGCGCTGGTCCTCCATCTCGAAGACGTCGCCCGTGAACGTGAGCTGCACGGCGAGACCGTCGTGCTCCCAGCCGAGCGCGCTGATGTCGAAGGCCGGCTGGTGTGGGCTGATCTCGACAGGAAAGCTGGATGCCTCGGTGTCGCC
>Ga0247817_10000641_pt1 | contig 18618 bp, 14 predicted proteins | sample UWRJL212509R1_FD_178010 | JGI IMG/M metagenome (GOLD analysis project Ga0247817, IMG submission 178010) | Plant litter microbial communities from Arlington Agricultural Research Station in Wisconsin, United States - UWRJ-L212-509R-1 | ecosystem: Environmental > Terrestrial > Plant litter >...
CGCGATGAACAACCGGCCGCTGCGAGCAGTCGACGCGCGACCGATGAGCCGAATTTCCGCCCAGATGAGCCTGAGGGTATCGAGCTGGGCATCCGTTTCGATTACCGGTGCGCCGGAGATGCCGGTTGCCAATCGTGTAACGCGGACTATGACAACGGTCGCCTTCCCCGACGCGGAAGGGCGCCCACCCGTGCCGGGGATCACGGCCGCGCCGCCGTGGACACACGGTGTTCCGCACACGTCGACGAGCCGGAGAAGTGAGAGGCCCGACACCACGACGTCCGTCGGGGTCGCGACCGTTTCTTCTGGCCAGAAGTCGTGGTTCATCGGATCGGGAAGGGTTCTTCGCAGCGAAGGAATCATGCGGGTGAGGGTCATGAGACCGGTCTACGCGCAATCTGCTCTTCGCCGGCCGACGCTAACGGCACTCCTACGTGAGTGGCCCGGATCCTTACGGTTCTCGTGCACACGAGATGCCGCCTCATAGTGCCGGCGTAAGGGAGTCGTTAGGGTTTGCGTCGCCGCCGTAAGGACTCCATGAGGACTCTGAAAAAGGGCGCTATCCGGGTATTGACTAACCTGCTGTGCCTTCCTCTGGCACCGGATCCCGATCGGGATCGTGAAGCTCCGTTCTCGGAAAAGAGTTGTCAGTGCTCGACATTGTCTATGTCCTCGTCGCGATTGCCGTGCTTGCGGTAGTCGCGTTGGTTGCTCGGGGGGTGGAGAAGCTGTGATCGTGCTCAATGCCATCGCTGTAGTCCTCGCCGTCGCCGCTCTCGTGTACCTCGTATGCGCACTCGTGAAACCGGAGAAGTTCTAATGACGATCCTGTTTGGAATTCTTCAGATCCTCACCGTCGCCGGGATCATCGTGGTTCTGTACCGCCCACTCGGTGACTACATGGCGCGCATCTTCACGTCGAAGAGCGATCTCGCCGTAGAGCGCGGCTTCTACCGTCTGATCGGAGTCGACTCGCGCTCCGAGCAGGCCTGGACTTCCTATCTCCGTGCGGTCCTGGTGTTCTCGCTCGTGGGAGTGCTTCTCGTCTACGGCATCCAGCGCGCGCAGGAGATCCTGCCGTATTCGCTCGGGTTCCCCGCGATTCCGGAGGGGCTGTCGTTCAATACGGCCGCGTCTTTCGTCGCCAACACCAACTGGCAGTCCTATTCACCGGATGTCACGATGGGGTACGGCGTGCAGATCCTCGGGCTCGTCGTGCAGAACTTCGTCTCCGCGGCCGTTGGCATTGCTGTTGCCGTAGCCCTGATCCGCGGCCTCGCGCTGCGCAAGTCGGGCACGATCGGCAACTTCTGGGTCGACCTCACCCGTGGCACCCTGCGGCTTCTGCTGCCACTGGCGGTTCTGTCTTCCATCGTGCTGATCGCCGGTGGTGTCATCCAGAACTTCATCGGGTTCACCGAAGTGACGACGATCACAGGCGGTACCGCGACGGTTCCCGGAGGCCCTGCCGCATCGCAGGAAGCCATCAAGATGCTCGGCACGAACGGCGGCGGGTTCTTCAACGCCAACTCCGCACACCCGTTCGAGAACCCCGCGGCCTGGACCAACCTGTTCCAGATCGTACTCATGCTCGCGATTCCGTTCTCGCTTCCGCGCACGTTCGGTCAGATGGTCGGAGACAAGCGCCAGGGTCTGGCAATCGCCGCGGTCATGGCGACCATCTTCACCGTCTCGCTCGCCGCGATGACACTCTTCGAGACCATGACCGGCGGCGCAGCAACGCGCCTTGCCGGCTCGGCGATGGAAGGCAAGGAAGACCGCTTCGGCATTTGGGGCTCGACCCTGTTCGGATCGACGAGCACGCTCACCTCGACCGGCGCCGTCAACTCGATGCATGACTCGTTCACGTCGCTCGGCGGCATGATGGCGATGATCAACATGATGTTGGGTGAGATCGCCCCCGGTGGTACCGGCTCTGGCCTCTACGGCCTGCTCGTGCTCGCCATCGTCACGGTCTTCATCGCTGGACTCCTCGTCGGTCGCACGCCCGAATACCTCGGCAAGAAGATCGGCCCGAAAGAGATCAAGCTCGCGAGCATTTACATTTTGATCACGCCGACCCTCGTGCTCGTCGGAACGGCGCTCAGCTTCGCAATTCCCGCCGTGCGTGACGATGTGATGTCGACGTCGATCTGGAACCCGGGACTTCACGGCTTCTCGGAGGTGCTGTACGCGTTCACCTCAGCCGCCAACAACAACGGGTCTGCGTTTGCCGGACTGACGGCGAACACCCCGTGGTTCAACACCGCGCTCGGAGTCGCGATGCTTCTCGGCCGATTCCTGCCGATCGTCTTCGTTCTTGCGCTCGCCGGATCGTTCGCTGCCCAGGACAAGGTGCCCGCCACCGCGGGAACCCTTCCCACCCATCGGCCACAATTTGTTGGTCTTCTTCTCGGCGTCTCGGTCATCGTGACCGCACTCACCTACTTCCCTGTTCTGGCCCTTGGGCCGCTCGCTGAAGGGCTGTCATAACCATGTCTGTACTCACGCCAACTCCCGTTCCCGATAACAAGCAGGCGGAGCCCGCCGCAACGCCCAGGAAGAGCGCGTTCACCGCAGCGCAGCTCGGGGCCGCCCTTCCCGGCGCCCTGCGCAAGCTCGACCCTCGCCAGATGTGGCGCAACCCGGTGATGTTCATCGTGGAGATCGGGGCGATCTACACGACCATCCTTGCGATCGCCGAGCCCTTCGTGGGTGGCGCGGCCGACTCGGGCGGCACCGCCGTACCGGCGTCGTTCACCTGGGGCATCGCCGTCTGGTTGTGGCTCACCGTCCTGTTCGCGAACCTCGCCGAATCCGTAGCCGAGGGCCGCGGAAAGGCGCAGGCCGAGAGTCTGCGCAAGACGCGCACGAGCACCACCGCGACGCGCGTCTCGGCCTATGACGCCGCCACCGATCCTTCGGCAGAGCACGCATCCACGGCGGAGGTGTCGTCAGCCGACCTCACCCTCGGTGATGTAGTGGTCGCTGTGGCCGGCGACCTCATCCCCGGCGATGGCGACATCGTCTGGGGAATCGCCTCGGTCGACGAGTCGGCGATCACCGGTGAATCCGCGCCGGTGATCCGAGAATCCGGAGGAGACCGCAGTGCGGTCACCGGTGGCACGCGAGTGCTGTCCGACCGTGTCGTGATCCGTATCACCAGCAAGCCGGGCGAGACCTTCGTCGATCGCATGATCAAGCTCGTCGAGGGCGCGTCGCGCCAGAAAACGCCGAACGAGATCGCGCTCAACATCCTGCTCGCGAGCCTGTCGATCGTGTTCGTTGTCGTTGCGCTGACTCTCAATCCTCTCGCGGCGTACTCGAACGCCTCGGTGAGTGTTCCCGTGCTCATCGCGTTGCTGGTCTGCCTGATCCCGACCACCATCGGAGCCCTGCTGTCAGCAATCGGCATCGCGGGTATGGACCGTCTCGTCCAGCACAACGTGCTGGCGATGTCGGGCCGGGCTGTCGAAGCAGCGGGCGATGTCACCACGCTGCTGCTCGACAAGACGGGAACGATCACCTACGGCAACCGCCAGGCGGCCGAGTTCACCGCTCTGTCGGGGATCGCGGAGAGCGACCTCGTGCACGCCGCAGCCGTGTCATCCCTCAGCGACCCGACGCCGGAAGGAAAGTCCATCGTCGATCTCGCGCTGACGAGGGGATTCCGTAAGAGCGACATCGTCGCGGGAGAGATCGTTCCGTTCACCGCACAGACCCGGATGAGCGGTCTCGACCTCCCGGATGGCTCGCAGATCCGAAAGGGCGCCGGGTCTGCCGTCATCGCCTGGGTCGAAGAGAGCAAGCGTCTTGCCAGCAGCGAGCTCGACGAACTCGAGGTGAACATCGAACGCGTCTCTAACGCTGGTGGAACGCCCCTTGTTGTTGCGACCAAGAGCGCCGACGGTGTCGGGCAACTGCTCGGCATCGTCTACCTCAAAGACATCGTGAAAGACGGCCTGCGCGAGCGCTTCGCCGAATTGCGGATGATGGGAATCCGCACCGTGATGATCACGGGTGACAACCCGCTCACCGCAAAGGCGATCGCGGCGGAGGCAGGAGTCGACGACTACCTCGCCGAAGCAACCCCGGAAGACAAGCTCGCGCTCATCCGCCGCGAGCAGGATGGCGGAAACCTCGTCGCGATGACGGGCGACGGCACGAACGATGCGCCGGCACTCGCCCAGGCGGATGTCGGGGTCGCGATGAACACGGGAACCTCGGCCGCGAAAGAGGCCGGCAACATGGTCGACCTCGACTCCGACCCGACGAAGCTCATCGACATCGTGCGCATCGGAAAGCAGCTGCTCATCACGAGAGGCGCGCTCACGACGTTCTCGATCGCAAATGACGTGGCGAAGTATTTCGCCATTATTCCGGCGATGTTCGCCGGAGTGTTCCCTGGTCTCGGGCTGCTCAACATCATGGGGCTGCACTCGCCGGCATCCGCAATCCTCTCGGCGATCATCTTCAACGCCATCATCATCGTCGTGCTGATCCCGCTCGCGCTTCGCGGTGTGAAGTACCGCGCTCTGTCGGCGTCGAGGATCCTCAACCGCAACATCCTCGTTTACGGTCTCGGCGGCATCATTGCGCCGTTCATCGGAATCAAGATCATCGACCTCGTTGTCAGCCTGATCCCGGGCTTCTAACCCCCACGAACTGGAAGGAAAACACATGTCTACACGCACAACTGCCCGCCAGTACTGGGTTGCAATCCGAGCAATGGCCATCTTCACCGTCGTACTCGGCGTCGGCTACACCGCCGTCGTCACCGGCATCGGCCAGGTAGCGTTCGGTGCAAAAGCCAACGGTTCGATGGTCACGTCAGGCGGCGAGGTCGTCGGCTCATCGCTCATCGGCCAGTCGTTCACCGACGAAGACGGCGCTGCTCTTCCGGAGTGGTTCCAGTCGCGCCCGTCGGCCGCCGGCGATGGCTACGACGGTGGCGCGTCGAGCGGAAGCAACTATGGTCCGGAGAACGCCGACCTGCTCGCCGCAATCGAAGAGCGCCAGGCTGCGATCGCCGAAAGTGATGGAGTCGCGGTCGAGAGCATCCCCGCCGACGCCGTCACGGCATCCGGTTCAGGACTCGACCCGCACATCAGCCCCGAGTACGCCCGCCTGCAGATCGAGCGAGTCGCGGATGCCCGCGGCCTGAACGTCGAGCTCGTCAGTGCTCTCGTCGAGGCGGCCGTGCAGGCCCCCGATCTCGGCTATCTCGGAAACGCCACCGTCAACGTGCTCGAGCTGAACATCGCTCTCGCCGAACTGGACGGCTGACCCCGATGAAACGGGGGCGGCTCCGGGTGCTGCTCGGCGCCGCCCCCGGCGTCGGCAAGACCTACGCGATGCTCGAAGAGGGAGCCCGGCTACGGGGTGACGGTAAAGACGTGGTGGTCGCGGTCGTGGAAACCCACGGCCGCGCCGCCACGGCCGGACTGCTCGACGGGCTGGAGATCCTGCCGCGGGCGATCATCGAGCACCGTGGTGTCGAGTTGTCTGAAATGGACCTCGCCGCCGTGATCGCGCGCAATCCCGCGGTTGCACTCGTGGACGAACTGGCACACACCAACGCGCCGGGCTCACGACACGATAAGCGGTGGCAGGATGTCGAGACCCTGCTCGACGCCGGAATCCATGTGATCTCTACCGTCAACGTGCAGCACATCGAGTCGCTCAGCGATGTGGTCGAGCAGATCACCGGTGCTCCGCAGCGCGAGACGATTCCGGACGACGTGCTGCGCAATGCAGACCAGATCGAGGTCATCGATCTCGCACCGCAGGCGCTGCGTGACCGGCTGGCGGAAGGCAATGTCTACCCGGCGGCGCGGATCGACGCGGCGCTTTCCAACTACTTCCGGCTCGGAAATCTCACGGCGCTGAGGGAACTCGCGCTGCTGTGGCTGGCGGACGAGGTCGACAGCGCGCTGAAGGTGTACCGCGCCGAACACGGCATCGACAACAAATGGGAGGCCCGGGAACGCGTCGTCGTGACGCTGACCGGAGGCCCGGAAGGCGAAACGCTGATCCGCCGCGGGGCTCGCATTGCGGCCCGCTCGGCGGGAGGCGAATTGCTCGCCGTGCACGTGAGCGGCCAGGACGGGTTGAGCGAGGCCCACCCGGGCGCCCTGACCGCACAGCGGGCACTGGTCGAGAAACTGGGCGGCACCTACCACCAGGTGATCGGCGACGATATTCCACGTGCCCTCGTCGAGTTTGCCCAGGCTTCGAACGCAACCCAGCTCGTGATCGGCGTGAGCAGACGAAGCAGGTTGTCTGCTGCTTTCACCGGACCGGGAATTGGTGCAACGGTCATTCGTGAATCGGGTGTCATCGATGTGCACATCGTGACCCACTCGGCGGCTGGAGGGCATTTCGCGCTTCCGCGCCTCGGGGGAGCCCTCACCCTCAAGAGGCGCATTCTCGGCTTGCTTGTCGCACTCATCGGCGGCCCGTTGCTCACTCTTCTTCTTGCAACGTTCCGCAGCCCCGATTCCATCGCGAGCGATGTGCTCGGATTCCAGCTGCTCGTCGTCGTCGTGGCGCTCGTCGGCGGGTTGTGGCCGGCGCTGTTCGCGGCGGTGCTGTCGGGCCTGACGCTCGACTACTTCTTCATCGAGCCGGTATTCAGCGTGACGATCGCGAGCCCGCCACACGCTCTCGCACTCGCGCTCTACATCGTCAACGCGGTGCTCGTCAGCTACGTTGTCGACCAGGCCGCCCGGCGATCCCGATCGGCAGTCCGGGCGCTCGCTGAGTCGGAGCTCCTCGCGACCATCGCGGGCAGCGTGCTCCGCGGGCAGGATGCGCTGCAGGCGCTCGTTGGGCGCACCAAAGAAGCGTTCCAGTTGTCCCGGGTGCGGATCAGAGACGGTGAGGAGGTGCTCTACGACACGGGGGAGCTGCCCGGGGAGGCCAGCGTGACGACTATCCCGGTCGGCGACCGCGCGTCGCTCGATCTTGTCGGGCCGAACCTTCGCTCGTCTGAGCGACGCATTCTCGCCGTCATCGCGGCCCAGATCGACGCGGCACTCGAACACAACGCGCTCACCAAGACAGCCGAAGAGATCCGACCGCTCGCGGAAGCCGACCGCATGCGCAGTGCCCTCCTCGCAGCCGTTGGGCACGATCTCCGCCGACCGCTGGCTGCGGCAACGGCCGCGGTGAGCGGGCTGCAATCCACAGAAATCGAGTGGTCGGAGCCCGACCGCGCCGAACTGCTCTCTACCGCTCAGGAGTCCCTCGACTCTCTTGCTGTGCTCGTCACCGACCTGCTCGACGCGAGCCGGCTGCAGGCCGGTGCGCTCGCCGTGATGGCCGCTCCGCTCGACGTGGCTGACGTCGTGCTCCCCGCCCTCGACGAACTCGGCCTCGGTCCCGCCGACATTGAACTCGGGATCGAAGACGGTCTCCCCGACGTTCTTGCCGACGCGGGGCTGTTGCAGCGCGTGCTCGTCAATCTGATCGACAACGCTCTTCGGTTCTCGCCCCCAGGCCAGCCGCCGAGACTGTCGGCGAGTGCGTTCGCCGGCTCGATCGAAATCCGCATCGCAGACCGTGGTCCCGGGGTGCCGGTGGAACGAAAGGACGACATTTTTGTGCCGTTCCAGCGTCTCGGCGACACCGACAACACCACCGGACTCGGACTCGGGCTCGCACTCTCGAGAGGATTCGTCGAGGGCATGGCCGGCTCACTCCACGCGGAAGACACCCCGGGGGGCGGCCTCACCATGGTCGTTTCGCTTCCCGAAGCGCCCCGAGACCCTGCCGACCGAGAGGCACCGCAATGAAGTTACTGATCGCCGACGACGACCCGCAGATTCTTCGCGCGCTCAAAGTGACACTCGGTGCGCGGGGCTATGACATCATCACCGCGGCCGATGGGGTCGAAGCCCTCGGCCAGGCCATCGAGCATCACCCCGACCTTGTCATGCTCGATCTGGGAATGCCGAAGCTCACCGGCGTCGAGGTGATCGAGGGACTCCGCGGGTGGACCACGGTGCCCATTCTCGTCGTTTCCGGACGCACGGGAGCGGCCGACAAAGTCGAAGCCCTCGATGCGGGGGCCGACGACTACGTCACCAAACCGTTCTCGATCGATGAATTGCTCGCGCGCATCCGTGCTCTCACCCGGCGGCTGCCCGCCGAAGAATCAGTACCGACGATCACGTTCGGCGACATCGAGGTCGACTTCTCGGCAAAGCACGTGCGCCGGCTGGGTGAGGGCGAGCCGGAATCCGTGCGGCTGACACCGACCGAATGGCGAATTCTCGAGATCCTGCTGCGCGGTGCCGGGCGATTGATCACCAGGGAGTCGCTTCTCACCCAGGTGTGGGGTCCCCACCACTCGACCGACACCGGTTATTTGCGCCTCTACCTCGCCCAGTTGCGTAAGAAACTCGAGCCCGAGCCATCTCGCCCCCGGTACCTGGTCACCATCCTCGGAATGGGCTATCGCTTCATTTCCGACGACGAACAGGCCGCTCAGTCGCCCGGCGCATGAGTGTCGTTAGGAATGCGACGGATGCCGTATCGAGTCCGTGAGCAGACCCCGGTACGACGCCGATCGCGACGAGGCTGAATTCATGACCGATACACCCACCGCGACGCCGATGCCCATGCTGACCACCGAACACTGGCCAGCATTCACCACCCACACCGAGCGTGACGTCATCGTCGCGGCGCTCTCGCTCGCACGGCTCGTCGACTGGTGTGGCACACCCTGCGTGCATACCGCAGATGCCGTCGTCCCCGGATCCGACGGCCGACCGTCGGATTCCGAGCTGGCTTCCGTGCTTCTCACGCGTGTCGTCTCGGCCGAGTGGCGCAGCGACTTGCGCCTGCACGTCGCCATCGATGCCGACCTCGGCGGATGCCACCCCTACCTCGAACAGGCGCGGCTCATCGGCCGCACGTCAACCGCCTATGCGGCTTCCGTCACGCTCGAATCGGAGGCGTCCGGCACTGTCGGGTACGCCACCTCGCTTCCCGCTGACATCTCAGCGGGCGACCTCATCGTGATTCCGTGTATCGGGGTCACCCTGCTGCATGACATTAAGGTGGCGTCTACGCCGTGGAGCGGTGAGCTCAGCCGATAACCCGCGCAGCCCGAACGCAAGCCGTGAAAGTTGCCAGAAAGCGCGGCTGGCTTCGTGGCATCCGGAATCGCGCGCGTAATGTCGAATGGCCGCGCCCAACCGGTCGTGGATCGCTGCTGCGAAAGAGAGCGGATGCCGAGATTACGTCGAAGCAGAACGTCGGCTGATGGACTGGGTCGCCAGCGTTCGGGCACGGGCTTCCGGTACCTGACCGAAAAGGGTGCGACGCTCAAAGACGACAGCGTGCGCGCGCGAATCGAGTCTCTCGCTATTCCGCCAGCGTGGACCGATGTCTGGATTTCCCCGGACCCGCTCGGTCACATCCAGGCCCTCGGTACCGACGCCGCTGGCCGCCGCCAGTACATCTACCACCCGCAGTGGCGCACGCGTCGTGACCTGATGAAGTTCGAGCGGTCGCTCGCGCTCGCCGAAGTGCTTCCGGCCGCGAGGGGAGTCGTCACTCGCGACCTCCGCGGCGACGAACCGTCGAAGCAGCGGGCGCTCGCCGCGGCCTTCCGGTTGCTCGATTCGGCCTCGCCACGCGTGGGCGGCAAGCGTTACCTCGACGCCAACGGCAGCCACGGACTGTCGACGCTGCTCTGCTCACACGTCACGCTGCACGGCGACGACGAGATCGAGATCAAGTTTCCCGGCAAGGGCGGCCAGGCCTGGGAAGCCGTGCTCAACGACGTCGACCTCGCCCGTGTTCTGCGCTCGCTCAAGCGCCGCGGACAGAACGCGCACCTGTTGGCCTACCGCGTCGACGGCGACGACGAATGGCGCGTCCTGTCAGCCGAGGAGATCAACGACTACGTGCGCGAGCGCACCCACGGTGTCTTCAGCGCGAAAGACTTCCGCACGCTTCGCGGATCGATCGTCGCGGCGCAGTCGTTTCGGGATTCGGGTTCGTACGCGACAAAAACGCAGTTCAAGCACGCGGTCGTCGAGGCGATGAAGGCGGCATCCGACACCCTCGGCAACACCCCGACGATCGCGCGCAAGAGTTATGTCGACCCGCGCATCGTCGACCGCTACCGTGCAGGCAAGGTGATTTCCGCGGACGGCTCGCAGGAGCTCGCGCTCCGCTCGCTCCTGCTGCCGGGGTCAGGCGCTGGTGGACAGTAGTCGCTCGAGCACGACTGAGGCATCCGCACTCGTCGACAACGACAAGCTGTCGTCATCGAGCGAAGTGGCCCGTGACAGCGCAACGGTCACTTCTCCGATCTCGTCGCTGGAAATCCAGGTGGGCTCGCCCGTAGTGAATCGGGTGCGCACCGGTCCGAGTATGAGCGAGACAACCCGCGTGGATGCACCGGCCTCTGCGGAGAGCACCCGCTGCATCATGAGGGCCGCTGCTTGCTGCATGCTCACTAATCCACTTCCCGGCACGGGGAACTCGGCCGACTGCCCGACCACGACGGCGTAGCTTGCCCGCTCGGAGAGACGCGGGAATGCCGCCCGCGCGACGGCCATGTGCGTCGTCGAGAGCTCGATGAACGCGGCGCGCCAGTCGTCGCTCGAGATGGTGGAGAGCGGGCCGCCAGCCCACCAGCCGCCGATCGGCGCGATCACGTCGTCGATACCGCCGAGGCGGTCGACCATGGTCTCGATCAGTTTTTCTGCGCCGTCGAAGGATGTGTAGTCGTGCGTGAACAAATGCAGCCTTCCGGCGTACCCGTCGCCGACGAGGTCAGCGAACTCCGCCTCCCGAGCGGACGTGCGGGTGGGGACGACCACGTCGGCTCCGGCTGCGAGATGTGCGCGAACGATGCCTTCGCCCACGCCACCCGTGCCTCCGGGAACGAGGACTCGGCGGGCGGGGAGAGGGGAGGGATGTGTCATGGGTATCAATTCCTTGGTTTAGCCAATGTTGGTACTACCAACGATAACACCATACTCGTTGGTTCCACCAACGGGTATGGTGGAGAGATGTCCACTCCACCCGACTCACCTCGCCCGCCCGCAGCGCTGCGTCGCCTCGCCAGCTGGCAAGCCGGGCGGCTAGCGACGATTGGCACGCGACTCACCGCGTCGCGGATGCCGCTCGAGGCGCGGTCGGACTTCGCGGTCCTGGCCTGCCTCGCTGAAAACGGACCGCTCAGCCAGGCCGACCTGTGCCGCTACCTCGGACTCGACCGCAGCAACGTGAATGGGATCGTGTCCCGGCTCGAGCAGGCAACGCGCGCGGGCCGCCGCACGGACTCCGCTGACCGACGCAGGACGATCGTCGACATCACCCCCGAGGGCCAGCACTACCTGAACTCTCTCGAGGCCCACGCCGATTCGGTGCAACGGGAACTGCTCGCACCGCTTTCCGAGCGGGAGCAAGAGCAGCTCACTGCGCTTCTTGACAAGGTGCTGTCAGCCCACGGCCCCCTTCAGGCCTGACTGATCTGCTGTACCGCGGCGACATTGCTGCCACGGCCCACACGGGAATCGATAACGGGTACGCGGTTTTGCGGGTAACTCGCAGGCGATTATTTCTCGAGTGCACCCGAGAGTACTGTTCAGCGCACACGCCACCACGGCATCCGTCGATGTCCGCTTTCGGACAGCTGGGATCTCTCATATGTCGAAGACCAAGTCGGTCAAGAAGAGCAAGCACGCCAAACGCGTTCCGAAGGAACTGTACGAAGCAGAGCTCGAGCGCCTGCAGGTCGAGCTCGTCACCATGCAGCGCTGGGTGATCGAGACCGGCGCACGCGTCGTCGTTGTATTCGAGGGCCGGGATGCCGCGGGCAAGGGCGGTGCGATCAAGCGGATCGTGCAGTACCTCAACCCGCGATCGACCCGCGTGGTCGCACTTCCGACCCCGAGCGAGCGTGAAAAGGGCCAGTGGTATTTCCAGCGCTACATCGAGCACCTGCCGACAAGTGGCGAGATCGTGCTGATGGACCGATCCTGGTACAACCGAGCTGGCGTCGAACGGGTGATGGATTACTGCACGCCCGAGCAATACCGACTTTTCCTTCGTCAGACACCGGTCTTTGAGAAGATGCTCGTCGAAGACGGCATCATCCTCATCAAGTACTGGTTCTCGGTCTCCGACGACGTGCAGGAAGACCGTTTCCGCTCGCGACTGGAAGACCCGATGCGTCGCTGGAAGCTGTCGGAAACCGACCTGCAATCGATCACGCGCTGGGAAGACTACTCGCGCGCGAAAGACGAAATGTTCGAAGCGACCAACCATGCGGATGCGCCCTGGTGGACGATCGAGAGCGACGACAAGCGCGCGTCGCGCCTGAACTCCATCACCCACCTGCTCTCACAGATTCCCTACGAGCAGCGCGACCCAGAACCCATCGAGTTTCCCGATCGGCCGCTGTCTGACAGCTATGTGCGGCCGGCTCGCGAGCTGTACAAGTACGTTCCCGACCACGCTGGCGTGCTGGCTGGAACCGTCAAGAAAAGCGAGCTCTGATCGTGCTCCTGATTTTCGGAGACGGCTCTCACGGTCGATCAGGCGAGAAACTCGCTTTCCTGGTCACGAGACAACCGGTGATCCTCGCCGCTAGGCTTATGTGAGTTTTGCTACGCACTTCACGCTTTTTTACACAACACTCATTCAAGAGGAACGACGATGACTGATCCCAACGCCCCGCAGCAGCCCGACGCGAACCAGCCTGTCCAGCCGAGCCAGCCTGTCCAGCCGAGCCAGCCAGTCCAGCCGAGCCAGCCAGTTCAGCAGGGTCAGCCAGTTCAGCAGGGTCAGCCGGTCCAGCCTGGCCAGCCTGGCCAGCCGGTTCAGCCTGGCCAGCCCGGCCAGCCGGTCGACCCGACCCAGCCTTACGCCCAGTACCCGGCGGCAGCGCCGAAGAAGAAGCGCACCGGAATCGTCATCCTGAGCACCATCCTCGTGATCGTCGTGGGCGCGGTTGTCTCGTTCGGCGTTCGTGCGCTGCTCACCAACCTCAACTCGCCCAACTCCCCGGAGGCCGTTGCCGCCGCCGTCGAGCAGATCAAGAAGCAGTACGACCTGCCGCAGCAGATCGACCAGGTCACCGTGATGGACGACATCACCGCTGAGGGCTCGGCGATCCACTACTTCTACACCGTCGAGGGAGCCGACCCGTCGCTGCTCTCCGAGCAGGTTCTGTCTGACGCGATCCTCCCGCAGCTCTGCGCCCAGCCTGAGACGAAGGAGCTTCTCGACAACGACATCGACATGAAGTACTCGTACGTCATCTCCGAAACCGGCGACGAGTACGACCTCTCCTTCTCGAAGGAAGACTGCTAGTCAGCTCTCTCCACGCAACGGAAACGGCCGTGCTGCTCTCGCGAGCAGCACGGCCGTTTCTCGTTCCGCGGTCACTTCTTGCCGAAGACCTCAGCCTCCATAGCGTCATAGCCCTCGACCTGTGGGTCGCCGTGCAGACCACCGCTCAGCGCGTATTCCTCCTCGGGTGACAGCACGAGGCGGTGCCGTCCGACAAGGGCGAAGATCACGATTCCCACCACGAAGATGATCGCGAAGGCGATCACGGCGAGCCGGAAGTCGGGTGCGAGCAGGATTCCGATGAATGCCGCGAACGCGATGAGTCCGGCGACAACCGCTCCGGCGATTCCGGTCGGACTCTTGTACGGACGCACGGCCGTCGGGAATTTGCGGCGCAGTATCACGAACGACACCATCTGCATGATGTACGAGATCACCGCGCCGAAAACGGCGATGAACAGGATGATTCCGTTCGCCGCCCCACCGAGTTCGTCGCTGATGCCCGACACGATGTTGACACCGATCAAGATGATGAAGCCGATCACGCCACCGACCAGTAGAGCGACCCACGGGGTCTGGTGCTTTGCTCCGGTGAGCGAGAGGAACTTCGGGTAGTAACCGGCGCGCGACAGCGAGTACATGTTGCGGCCGTAGGCGAACATGATTCCCTGCAGCGAGGCGAGCAGTCCGATGAGGGCGAAGAGCGAGAGAACCGCTGCCACCTCGGTCGGCAGGAACGCGGCGAAGCCGACGAGGAGTGGCTCGTCGAGCCCTGGCGATTCGGTGAGCGCGGCCGACCCGGTGACGGCGGGGTTGAGGAACAGCACGAGCAGCCCGAAGAACGCCAGGGTCACCACGCCGAGCACGCTCGCCTTGGGGATGTCCTTGGTCGGGTTGGTTGCCTCTTCCGCGGCGAGCGGTAGCTCCTCGATTCCGAGGAAGAACCAGATGGCGAAGGGAAGCGCGAACAGGATGCCGGTGGCACCGAACGGCAGGAACTCGGTATCGCCCGCGGTCGGGGCGATGTCGAAGAGTCGGGAGAAGTCGGCCGCGCCGAACGCGAACGCGAGAACGGCGAAGGTCACGAGAACGAGCATCGAGATGATGGCAACGACCAGTGCGAACTTGAAGCCGATCGAGGCGCCGAGTGAGTTGAGCCCGATAAAGATCGCGTAGAGCACCACCCACCAGACCCAGGCGAACCCGAGGGCGTCAAGGTCGAAGCCGGTGAGCGACGCGATGACCGAATTCAGGTAGTAGCCGGAGAAGAGCACAACCACCGCGGTCGTGACGACGTACTCGATCGTCTCGGCGAGACCGGTGATGAAGCCGCCCCACGGGCCCATGGCCGCGCGGGAGAACGAGTATGCACCGCCCGTGTGGGGCATGGCCGCGCTCATCTCGCCGATCGAGAAGATCATGGTGAAGAACATGATCGTGATGATGAGGGTGGCGATCAGAAGACCGCCCCAGCCGCCCTGCCCGAGCCCGGGGTTCCAGCCGGCGAAGTCACCGGAGATGACGGCGGCGATACCGATTCCCCAGAGTCCCCAGACCCCGGCAGTGCGTTTGAGGCTGCGTTTCTCGAAGTATCCGGCCTCGGCCTTTGTGTAGGTGGCGCCGCTGGATTTTGTTGCACTGTCGGTCATGTAAATCCTCCACGAGAGGGGTCGGCCTCGCTGCGGCGACCCGGGCGGGTGTTGGCACGAGTTTGGCGTCTATTGGTACTTGGTGTCTACCTTTGGACGTTAACTCCGCGTTACGTCTCGTTGGCTCTACCGGGTTCCCGCTGTGGTGTAATGGTCGGATTGCAGTGACAAGGAGACTCCCATGAGCACCACCATCACGAACCCGCGCTCCGGCAACCTCACGGTCGACGAGCTCAACTCCCTTATCGACGCGAAAGAAATCGACACCGTCATCGTCGCTTTCACCGACATGCAGGGCCGCCTGATCGGCAAACGCGTCGCCGCTCGTTTCTTCAAGGAAGAGATCTCCCAGCACGGTGCGGAGTGCTGCAACTACCTGCTCGCGGTCGATGTCGAGAACAACACCGTCGCGGGCTACGCCATCTCGTCCTGGGAACGCGGCTACGGCGACATGGCCATGATTCCCGACTTCGATACGCTCCGGCTCATCCCGTGGCTGCCTGGCACCGCGCTCGTCATCGCCGACCTGCACTGGCTCGACGAGAAGCCCGTCGACCCGTCTCCGCGCGAGATCCTCAAGACGCAGATCGCCCGCCTCGCTGACCACGGACTCGTCCCGTACGTCGGCACAGAGCTCGAGTTCATCGTCTTCGACGACAGCTTCCGCGATGCCTGGGGCAAGGGGTACGTCGGCCTTCGCCCGGCGAGCGATTACAACATCGACTACGCGCTGCTCGCGTCCACCCGGATGGAGCCGCTGCTGCGTGACATCCGTCTCGGTATGGAAGGCGCCGGACTCTACTGTGAGGGAGTCAAGGGCGAGTGCAATCTCGGCCAGCAGGAGATCGCGTTCAAGTACGACCACGCGCTCGCGACCTGCGACAACCACTCGATCTACAAGAACGGCGCGAAAGAGATCGCCGACCAGCACGGCAAGTCGCTCACGTTCATGGCGAAGTTCAACGAGCGCGAAGGCAACTCGTGCCACATCCACTTGTCGTTCCGCGGTGCCGACGGCTCGGCGGCCCTCGCCGACCCCGACCGCCCCTACGGATTCTCGAAAATCATGGAGCACTTCATCGCGGGGCAGCTCAAGACCATGCGCGAGCTGACGTTGTTTTTCGCACCGAATATCAACTCTTACAAGCGTTACGTGGAGGGGAGCTTCGCGCCGACCGCGGTGGCTTGGGGCCTCGACAACCGCACTTGTGCGCTTCGGGTCGTTGGCAAGGGCCATAGCCTTCGCGTCGAGAACCGGGTGCCCGGAGGGGATGTCAACCAGTACCTCGCCGTCGCAGCGCTCATCGCCGGAGGGCTCTACGGCATCGAGCACGAGCTGGAGCTCGAGCCGATTTTCGAGGGGAACGCCTACGGGTCGGATGCCCCACGCGTGCCGTCTTCGCTGCGTGAAGCCGCGGCACTCTTCGGCGAGTCCGAGATCGCGAAGCAGGCGTTCGGCGCCGACGTTGTCGAGCACTACCTGAACAACGCGAAGATTGAACAGGCAGCATTTGACGCTGCCATTACCGACTGGGAAAGAGTTCGTGGTTTTGAGCGTTTCTGATTCGACAAGCACGGCACCCGCCGTGGCAACAACTACCTCGGTGTACGCGGCAGGGATAGCGGCGCCATCGGCACACACCGGTCGCCGCCCGGTGATCGGCCTCACCACCTATCTCGAGCAGGCCCAGACCGGTGTCTGGGATGTTCCGGCATCCTTCCTCCCGCAGGTCTACTTCGATGCAGTCACGAGCGCCGGCGGAATTGCGGTGCTGCTTCCGCCGCAGCCGGTCAACACCGAGATCGCCACTGCGGTGCTCGAGGGTCTCGACGGCCTCATCGTCACGGGCGGAAAAGACGTCGACCCTGCTCGCTACGGCCAGGAGCGACTACTCACCACCGACGAGCCGCGACCCGATCGCGACGACTGGGAAACCGTGCTGCTGACCACGGCCATCGACACCGGCCTGCCGTTTCTCGGCATCTGCCGCGGACTCCAGGTGCTCAACGTCGCCCTCGGTGGCACGCTCCACCAGCACCTTCCCGACGTCGTCGGCAGTGAGCGTTACAGCCTCGGCGGGGGAGTCTTCGCCGACAACGAGGTGTTCGTCGAACCGGCGACCAGGGTCTCCGAACTGCTCGGCGACGGCGAAACGATCGTCGGCAAGTCCTACCACCACCAGGCAATCGACCAGCTCGGATCCGCGCTCAGCGTCAGCGCCCGTTCCGACGACGGCACCGTGCAGGCCGTCGAAGTGCAGGGCGTGCCGTTCGGGATCGGCGTGCAGTGGCATCCGGAGCACACCCCCGACGACCTGCGTCTGTTTGCCGGCCTGATCGACGCCGCGCGCGAGTACCGCGAGCAGCGCCCGTGAGCGTCACAACGCTGATCAATCCGGCCGACGAGTCGGTGATTCAGGATGTCGCGAACCGCTCCGTCGCGGAGGTGGACGATGCCATCCTGCACGCCGTATCGGCGCAGAAGGCGTGGGCGGCCCTGCCGCCAGCCGAACGTGCGGCGGCGCTCCGTCGGTTCGCGCTCGCCGTTGAGGGAGCGATCGAGGAGCTCGCGCTGCTCGAGGTACTGAACTCCGGGCATCCGATTTCGCAGGCCCGCTGGGAAGCCGGCCACGTGCGCGACGTGCTCAATTACTACTCCGCGGCTCCCGAGCGCATGATCGGTGCGAGCATCCCCGTCGCTGGCGGGATCGACGTCACTTTCCTCGAACCGCTCGGGGTTGTCGGCATCATCGTGCCGTGGAACTACCCGATGACGATCGCCGCGTGGGGTTTCGCGCCGGCGCTCGCGGCGGGCAATGCCGTGGTGCTGAAGCCAGCGGAGTGGACGCCGTTGACCGCGCTGAGGCTCGGTGATCTCGCTCTCGAGGCCGGGCTTCCCGAGGGGCTGTTTCAGGTGCTTCCGGGTCGCGGGGACGTCGTCGGCACCCGCTTCGTCACCAACGAGAACGTGCGCAAGATCGTCTTCACCGGCTCGACGGTCACCGGCAAGAAGGTGATGGCGGGCTGCGCCGAGCAGGTCAAGGCGCTCACGCTCGAGCTCGGCGGCAAGAGCGCCAACGTCGTCTTCGCCGATTCCGACCTCGAAAAAGCCGCAGCGACCGCTCCGTACTCGGTCTTCGAGAACGCGGGTCAGGATTGCTGCGCGCGCAGTCGGATTCTCGTTGAGCGCAGTGTCTACGACCGTTTTCTCGAACTGCTCGAACCTGCCGTGAATGGTGTGGTGGTCGGTGCCCCGGGCGACGAGGCCACCGAGATGGGGCCGCTCGTTTCGAGAGCGCACTTCGACAAGGTCGCGTCGTTCGTTCCGGACGATTCACAAGTGGCCTTCCGCGGGAGTGCCCCGACCGGTGCGGGCTTCTGGTTCGCGCCCACCGTGCTCACGCCCGGCTCGCGTACCGATCGTGTCGTGACGGAAGAGATCTTCGGGCCGGTTGTCTCAGTGCTGCCGTTCGACGACGAAGCCGATGCGATCGCGCTCGCGAATGACAGCATCTACGGCCTCAGCGGATCCATCTGGACCCGTGATATCGGACGCGCCCTTCGCGTTTCGCGCGGGATCGAGAGCGGCAACCTCTCGGTTAACTCGCACTCGTCGGTGCGGTACTCGACCCCGTTCGGCGGGTTCAAG
>Ga0247817_10000643_pt1 | contig 18606 bp, 14 predicted proteins | sample UWRJL212509R1_FD_178010 | JGI IMG/M metagenome (GOLD analysis project Ga0247817, IMG submission 178010) | Plant litter microbial communities from Arlington Agricultural Research Station in Wisconsin, United States - UWRJ-L212-509R-1 | ecosystem: Environmental > Terrestrial > Plant litter >...
ATCGGGCCTAAAAAAGATATTGTAGGCATATGGGAAAAGACTACGCGTAAACACGGTTTGCGCTTTGGCATCGGTTTCCATAATACGCCGCCGCGTACCTGGGGGCAATTTATGCCGGTTAAGTATTTAAGCGATAAAAATGGCGATTTAAAAGGCGTACCTTATGATGGCCTTAATACCATTGCAGATGGTAAAGGGAAATGGTGGGAAGGTTTTGATCCCGTTGACCTTTATGGCCCGCTACATACAGCAAAAGACGACCCGTTACGCTCGCCATTTGCCAACCAGTTTATGTGGCGAATAGATGACGCAATAACTAAATACCACCCCGATGTAATTTACTTTGATGAACACGGCGGCGACTCGCAGGTTGACCTCGGCGTACATATGGGGTTAGGATTCTTAGCTCCTCAGTTAATTGCAAACTATTACAATAAATCCCTTAAGTGGAATAAAGGTAAAATGGAAGCAGTGGTAAATTTAAAGGGCATTGGCGGTCGCTATAATAGTTTTCAAAATAGTACAGAATTATTACCGTATGTGGAACACTCACTGGTTAAAAGTTCTGAAAAAATAATTGAGCGGGAAATAATGGCTTATCCTTTTCAAACAGAAGAGTCAATTTCTGAATGGCATTACCAAACCGGTCAGAAATTTTTAGATGCGCCGGATATTGTGAAAATATTGATGGAGAACGTTTGTCGTAACGGAACGCTGTTGCTAAACCTAACCCAACATAATCGTGGCGACCTGGACCCCGAAGTTATACAAACGGCTAAGGACATAGGTGCCTGGATAAAAGTGAATGCTGAAGCTATTTACGGCTCGCGTCCGTTTGAAGTTTATGGCGACACGGCGCTCTACTACACCCGTAATAAAGGAAAATTATACGCTACCTTAATTAACTGGACTAATAAGCCAATCACATTAAAGGCTTTGGCTGTAAATGGTGCTACGTTGGGTAAGGTTATTAAGGTTGAACTCCTTGGGAATGGAACGGCTATTGATTTACCTTTTGTGCAGAACGAAAAGGGCCTGGCAGTAACACCTCCACTTGCATCGAAAGGGCTTAGCGGTATAAACAACATCACACTTGCTTCACAGTATAGGGTATTACGTATCACTCACGATAAAACCTGGATAAATGACGATGATCCGGGCGTCACGATGACACAGGGTTGGTTCAGAAATAGCAATTTAAATAAAGGCGATTTTAACAACGATTTAACTGCCAGCGATACACCTAGCGCAAAATGGGGTTTTTCATTTATCGGAAAAGGAGTTTCAGTTGTAGCGCCAAAGCAACCAGGGGCGGGTAAAATTGAAATAAGGATAGACGGAATGATGATGAAGACCGTTGATCTGTCAACTACAGAAGGGAAAAAGAACCAACAGGTAGTATATCAGATTGATAAATTGCCTTCAGCTAATCATATAATTACAATTATCAATCGTGGTGGCGGCCCTGTCGCTATTGATGCCTTAGTCGTTTTATAATAACCCACACTATGTCGTACAACCCATCGCCAAACAGGTATCAGCAAATGCAGTATAAGCGCTGCGGTGCCAGTGGCTTAAAGCTGCCGGGAATATCTTTGGGGCTATGGCAGAACTTTGGCGATTACGACACGCCGCAGAATTGCCGCGATATTTTAACAACGGCTTTTGATAACGGAATAACGCATTTTGACCTTGCCAATAATTACGGCCCGCCACCCGGATCTGCCGAAGAGAACTTTGGAAGACTTTTACATACTGATTTTCGCGATCATCGCGACGAGTTGATCATATCTACAAAAGCAGGTTATACCATGTGGGATGGGCCGTATGGCGACTGGGGTTCAAAGAAATACCTTGTGTCCAGTTTGGACCAAAGCCTAAAGCGCATGAAACTGGATTACGTTGATATTTTTTATCATCACCGGCCTGATCATGAAACACCGCTTGAAGAAACTATGGCGGCGCTTAATTTGATTGTACAGCAAGGCAAAGCGCTATACATTGGTATATCCAATTACAGACCAGCCGAAGCGAAAAAGGCGATTGATCTGTTAAAGCAAATGGGTACGCCAGCCATCATCCATCAGCCTAAATACTCTATGTTTGAAAGATGGGTGGAAGGCGGTCTGTTAGATTTGCTGGAGCAGGAAGGCGTGGGCTGTATACCATTTTCGCCGCTGGCGCAGGGCTTGTTAACTGATAAATATCTAAAAGGGATACCGGCGGATTCAAGAGCTTTAAAAGTAGGCGATTTTCTGACTCCTGATAGTATAAAGCCCGCGATAATACAAAAAGTAGCCAGGTTAAATACCATAGCGCAAGATCGTGGTCAAAAATTGGCGCAAATGGCCCTATCGTGGATATTGAAAGACAGCCGAATAACGTCCGTTTTAATAGGGGCCAGCAAACCCTGGCAGGTTGTTGACGCTATACAAAGCTTAAACAAAACTAATTTTGATGTGGCGGAGCTGAAGTTGATAGACGAGATATTAAAGTCCGAATAACTTATTCTCTTGTAGGGATTTGTGGTAGCCTCACCACTTTTAGCTATTAAAATCTTATATTTGATATGCATATAGTTTTTGCATCCACTCCGTTAATCCTTCATGTTACTAATCAATTTTTACGGTAAAAAAATTCGGCATTTAATAATATTGCCGGCGTTTTTAATCGTTTTATTTGGTTTAAGTAAAAGTGCTTTGGGAATGACTATTCCCGCTTATCCCATGGCAAAAAACGGCGTGCTTGATCTACGCTCAGTAGCTGTAACTGATAAGATTGAGCTTGACGGTGAGTGGCTTTTTTTCTGGCAGCAATTATTAGCTCCCGGTGATAAGTCAATAACCAAACCTCGCATTTTTAACTTTCCGGCGCTTTGGAACAGGGGATATATAATTGACGGTGAAAAGCTGCCTGCATTTGGCTACGCAACTTACCAACTTACGATCCTTTTGCCAAAAAAACATTCCGAATTGCGTTTGTCTGTACCCGATGTTTACTCGGCCTTTGTGTTGTATTTAAATGGAGAAAAGGTTGCAGGCAACGGAAAAGTGACCACTACCGCAGAAGGCTTTGAGGCGCATTGGCAATACAAAACGGTTGATATACCCAAAACAACCGATACGCTGAAGCTGGTATTGCAGATAGCCAATTTTGTACATAGCAAAGGTGGCATAACCAAACCGCTTTTATTAGGCGAAAAGGAGCATGTAAAGCTTGACAGACAGCGCGACGAAGCCATTGACCTGTTGCTTACCGGCTGTTTAATTATGGGCGGCTTGTTCTTCTTTGGCCTATACCTTTTTGGCAATCGCGATAAGGCTATTCTGCTGTTCTCGCTTTATGTAATGGTTTACAGCTACCGCATTATTGGCATTGATAATTATGTGCTGCACACCATTATGCCCAACCTTGATTGGTACATAACCGTGCGGTTAGAGTATATCACGCTTTTCGCCGGCATAGGCTTATTTGGCTTGTATAGCCGCTATCTGTATCCCCTTGATGTGCACCGGTCAATAATTAATATCATAAGCATTATTTGTTTTCTATTCGCGTTTGCGGCCTTAGTGTTACCACCTTATTATTTTACCCAGCTTATCAATCCGTTTTTGTTATTGATGGTGTTTTGTTTGGTATACATCCCCTATGTATACCTATTGGCCTATAGAAGAAAACGCCCCGGATCAATATACGCGCTGTTAAGCTCCATCTCTTTAATGATAGTATTTGCCATATCACTGTTTCATTATTGGGGCTTTATACCGCAGTTGCAGGTGATTAGCTTTTTAGGTTATGTGAGTTTTTTCTTTTTACAATCGCTGGTGCTGTCGCATAGGGTGTCATTCGCTTTAAAGAGCGCCCAAAGCCAGGCAGAGCAGGGCTTAAAAGCTAAGACAGAATTTTTAAGCACCATGAGTCACGAGATCAGGACCCCGCTTAATTCTGTTATTGGTATGAGTCATTTAATGCTGAAAAACAATCCCCGGCCAGATCAGCGGGAGCATTTAGACGTGATCATATTTTCGGCTAATAATTTATTGGGTATTGTAAATGATATACTGGATTATAATAAAATAGAAGCGGGTAAAATATCGTTTGAACATATAGAAATGGACCTGGTTGCCATCGCGCGTAACGTTGTGAGTAGTTTGCAAACGTATGCAGAGGATAAGGGAATATCGCTTAATTTAATTGCAGACGATCAATTAAAAAGCAAGTTATTGAGCGATCCAATCCGCATGTCGCAGGTTATAACCAATTTGGTGCATAATGCTATAAAGTTTACCGCCACCGGCTACGTAGAAGTTAGTATAAACCTTTTAAGGCAGAGCGAAACAACCGTTACATTAAAAATTGCGGTTAAGGACACCGGAATTGGGATATCGAAAAATAAACAAGCCTTAATTTTTGAGCGTTTCACCCAAGCCGATTCATCAACATCCAGAGGTTTTGGCGGTACCGGGCTTGGGCTGGCTATCAGCAAGCGCATACTCGAGCTCCAAAACGCAACATTACAACTGATAAGCGAAGAGGGGAAAGGCTCGGTATTTTATTTTATCCAAACCTTTGAAAAGGCCGGTGAATCATTCCCTGCACAGCAATTAAAGAACCAGCTACCCAAGCAAGGGAAGCCATTTGCCGATATATGCATTTTACTGGTTGAAGATAATGCGCTAAATGTAATGGTTGCACAAACATTTCTTAAGCGATGGGGCGCGCAAATTGATGTGGCAGTAAATGGTGCAGAAGCGCTTGCTAAATTAGATGTAAACAAACATAAGTTGATATTAATGGACCTGCATATGCCTGTTATGGATGGTTATGAGGCGGCAAGACACATTAGGCAAAAAGGAATTATGCTACCCATAATAGCGCTAACAGCAAATCTGCCAGACGAAGTGAAGGATGATATACAAAATGCCGGTATTGATGATATTGTAGTGAAGCCTTTCTTGCCTGATGAATTGTACGGCAAGGTGTGGCATTATTTATTTAAGTAGGCAGTTAATTACTTATACAGGCCTCTCTGCTTCATTTCGGCAATTGACTGTTCGTAGTTATCGGCTTCGGTCTGTTGGGTGTTTACCCAGTTGGTAAATCGCTTTATACCTTCCTCAAATAACACTTTCGGCTTAAAGCCAAGCGTTGTGTTGATCTTGCTAATATCGGCGTAATTATGCCTTATATCTCCTAAACGGTAATTGCCGGTTATGTTAACGCTTATTTGCGCTTGGTAGGCTTTTATTAAATTTTGTGCTACCGCGATAACGTTTGTGGCTACGCCGGAACCCACATTGAAAATCTGGTTATCAGCTTCGGGGTTTTCTATGCCTAAAATAGTGGCGTCAACCACATCATCAATAAAAACAAAATCGCGGCTTTCGTTTCCGTCCTCAAAAATGCTAATGTTGTTGCCGTTTTTTATTTGTGTTGAAAAGATAGAGAGGATGCCGGTGTATGGATTTTTTAACGATTGCCCGGGCCCGTAAACGTTCTGATACCTGAATGATACCGCCCCTATGCCGATAGACTTACACACCGTCATCACCATTTGTTCCTGGTTTTGCTTGGTAATGCCATAAACAGACGACGGATGAATTTTTGATTCTTCATCGGTAGCGGTAAGCTGCACTGTTTGGCCCTTATATTTTACCTCAAAATCGCCATTATCCATATCAGTTGCTGTACGATGATCAGGATAAACAAACGTGCCATTATCCAATTGGTACTTACCCTCGCCATATATAGCTCTTGACGATGCTATTATTACCTTTTTAACCTGATGTGTTTCGTTGGCCAGGATATCTAACATCAAAGCTGTGCCACCCACATTTACATCAGCATATTGCTTTACCTGATACATGGACTGGCCCGTACCTGTCTCGGCGGCCAGGTGCACAATTATATCATTGCCCGCAATGGCGTTCTGCAGATCTTCGCGGTTGGTGATTGACCCGTAAATAAAGTTTACCTTACCGGTGATTGATTGAAAAAGGGTGGATGTTGTTTCAGGATAAGCCCCGTGTATTTGAGGTGAAAGATTATCCAGTACAGTAACCGTGTGGCCTTGTTCAATAAGTTTTAGAGCTAAATTGCTGCCGATAAAACCAGCGCCTCCGGTTATAAGTATATTCATATATGCTATTGCAAATTTAGAGCCTTCCGTTAACCAGCGATCTATCTAAGCATGATTTTGTGTCAAAAATAACAGAACTATCGTCTTTTTTAAGTGCTTTGTAATCCAATTCCTTAAATCCGGCGTGGCATACTGCTAATATGATCGCATCGTATTGTTTTGCCGGTTTTTCTATTAAGGTTAAGTTATATGTCTCTTGTACTTCGTTTTTATCGGCAAATGGGTCGTAAATGTCTACCGAAAGGCCAAACTGCGATAGTTCGTTATAAATATCAATCACTTTAGAGTTGCGTATATCCGGGCAGTTTTCTTTAAAGGTAATGCCAAGTATAAGGGCATTAGCTCCTTTAACCAAACCGCCGCTACTAATAATCAGTTTTACCACCTTATTAGCCACAAAAATACCCATATTGTCATTAACCCGTCGGCCAGAAAGAATAACTTGTGGATGGTATCCCAATGCCTGAGATTTATGTACCAAATAATAAGGGTCAACCCCGATACAATGACCACCTACCAGGCCCGGCGTGTACTTTAAAAAATTCCATTTAGTGCTCGCCGCTTCAATAACATCTGTAGTATCAACGCCCATTTTATCGAAAATGAGCGCCAACTCATTTACAAAAGATATATTGATATCACGTTGCGCGTTTTCTATAGCTTTTGATGCTTCTGCAACCTTTATGCTCGGCGCTTTATGGGTGCCGGCTGTTATAATACTTGCATAAAGGGCATCAACCTCATCAGCAATTTGCGGAGTTGAACCCGATGTTACCTTTTTTATTTTAGTAAGTGTGTTAACCTTATCACCGGGATTGATGCGCTCCGGCGAATAACCACAATAAAAATCAACGTTAAATTTTAACCCTGAAGTAGCTTCTAAAACCGGCACACAATCTTCCTCGGTGCAACCGGGGTAAACTGTGGATTCGTAAATAACCAGGTCGCCTTTTTTAAGTACACTACCTATCATTTTTGTAGCGGTAAGCAACGGGTTCAGATTGGGCGCTTTAAACCTGTCTATTGGTGTGGGTACTGTTACAATAAATATATTGCAATGTGCAATAGAAGCTAAGTCTGAGGATAATGTTAAACCTGTTTCGCTGCCTGGTAATGCTAGTGTTAGATCTTTACCGTTAACTTGCGAAGTAAGATCGGTGCCTAATTGAAGGCTTTTAACCCTGGCCTGGTTGATATCAAAGCCTGTTACCTTATATTTTTTTGCAAACTCAATTGCCAAAGGGAGCCCTACGTAACCTAAACCAATTATACCAATATTGTTCATTAGCCAACAGTTTTAAAACGGCTCAAATTTTAACCCCACCGTTATGCAAACATAAGCTTTAATGAAATGTGTGCAACAACTTGTCTATATTTTATAGAGCGTTAAAAAAACGCAAATTATTTTTTGGACGCGACTAGTGTTGTTCACAAGTATAAAAATTAAAGGGCGTTGGTATAAATGGTAATCGTGGACTATCGTTGAGCAAATGACGCGGCAGTAATTTCAAGTCCTTCTCTGGAATTTGAAGGCAAATTCTTGCCGATGGCCTTTTTGATTTTTTGGTTACTAACAATGTAACTTTCAGTTAATTTAGTAAGCCTTTCAGTTGTTAAAGGTAGGTGAAACTTATCGCCAAATTTTGCAATAGTTCGGATTAATGTAGTTGAAATTTTCCAAAGCTTTGGCGTTTTATTAATTGAAGCTGATAAAATACTTACAACTTCATTGGTAGATAAAGGTTCATCATCTGCTACTTGATAAATGCCTGAAGCGATATCATTCGGTTCAATCAGTTCTTTAATTACAAAACAAAGATTACCAACGCTTAAAAAAGATCTTTTATTACCGAATCCCGCTAAAGGGTAGGGGATGCCCTTTTTTACAAATTGGTATAGAAGGTTCAGGTTGCCCTTATTACCAGGGCCATGAATCATACAGGGCCGTAAAATAAGATATGACTTCCCTGCTGGCAATGGCTGATTTTGAATGTATTGCTCGGCCAGAAGCTTTGATTTTCCATAATCTGTTTTAGGCTCTGGCACAATATCTTCCGTCAGAATACCATTCACGCTATCTGCGGCTGCTTTAACGGAACTTATGAAGATGAATTTTTTAGCATCCGAGTGTAAGAAAGCGTCGTAAAGTTTTTTTGTAAGCTCAAAATTAACATCGTAATATTCCTGCGCATTAGATACTTTTTTAAGATCATGTGCTTTACCAGCAAGGTGAATTACTATATCAGCAGATTCAAAATTCGGATTCTCAAGGTCTTTTCGGTTTAAAAGTAAACAGTTAGAGCCGCCTTTTAAATAGGCAAGAAGATTTTGTCCAACAAAGCCGGAATGCCCGGTAATAGCGATATTATTCATAACAAAGCGAAAAAATAATTTAGGATTCCAATATCTCTGTAAGCTGAATTTTATATGATGTCCAAGAGAAATTGTTGCGAATAAATTCCCTTGCATTGTATTTTATATCTTCTAATGACTTGTCATTTGCAAACAGGTTGTTGATAATAGTTGCAAATTCATCGGGTGTATGTGCTACTAAAATATGTTTTCTATCAATGGCTCCGGTAATTGGATGAAATCCTAATTTGTTGGTAATGGTTATTTGGCCTAATGCCATTGATTCTAAAATTTTATTTTGAATACCACCACCAGTTTGCATTGGCGCTACAGAACATAAAGAAGATTGAAATATTTCGTAAGGGTTGTCCAAATATCCGGTAACAATAACATTTTTATTTTCTTCCTGAGCCTTAAGTATTTTTGAAGATGGTCGCTGACCTAAAATACAAAATATTATATCTTTATTTAGCTTTGGCAGCACATGTTTAATAAACCATAATGCGGCATCTATGTTTGGTTGATAAAACATAGCGCCAAAAAAACATACATAGTTTTTGTACTTGCCATTATTAAATTTGATTTCAAGTAACTCTTCATTTACTCCGTTGGGGAGCCATTTAACACAGCCCCATTTACTATACGACGCGGCTTCAGATTTATTTACAAAAAGGGTTACTTTAGCTTCCGACACTATTTTGCGCTCGTAATTAATTAACCTGGCAGCTTCTAAATTATAGATAGCTTTATGTAAAAAAGATTCTGTGCGCTTTCTTGATCTTAAATAGTTTATTCCAATGGAATCTACCATGTCAACAATTATTTTGTTACGATCAAATAATTCAAAATAGCCTGTTGTTCTAATAATGTTAAAGAAAACGTAATTGTAATTATTTGAACGGGGCGCAAGATAATTGCGAACAGCTCTAAATTTGTAATAAAGAACTTGAAAAGGAACTTTTTTGATAAAAAAACCGGTAAATAGGTTTAATAGGAACCTTAACTTATTAAACCTAAAAATTTTATAACTGTTGCAGTTGTCATCAAGAAATTGTTTCGCCTCGATGCTTAATTTTTCAGACGTGATTACAACCAAATCTACATCATAATTTAGTTTAAGGATTTTTAAAATATTGTAAATTTTTAATTTATGACCATCAACAGGTGGGTATGGAATACCCGGAGAAACTAACAAAACTTTCTTTTTAATGGTCATTTTAATAACACTGTTACTTCTTTACGTAATTTTTAATCTAATTACATGTAGTTAAATAATTGGATTAATATCAGAGGAAAGATTGTAAGACAAATTTTGATTTCTGGTAGCAATATGTTTAGCTGGCACCCCTCCTACAACACTATAAGCCGGCACATCTTTGTGTACCACTGCTCCCGCTGCAACAACGGCTCCTTTGCCAATATGCACACCAGGTAAAATTATAGATCTGGAACAAATCCACACATAATCTTCTATTATAGTTTCTTTGCCAACTGCGGCAAAATCAGGGCTATTATAGTCATGGTGCAATGTCCAGATCATAGCTTCTGAACTGATATTAACATTCTTGCCAATTTTTAGACCCTTCCTGGCGTCTAAGGTTACATTGTGGCCTATTACTGAAGATTCACTTATAACTAATTTCCACGGATGCCGTATTTCAACCCCGTAATATAAGCCAGACTTGTAAGATATTTTAGCCCCAAAAAATGTATTTGTAATAAATATCCTCAAGATATGAAAGGGCAAGAATGAAACGAATTTTTGCGCCAAAAAAAGGCCGCTACTTAATAATTTTTTCATCAGATGTTATTTTAGATACTGCAAGCAGGTACCAAAATGCCGGATTTGTAATTTGCGATTGGAATACCAACATAATTATTAAACACGCGTTTCGTTTTATCCGGAAGTTTTTAGTATCCATTGAATTATTTGTGAAGCAAATAAATATCAACAAAAAGGCAAAAAATCCTATATCATTACACAAATTAGCAAAATATGTTTGCGGATAAATTCTGCCTTCAATACTGCCCAATACCTCGTGTTTACTAATATCAAGATTGTAACGATCGCCATAAGTGTTAAGCATTGACGAAAAACTACCAAGGCCGGCACCAAAAGGAAACATAAATATTGCGGCAATAGCCAGAAAATTAAGAATTACACGCGTACCGCCTGAAGATTCTTGCGTAAATAAAAAAACATTCCAGTCAAAATCGCCATCGTTTATTAAAGTGTAAACCAATTGTATTACATCAAATAATCTGTTACTTGAGAAGAAAAAGTAAATGAACAATGCCGAAAAGGGTACTATGATAAAAACGCCTAAAACTATTTTTTTTAAGTTAAATCGTCTTAAATCAGGTATAAGAAAAATGGCCGCATAAATAATTACCAAGGCAGATTTTGTTAATAGAGATAAAAATAAAACCAGGTATTTTAAAATAAGAAGTTTTTTTCTATCAGACGAGGTATTATCGGCAAGGCTTAATTGCGATAATGCCTTTTCTATTGTAATTAGTAAAATGGTTTGAAAAATGGCAAAGTAACTTGGTTCAGGTGTTAGGATAACAATTCCCCGTGCTTCAGAGCCAACATTGGCGGCAAACCTAGGTATAAGGTGTTGAAATATCAAAACATACAAACCCGGGATGAGAAGGCTTACAGCGGCAATAACCGTTAATGTGTAAATTACATTTTTAAGCAAGGAATACGTGATGGAAAATTTAGAAATACGCATACCCAAAAAAATTACCGGGCCAATTATGTATTTTACAAACTCAATAATTCCTTGATAATCGTTTTTGAAAAACGCCTGGCCAATGGTATACAACAATAATATTGTAACCAAGGCAAGTAAATAAATTACGTCTTTTTTAAATAGATCAGTTTTTTTGGCAAATGCTGCAATGATAAGCGCAGCAACTGCAAAGGATATTACGGGCTCTGTCTCAATTCCGATAGGTATTAACGGAATAAAAATTACAAAAAACGATACAAATAGAAGAGAATTTAAACTATCAATTTTAATAATCCTTTGCATCCGGTAACCTTGAATAGTTGTTTCTATAAATTATTCTGAATGCGTACTTTCTGCCTAAAAAATTAAACAACGTAAATTTAATAAAAGATTTAATCATACTATTGGTAGTATTCATCTCTTGATTCATCAATTGAATGTCTTTGAATTTACTTGAGGTAGATTTTCCCCCGAGCGCAAAAATAGCAATTACATCATTAGTGATCTGGCTAGGCGCCAGCTTTAAAATTTCTTTAATCCAATAATAATCTGCAGCTATTTTTAGTTCAGTATTAAAATTAACTAACTTATAATATTTTTTGGGTACAAAAATAGCTTGGTGGGCAGGATAATTCAAAAGGTGTTGAATGTTTGAACGCTTGGGTCTTAAATAAAAATCGCCTTTATATTGTTGGATAGAAAAACCAATTATTACGCTATTTGCTAAATCATGATTTAGTAAAAACTGTTCCAGATTAAGGCTTGGAGCAAATATATCTCCTGAGTTCATGAAAATTACGGCGTCGCCTGATGCTAATTTTAACCCTTTATTCATAGCATCATAAATTCCATTATCTTGTTCAGAAACAAAACAACTAATTTGTGATTTGTAGCGCTCTATCTTTTCAATTGTTCCGTCAGTTGAGGCTCCATCAATAACGATGTATTCAATATCATTATTCTTTTTACTTAACACACTTTCAATAGTGTGAATTATATTGTTTACGTCATTATACACAACGGTAACAATACTGAGTTTATAATCACTCATAAAATAAAGTTACGTTTAACCCGCTTGACCTTATCCATTAAAATAATGTAAGACCATATCAAAAAATTATTTGAATCTGCTCTGACAATTTCTTTAGAAAGTTTTCGGTTTGGCAAAATCCATTTTGGATGAAGCAGAGGAAATGATAACGCTTTAACAGGTTTATGGGCACGGTGCTCAGTACTTGTTGTGTGCGTTGCATTGTCACCAAAACCAATATTTTCTATAAGATTGGTTTTAGGTATTATATACAACATAGAATTCAATTTTAACTGAGCGTGTAATTGATAATCCCAGGTATTCAAGGTGCCTGTTAAAGACCATCTTAGCTGATGATACAATCTATTTCTCTCAAACTTATCAAAAGTTGCTTCATAAATATTTTTTTTAAAATCTGTAAGCAACTCAATATTATTTTCATCATAATGAGCAATAACCCTTTGCCAGGATGCCCATCCCCATATACTGCCGGCTGTTGAAAAATTATAACTATAATCTGTTTTTTGAGCATAATCATTACGTCCGCATATCATACCTACGCGTTCATCATCCTTATACTTAATCAGTAATTCTTGGCAATATTTAAAAAAGCTATATTCAGGTATACAATCATCTTCTAAAATTACTCCATATTCTACCTGATTAAAAAACCACTTAATTGCATCACTAACGGCATCTTTACAACCTAAATTTTCTTCTCTAAACAGCGTGCTTACTTCGCAATCCCAAGTAATATTGTTTACAATTGCACGCGTTTCAGTGCATAACTCGTCCTCATTTCTTCCTTGCCTCGGCCCATCTGCCGCAATAAAAAGTTTAGTTGGTTTTAGTTTGCTTATAACATCAAAAACTTTTTGTGTACAATCAGGCCTATTAAAAATTAAAAATAAAACCGGTATGTTATAGTTTGCTTGCATTACTCAATTTGTATAAATAATACCGATATTTTATTATCAGTTTTGGTAAAAACGCCGCCGCTATTCCCCAGTGTAAAATAGTGCCTATAAATGAGCATTGAGGCTTTAAAACTTCAAATTTAGTTCGTTATGTTATAAAACAAGCACTCATCACCTTATTAATATCTTCAAATCTGGGCTTAGCTTTATGTTTGTTTTAATGTTTGAAAGGTAACAAATATTTTCCTCCATATTCTTGAGAGCAGGTTTGGTTTAACTTCTTTGCCTAAAAATGTACCTTTAAATAATCCATCGGGTTTAAAATATTCAAATTTAGTTCCATACATTAAAGACCAATATCCAAATTTTATAGAAGGAAATTTTGGGGCAATTGTCTTTTTGCTGATTATTACTTTAACCGCTTCTTCATGGCTCTCAGGAATTACAATTCCTTCAATTCCCTCGTAGTATGCTCTGCCAAGTAAAATAGATGGCACACCCCAATATAAAGCTTCAACGCCGGTTGTAGACCCGAAAGAAATTACGGCCTCTACTGCTTGCATTAACGCATAAGAATCTATTTTGTCCTCGGCCGGAATAATTGTTAAGTTTTTATACTTTTTACCCATTTCGGCTATCTGAATGGTTTGAGTGGTAGTTAGCCCTTTTAAATTAGGATGGATTCTCAAATAAAAGTGAAACTCCGGATATTGCAAAAAAGACTCGCAAACTTTAGCAATACCATCATTATCGTCCGCATACAGTTTACTTTTAAAATCGGGTATGGTTACATACTCGTCTATTGAAGAATTAAAAATGCCAAAATTACGTTTCGTAGCATCAAAATTTGATGGCAGCTGGCCGTTTACCTGAGCGCCGGTGTATACATGCCAGTTATGAACAATCCGGTTGCGCCGTTCCTCGTAAAATTTTTTTCCAACCTCAACTTTATCGTCAGGGCCATTTTTCCACATATCAACAACTTCTTTTTTTGCATATGATAATGTGTGCGGGTTAGAATTTTCTCTAAACATGTACCTGTCTAACTGCCCGCCACGTTCATGTGTAAAATAATCGATCTTAAGTTTTTCGCAAAGCTTTATTGCTGGCCGCGACTCTAAAAAACGACCATTGAACATAACAACGCCATCCGGGCGAAGGGTTTTTAAAATTCTATCAAAATTCTCATAAACCATTATAGATGTTTCTAATGCTACCTTTATTTCATCCTGATAATTTTCGACATTAAAATAATGATCGCGGGTGTCAGAAACTAAAGATGATACTACAGCTAAACCAATATCATTATCTTTATATACGTATGCACTTAGTGCCTCAAATGATGTTAATGCATGTTTATAAATATCCGGCTGGATACTTACTTCGGTAAATCGTAAAATATTTTCTTCAGGCAAGCCTAACACACCTAGGCCGTTAGATATTTTTGACCTGCATACTGCGCAGATTGCTTTAGAATGCTTTGGGTTTACAAAACATGTTTTAAGATCTGATTTGCAAACCAAAAAGAAAACCTCATGCCCCTCGTTTTTTAATTTTAGAGCAATTTCTAACTCTGTTTCAAAATGAGGTGTTTCAAAACAATAACTGTAAATAAGATAACGCACTATGAAAATATTTTGGAATTGGTTTTATATAAAAACGATATACCTGATGCAAAAACAATTGTAATTAACCCTTTAATAATAATCGAAAAATCTTTGCCACAATAGGCTAACGTAAATAAAAGGACATTGATGATAAGGAAATAAATACTCACTTTAACAATGTTAACATATCTATTAAAAAAAATCCTGTTTTCTTTATCTAATAAGCCAGCGAAGCCGAATATTATGTAAGAAACGTACGTTACACCAACTGCAGCCCAAATACCATAAAATGGTATAAATATAATGTTGCCAACAATATTAAATATAGCAGCCAGAATAGAAATTTTAGCCTGTGAAAAAGTTTTATTTTTGATAGAAAGTGGATACACGAAAAATGCATAAAGACTCCAAAACATGTAAGAGCATAAAACAATTATAGCAACCGGATAAGCTTGTTGTAATTCGGGTTTCCTGAATAAGATAAGAAATATTTCTTTCATCCATAATCCGCCAAAGCAGAGAATAATTCCTATTAGGGCAGGAATTATAATGATAGTTTTTTTAATGAAAATGCGGTCCTTTTCTTCCGTCCCCCTAAATCCTTCCTGCAGGCGTCTGTTTAATGCCTGAAATAAGCCATTGACAAAAATACTACCCTGAGACCCCATGTTATAACCTTGGCTATAAAAACCGATTCTTGCTATTGGTATTTTAAAATACTCTAATAAAAGCCTATCACTTATACCTAAAATATATAAAGACAACCCATGTGGCGTTAAGGGTAAGCCAATTTTCATGGCCTTTTTAAAAAAAGTTTTTTTAAATTTAAACTGAGGTATCAGCCTTTCTTTAATATAGATCCGTTTTCCAAAGTATAGATGATTTATAATTGCAACTACAGGTAAAGATATCATCCAACCCATGTAGCCCAATTTTAAATACCTAATGGTAAGTATTGTTACTAAGGTGGTTATTACGCCGTTTAAGGCCGCACCGTAAGCATACGCAAACGATTTTTCCTTTAAAGTGTAGTAATTGATAATAATGGTATCAATAGGCGTTAGCATAAAATAAACACTTGTCATAAAAAAAATTGGCCAAGCATTAGCCCCTAGTTTTTGCGATAATGTAAAAAATAATAGTGCAGCAAAAACCAAAGTACTTACTACGCCTCCAAATATCATTATAGCATATGAGCGTCGCCAAATTAATTTGTAGTGATTTCCATGTGTGAAAAAAGAATTCTGCAATATTACGTTTTGACCTAATCCAACAAAAATTTGCAACAAAGTAATATATGATATTAATATGCCATAAATTCCATAGTCTTCCAGGCTCAGATAAGGTGATATCCAAGGTAAAACTAAAAGAGATGCTATGAATGATAGTTTAGGTAAAAGGGTATAAACTAAAGAATCAAGTATTATTTTTTTTTTTGAAAAACTCATTATTCGTTGATAGGCATTCAATTACAAGTTATTCCACCAATATCTTGTTATATGTATATGCATACGTCTGTGGTATTAACTTTATATCACCATTAAGATTTTTAATTTTACTTGGTGGGTAACTTTGGCCAAACATGCTATTTGCAAACTCTATTTGAAAAATCAATCGCAAATCTTTAGTCAACTCTTTTCCTTTATGAAAGCCTCTGGTATCAACAGCTATAATACTTCCTTTTTTACCACAGATCTCGATTAAATTTTCTTTGCCGTAATGGTTAGCAATTTCTTCATCTGTAAACCTGCCATCCCTTGATAACTCCTTTGGCAAAACATTATGAGAGCCTTTTACATAACAGTGCGGCCCTGTTTCTGTTTCTACGTCTGTTAGGTAAAAGAAGAATTTGATAAATTTAATTCTGTCCATATCAAAATGGTACATCTGTGCTGCGGCAGATTTACCTTTTCCATTGAATGGCAGGCTCCACCAAAACGCAATTAAATCCAGTATTGGTTTAGTGCCCAAGTACTCTTGTGCAAAAGCCAAAAGTGATTGGTCAAACAATAGATTTTGAACTGCGGGCAGATTTACAATAGAGTCAGGTGAAAATTCATAACGAGGGCTTTTTGGTTCTTTAGGATTAAATAATACCTTTTCTTCACTATATGCATTTGTGTTAGTATCAAGGTAGTTACATGGAACCGTGAGACCGTAGCTATAAATCTCATTTATTGCTCCGTCAGATAATTTATTATTAAAAATATAATATCCATCTTTTTTCATCTGATTTACCATAGAGGTAATTTCTTTATCAGATAGATCACCAAGAATACCTTTAATGTTATCAAATTTATATTTGGGTATTTCTTTGCTTATCTTTTCTGATATGCTGTCATTAGACCTCCCCCTCGTTAAAACAAACATTTTTCTCATTGCAGAATAGGCAGATGTGCTTGTTTTGCCGGTAGTTGAAAAATCTTTTAAACCTTTTTGTAATTTGAAATTATACCAGATTCTTTCTAGAAGATTTATCATTAGTAATATAATTTATTAACAGAATAATTGTAGGTGAAATTTAATGTCTTCGTAAGTGTAATTAACCGGTACTTTAGCTTCTTTGAAAAAACAAAAATACGAAAATTAAATGTGAAGATACGTTATGGCCCATTGATATCTGCGAGGCTCGGTTATTAAATTGAAACTATTTGAATAACATTTTTAAACGAAACTTTCTTAATATTATATGATAGATCCGTAAGCTATTATTACATCAAATTTCTAATATCAATCAATAAGTTCTATACTCATTCTATCACCTCTTTCTATATTTTTATTTACCGTTTTACCCAATATTTCATTGTAAAATTTAGGGTGTAAACCGTAACCGGGCCTAATAGACCTTATATTTTCTGGTGTTATTTTCTCGCCTGCTTTTATGTCTTGCACTACATATAACGAACGACAAAACTCCCTGCCTTTTTTTTGCTTATCTGTCAAAGTGTAATCTACAACGCCAATAGCTTTTTCTGCTTCTCTAACTGCTTTAACCATTTCGGTAAACTCCTGCTCATTCATAGAAAATGATGCATCAGGCCCACCTATAGATCTGTCTATAATAAAATGCTTCTCTATAATTTTAGCTCCCATAATTGTGGCTACCACAGGCGCAGTGCTACCAATAGTATGGTCTGACAGGCCCGGGATTACATTAAATCTTTCGGCCAGATCTTTTACCATTATCAAATTTGCTTCTTCAATTGGAGCAGGGTAACTTGATGTGCATTTAAGCAAAGATATATTGTTGTTTCCTGCACGCTTGCAGGCTGCAATGGCCAATTCAATGTCTTCAATTTCTGCAATGCCGGTTGATATGATAATAGGCTTAAGTTTTGAAGCAACATATTCAATCAGAGGGATATCGGTAATTTCAAATGACGCAATTTTATAAGCCGGTGCATCCAAATCTTCCAACAGATCTACAGCGCTAAAATCAAACGGAGATGAAAAACATATTAATCCTTCGTTAGCAGCTGCTTCAAATAATATCTTATGCCAATCCCAGGGCGTGTAGGCTTCCTGGTAAAGCTCATAAAAGTATTTATCGTCCCATATAGAACCATTTTTTAACTTAAAATCGTCTTTTTTTGAATCAATAGTTATAGTGTCTGCGGTGTAAGTTTGTAATTTAATACAATCGGCACCTGCACGTTTAGCCGCTTTAATAGTGTTAAGCGCATTTTGGAGGCTACCGTTATGATTTGCTGATAGCTCGGCTATAATAAATACCGGTTCTGTACCACCTATAATTTTATTACCTATTTTAAAAGTGTTCATGCTTTTTTTGTTAAACGAAACGATGTTTCATTATGATACAATA
>Ga0247817_10000644_pt1 | contig 18577 bp, 15 predicted proteins | sample UWRJL212509R1_FD_178010 | JGI IMG/M metagenome (GOLD analysis project Ga0247817, IMG submission 178010) | Plant litter microbial communities from Arlington Agricultural Research Station in Wisconsin, United States - UWRJ-L212-509R-1 | ecosystem: Environmental > Terrestrial > Plant litter >...
ATCGTGCCGGGCGAAGGCGCGCCTGCTACGGCATAGGGTGGAGCGCATGAGCGCAGCCCACGAACCATTCGAGCGTTTTTACAGCATCATTCCGGCGGGCGGCGTCGGTTCACGACTGTGGCCGCTGTCCCGAGCCGATGCCCCCAAGTTCCTGCACGACCTCACCGGCTCCGGCCACGCGCTGCTCCGCGATACCTGGGACCGCCTCGCGCCGCTCTCCGGCGACCAGCGCATCATGGTCGTCACCGGCCGCGCCCACCGCGCTGCCGTCGAGAAAGAACTGCCCGACCTCGCCGACCACAACGTTGTGCTCGAGAGCGAACCGCGCGAATCAGCGGCAGCCATCGGCCTCGCCGCGGCCATCCTCGTTCTGCGGGAGCCGGATGTCGTGATCGGGTCGTTCCCGGCCGATCACGTCATCGGCGACGAACGTAGTTTCACCCGCGCCGTCACCCAGGCTGTCGTTGCGGCCGAAGCCGGCTACATCGCGACGATCGGAATCACGCCAACCGAGGCATCCGTCGGTTTCGGCTACATCCGCTGCGGAAACGAACTCTCGATCGAGGGAGCCCCCAACGCGATCCTGGTCGACAGTTTTGTCGAGAAGCCGAATCTCACGACGGCGGAGTCCTACCTCGCCGACGGCGGCTACCTCTGGAACGGCGGTATGTTCATCTCGCGCGCCGACGTTCTGCTCGAACAGCTCGGTCGCACCCACCCCGACATGCTCGCCGGTCTCACCGAGCTCGCGGCGGCCTGGGACACCGACCGTCGCGGTGCCGTCGTCGACCGCATCTGGCCGGAGCTCACCAAGATCGCGATCGACTACGCCGTGGCCGAGCCCGCAGCGGCAGCCGGTCGCCTCGTGGTCGTGCCAGGAGACTTCGACTGGAACGACGTCGGCGACTTCGCCTCGATCGCCAAGCTCCACGCCGGCGGACGCAAGAACGACCTCGCGATTCTCGGCGAAAACGCCCGCGTGCTCGCCGACTCGTCGAGCGGTGTCGTGATCAGCCAGAGCGGACGCCTCATTTCGCTCATCGGCGTGAAAGACATCGTGGTCGTCGACACTCCCGATGCCCTGCTCGTGACCACGAGCGCCAACGCCCAGCGGGTCAAGGCCGTCGTCGACGCCCTCAAGCTCTCCGGCCGGAGCGATGTTCTATAACAGCGACGTTCTATAACAAGTCAGCCGCAGTTGTCGGTTGAGGGTGCCGGGGTACGAGCGCTTCGCCGGTGAAACTGGATAGTCTCGCGGTTATGCCCTCGACTATTGCGACCGCTCGTCGTTTTGCTCCGATTGCCGTTATCGCCACCGCCGTTCTCGTGATGGCCGGTTGTGCGCCAGCCCCGGAGGAGACCGAGCCCGACGCCTCGGTCGACTTCTGCGCGCGAATGATCACCAACTCCGGTGGCCTCGAAGACCGCTCGTTCAACCAGTCGAGCTGGGCCGGCCTCGAGCAGGCGCAGGAGGAACTGGGCATCGAAGCCCGCGTTCTCGTCTCAAACAGCGAGGCCGACCTCGAGCCCAACGTCGAACTCGCGGCCGGAAGCGGCTGCGGCTTCGTGCTGACCGTCGGCTACGAACTCGCGCCGTCGACCGAGAAGTTCGCCGCGGCGAACCCCGACACCGACTTCGCCATCGTCGACGAGGTCGTGACCGCGCCCAACGTCAAGCCGATCGTCTTCGACACCGCCCAGGCCGCGTTCCTCGCCGGCTACCTCGCGGCCGGCGTCACGAAAACCGGAGTCGTCGCCACGTTCGGTGGTGGCAACCAGCCTCCCGTCACTCTCTTTATGGACGGCTTCGTCGACGGCGTCGCGTACTACAACGACCAGCACGGCACGAACATCAAGGCGCTCGGCTGGAACAAGGCCAAGCAGGACGGCGTCTTCACGGGTGACTTCGAAGACACCGCAAAGGGACTCACGACCACGACCAACTTCATCGACCAGGGTGCCGACGTCATCCTTCCGGTCGCTGGGCAGGTCGGCGAGGGTGCGGCAGCCGCAGCCATCGAAGCCGGCAACACCTCGATCATCTGGGTCGACAACGACGGCTACGACACGCTTCCGGCCGAGTACCGCCCGATCCTGCTCACCTCGGTTCTGAAGAACACCGCGGATGCCGTGGTCGATATCGTCGGATCGAGCCTCGACGACACCTTCACCAACGACGCCTTCGTCGGCACGCTCGAGAATGGCGGTGTCGACATCGCCCCGTTCCACGATCTCGAGTCGAGCGTTTCGGATGAACTGGCCGCCGAAATCGACCAGCTCCGCGCCGACATCATCAGCGGAACGGTCACCGTAACGTCGCCGAGCACGCCCAAGTAGCGTGAAGTGCCCCGAACGGGGGCGGGTTTGCGGCGCAGAAGTCGCTCAAATTGCCTACACATTTCGCGCTCATTTCGCGGCAGTGGCTTGTTTGTAACTGTTCGGCTTCAGCCAGCCCTTTTGTGCTGACGAGGCATGTCACATTGGGTAACGTTTACTTCCATTGGGTCCCGGACAACTGTGCCGGGCATCATCTTGGAGGACATCTTGAGAATCACCTCTCGCGGCCGCGTCACCAGCGGTATCGCACTGATCGGCACGAGCGCCCTGCTCCTCGCCGGTTGTGCCGCAGCACCTGAAGCGACCGACGAAACCGCCGTAGCACTGGACTATCTGCCGTGCATCGTCTCGGACGCGGGCGGATTCGACGACAAGTCGTTCAACCAGCTCGGCTTCGAAGGCCTGACCGAGGCCGCAGCAGCCCTCGGTGTTGAGTACAAGAGCGCAGAGTCCACGAGCGAGACCGACTACGCTCCGAACCTCGACAGCCTCATCTCGGCCGGTTGCGACATCATCGTGACCGTCGGCTTCGCGCTGTCGGCCGCAACCGTCACCGCAGCCCTCGCCAACCCCGAGGTCGAGTTCGCGATCATCGATGACGCGGCAGACAACGACTTCGACGGAGAGGTTGACGCTCCGAACATCAAGCCGATCCTCTTCGACACCGCCCAGGCCGCATTCCTCGCGGGCTACGCATCGGCGAGCTACTCGAAGACCGGCGTTGTCGGAACCTTCGGTGGTATCGGCTACCCGACCGTCACCATCTTCATGGATGGCTTCGCTCAGGGCGTTACCTACTACAACGAGCAGAAGGATGCCGACGTTACGGTTCTCGGCTACGACCCGGCTAACCCCGAGGCCGCAACGATGACCGGTGGCTTCGAAGCCAACGACACCGCCAAGTCGACCGCAGCGAACCTGATCGACCAGGACGCCGACGTCATCTTCCCCGTCGGTGGACCGATCTTCCAGAGCGCAGGCGCAGCAATCGTCGACTCCGGCAAGGACGTCGCCCTTCTCGGTGCCGACGCTGACGTGTTCGAGACCTTCCCGACCTACGACGACCTGTACTTCACCTCGGTCCTCAAGGGAATGAAGCCGGCAACCTCCGAGGTCGTCACCGCGGCCGCTGAAGAGGGCGGCTTCGACTCGACCTCCTACATCGGAACCCTCGAGAACGATGGAGTGGGCATTGCTCCGTTCCACGCTTTCGAAGACAAGGTAGACGCCGGTCTCGCCGACGAGCTCGAGGCCATCAAGGCTTCGATCATCGCCGGTGACATCACCGTCACCTCGTACCTGGCCGCCAGCTAGCCAGTTTTCGCTCCACATTCGGGGGAACCAGCGCTGCTGGTTCCCCCGAATTTCTTACTCCCGCAAAAATCTGCCGGTCGTGAACAACATTCCTGCGCTCGCGGCAAATTAGGATGATCACGATATGAAGCTCGAACTCCGCGGAATAACCAAACGCTTCGGCGCCCTCGTCGCAAACGATCACATCGACCTCACTGTTGAGGCCGGCGAGATCCACTGCCTTCTCGGCGAGAACGGTGCTGGCAAGTCCACCCTGATGAACGTTCTCTACGGCCTCTACCAGGCCGAGGAGGGCGACATCCTGCTCGACGACGAGGTGCGGCGCTTCGCCGGCCCAGGCGACGCGATGAAGGCCGGAATCGGCATGGTGCACCAGCACTTCATGCTCATCCCCGTCTTCACTGTCGCCGAGAACGTCATGCTCGGCCACGAAGAGACTCACGGCCCCGGCATCCTCGACCTCGATGGAGCCCGCGCAACGGTGCGCGAGATTTCCGATCGCTTCGGTTTCGACATCGACCCCGACGCTCTCGTCGAAGACCTCCCGGTCGGAGTGCAGCAGCGCGTCGAGATCATCAAGGCGCTCTCGCGAGACGCCAAGGTTCTCGTGTTCGACGAGCCGACCGCAGTACTCACCCCGCAGGAAACCGACGAGCTCATGGTCATCATGAAGCAGCTGCGCGATTCGGGCACGTCGATCGTGTTCATCACCCACAAGCTGCGCGAGGTGCGCGAAGTGGCTGACCGGATCACCGTCATCCGCCTCGGTGCCGTCGTCGGTGAAGCCGACCCGGCCGCGAGCAACAGCGAACTCGCCGCACTCATGGTTGGGCGCTCGGTCGACCTCACCGTCGATAAGAAGGCTTTCGAGCCGGGCGCGGTCGCCCTCGAGGTCACCAACCTCACCGTCAAGGACGCCATCGGCCAGACCGTCGTCAACGGCGTGAACTTCACGGTTCGCGCGGGCGAGATCCTCGCGATCGCCGGAGTGCAGGGCAACGGCCAGACGGAGCTGAGCGAAGCGATCCTCGGCCTCCGCCCCGACGTCACCGGCGATATCGTTCTCGACGGCAGGTCGCTTCGCGGTCTATCGGTTCGCAAGGTTCTGGATGCCGGGGTCGGCTTCGTGCCTGAGGACCGCACCGAGGATGGCCTCGTCGCCAACTTCTCGGTCGCCGAGAACCTCATGCTCGACCGCTCCAACGGCGCCCCGTTCGTCAAGCTCGGATCGGTGCAGCTCGACGAGCTCGCCACGTTCTCGCAGGCGAAGCTCGGTGAGTTCGACATCCGCGCGCAGAACATCGCGACCCTCGCGGGCAAGCTCTCCGGCGGAAACCAGCAGAAGGTGGTGCTCGCCCGCGAGCTCAGCCGCGCGCTGCGCCTTTTCGTGGCATCGCAGCCCACTCGCGGACTCGACGTCGGATCGATCGAGTTCGTCCACAGCCAGATCGTCGCTACCCGCGACTCCGGACTTCCGGTGATCGTTGTATCGACCGAACTCGACGAAGTCATCGCGCTCGCTGACCGCATCGCGGTCATGTATCGCGGCGGCATCGTCGGAATCGTGCCAGGAAATACCCCACGAGACGTCCTCGGACTCATGATGGCCGGCGAAATGCCCGCTGGAACGGAGGTCGCAGCGTGAGCGATTCCACCCCACCCAAGAATGACAAGGCAAGCGAGAAAATCGCACCGGCCAAGGTGCCGGACTCGACCGTCGAAGAGACGCTCGAAGCCGGCCAGACCCCGGCTGTCGAAGCTCCGGAGCAGTCTCGCTGGCGCGTAGCCGCCAAGCAGGTCGCCGGCGGAAGCGCCGCAATCTCGGTGCTCGCCGTCTTCCTCGCACTCATCGTCGGTGCGATCATGATCGCCGCGACCGATGACGCGGTGACCGAGGCGGCCGGATACTTCTTCTCCCGCCCCTCCGACTTCCTGACGGCGGCGTGGAAGGCGATCTCCGGCGCCTACAGCTCGCTGTTCCAGGGCTCGATCTTCAACTTCCGGGTTGACGGATTCGCCGCCGGGATCAAGCCGCTCACCGACACGCTGAATTTCGCGACCCCGCTCATCGCGGCCGGTCTCGGTGTCGCCCTCGCGTTCCGCGTCGGCCTGTTCAACATCGGTGCACGTGGCCAGATCATCATCGCCGCGATCTTCTCGGGCTTCGTGGGCTTCAACCTCCACCTTCCCTACGGCCTTCACCTCATCGTCGCGATCATCGCCGGTATTGCCGGTGGAGCGATCTGGGGTGGCATCGTCGGACTGCTGCGTGCCCGCACCGGTGCGCACGAGGTCATCACGACGATCATGCTCAACTACGTCGCGTTCTACCTGCTGGTGTACCTGCTCAAGACTCCCGTGCTGCAGCAGCCGGGGTCGAGCAACCCAAAGACGCCGCCGATCGATGCGACCGCGATCCTTCCAAAGATCCTCGGCCCGTCCTACGCGCTTCACCTCGGTTTCATCCTCGTGATCGCCGCAACGGCGTTCGTCTGGTGGCTGCTCAACCGATCGGCGCTCGGCTTCCAGTTCCGCGCCGTCGGCGAGAACCCGCACGCCGCGCGCGTTGCCGGTATGAACGTGAAGAACCTCTACCTCTACGCGATGCTCATCGCGGGTGGTCTCGCCGGACTCGCCGGTGTATCCCAGGTGCTCGGCAGCGTCACGACCGGATTCAGTTCCGGGGTCGACGCCGGCATCGGCTTTGACGCGATCACGGTTGCGCTGCTCGGCCGGTCGCGTCCGTGGGGAGTCTTTTTTGCCGGCATCCTGTTCGGTGCTCTCAAGGCCGGCGGATTCGCGATGCAGGCCCAGGAGGGCGTGCCGATCGACATCATCCTCGTCGTGCAGTCGGTCATCGTTCTGCTTATCGCGGCCCCGCCGCTGGTGCGCGCGGTGTTCCACCTTCCCCAACCCTCCGGTATCTCGTTCCGTAAGGTCTCGATCAGCAAGGCGGTGGTCTCCAAGTGACCTCGATCACTCAGTCGGCCACCCCCGGCATGCAGACCCGCGGCGGCAGCATCCGCGCGTTCATCACGACCTGGAAGGTGCCGATCTCCCTCGGTATCTTCGCGCTCGTGTCGCTCTTCGTTTTTGCGCTCTTCGGTCGCTCGGGTGACAGCCACTTCCAGCTCTCGACCGCGAGCGATTTCATTCAGATTCCCGATGTTGTCATCCCGGCGATTCCGTCGGGCTGGTTCTTTTCGCTTGTACTGATCGCCGGCGTTGTGGCGTCGGTGCGGTACATCCGTGCCGGTCGCTCGACGCCGCTGTGGATCATCGTGATCTTCGCGGTGATCTTCCTGATGGCGTTCCTCACCTGGGCCGCGGCCGGACAGGACCTCCCGGTTCGCATTCCCGGACTGCTCATCGGTGCCGTCGGCCTCAGCACGCCGCTGATCTTCGGTGCACTCGGTGGCGTGATCTCCGAGCGTGCCGGTGTCGTCAACGTCGCGATCGAGGGTCAGCTGCTCGCCGGCGCCTTCGTCTCGGCTGTTGTCGCAAGCGCAACCGGGCAGCCGCTGCTCGGTCTCGTTGCCGCGATGTTCGCCGGTGTTCTGGTTTCGTTCGTGCTCGCGGCGTTCGCGATCAAGTACGTCGTTGACCAGGTCATCATCGGTGTTGTACTCAACGTGCTCGTCACGGGTATCACGAGCTTCCTCTACTCGACGCTGCTCAGCCCGAACGCCGAGACGCTCAACACGCCTCCCCGTTTCGAGCGCATCGACATCCCGCTGCTCAGCCAGATCCCGCTCATCGGACCGGTGCTGTTCCGCCAGACGATCATCGTCTACGTCGCATACTTCGCCGTCGCGCTCGTCTGGTTCGCACTGTTCAAGACGCGCTGGGGCCTCCGGGTCCGTGCCGTCGGTGAGCACCCGAAGGCCGCAGACACCGTCGGCATCAACGTCAACTCGACCCGCTTCTGGAGCGTGTCACTTGCGGGAGCCGTCGCCGGCTTCGGTGGTGCATTCTTCACGCTTGGCTCGGTCGGTGGGTTCACCAAGGAAATGACCGCCGGTAACGGCTTCATCGCCCTCGCGGCAGTGATCTTCGGTCGCTGGGATCCGATCAAGGCGACGCTTGCCGCATTGTTGTTCGGTTTCGCGACGAACCTGCAGAGCGTGCTCAGCATCCTCGGTTCGCCTGTGCCGAGTGAGTTCATGCTCATGCTGCCGTACGTCGTGACGATCTTCGCCGTCGCCGGTCTTGTCGGCCAGTCGAGAGCGCCGGCCGCGAGCGGTAAGGCGTACATAAAGTGACTGCGTCGAAAGAAACTGCAATCGACTGGGATGCTCTTCGCGAGGTTGCGAAGGACGCCCTGAGCCACGCCTACGTTCCGTACTCGAACTTTCCGGTCGGGGTTGCGGCGATCGTCGATGACGGCCGCATCATCTCCGGCGCGAACGTCGAGAACGCCTCGTACGGCCTGACGCTGTGCGCGGAGTGCGCGCTCGTGTCGAGCCTGCACATGACCGGCGGCGGAAAGCTCGTGGCGTTCACCTGCGTCGACGGAAAGGGCAACGCCCTCATGCCGTGTGGCCGCTGCCGCCAGCTGCTGTTCGAGCACTCGGCCGACGGCATGCTTCTCGAAACCGTCTCCGGCATCCGTACGATCGACGAGGTCATCCCCGACGCATTCGGTCCGCGGACCCTCGAGGCCTACGCCGCCCCGTAACGCGCCGCCCCTCGCGTCGAACCACCAGCAAGGAAGTACCAGCAATGGCCATCGAACAGTTTGATGTCGTCGACCTGATCCGCACCAAGCGCGATCGCGGAACCCTCACCACCGAGCAGATCAACTGGCTCATCGACGCCTACACGCGCGGCTACGTCGCCGACGAGCAAATGTCGGCGATGACCATGGCGATTTTCATCAACGGCATGGAACGTCAGGAGATCCGCGACCTCACCCTCGCGATGATCGCGAGCGGCGAGACGATGAGTTTCGACTCGATTTCGAAGAAGACGACCGACAAGCACTCGACCGGTGGGGTCGGCGACAAGATCACCCTTCCGCTCGCACCGCTCGTGGCATCCTTCGGTGTCGCTGTTCCCCAGCTCTCCGGTCGCGGACTCGGCCACACCGGCGGAACCCTCGACAAGCTCGAGAGCATCCCCGGCTGGCGCGCGTCGATCAGCAACGAGGAGTTCTACCGCCAGCTCGAAGAGGTCGGCGCCGTCATTTGCGCAGCCGGCTCCGGGCTCGCCCCGGCCGATGGCAAGTTGTACTCGTTGCGCGACATCACCGGCACCGTCGAAGCCATCCCGCTCATCGCCTCGTCGATCATGAGCAAGAAGATCGCCGAGGGTACGGCAGCGCTCGTGCTCGACGTGAAGTTCGGCTCCGGCGCGTTCATGCAGGACCCCGCCCGCAGCCGCGAACTCGCGGAGACGATGGTCGCTCTCGGTAAGGATGCCGGGGTCGCGACGACGGCGCTCCTCACAAACATGAATGTTCCGCTCGGGCTCGCGATCGGAAACGCCAACGAGGTTCGCGAATCGGTCGAGGTTCTCGCCGGCGGCGGACCGGCCGATGTCGTTGAGCTCACGATCGCCCTCGCTCGCGAGATGCTCACCCTCGCCGGCCAGCCCGACGCCGACGTTGAAGGCGCGCTGAAGAGCGGCCAGGCAATGGACACCTGGAACGCGATGATTCGCGCGCAGGGTGGTGACCCGGATGCCGCCCTCCCGGTGGCCCGCGAGACCCACGTTGTCACCGCCGAGCGTTCCGGCGTTCTCGTTGAACAGCACGCGCTCGCCTTCGGTGTTGCCGCCTGGCGCCTCGGTGCCGGTCGCGCACGCAAGCAGGACCCGGTGCAGCACGCGGTCGGAATCGACCTGCACGCCAAGCCCGGTGACACCGTCACCGCCGGACAGCCCCTCTTCACCCTCAGCGCCGACGAGCCGGAGCGCTTCGAGCGCGCCCTCGAGTCGCTCGAGGGCGGCTACCGCATCGGTGACGCCGGCGAGCCCGTGCTCGACGGAGGCCCGCTCATCGCCGGTCGCATCGACTAGCCCACCTGTTTTCTGACCCGTTTCAAGGACTTTTTGCGCCCGATCCGGGTTCTGCCGCACAAAATCTGGCGCTGACGCAAAATCTCCTTGAGACGGGTTAAAAAGGCGGGTCGCCGAGCGCGCGCACTGCGTCGGTGACGAGAGCCCAGAAACGCGGACCGTCGATCGCTGTGGCGACCTGCGTGGTGCAGTCGTCGGGCGCGGGTGAGCGGAAATCCGCCACGGTCATGCCGAGCGTGATCGTTCCGGTCAGTTCGACGTCGAGCGGTGTCTTCCGCACCGTCAGCACCGACGGGTCGATGACGTAGGCGACGGCGACCGGGTCGTGCACCGGAGGGTGGTCGAAGCCCTGTGCATCTTTGTAGGTGTGTGCGAAGAAGTCCATGAGCTCTCCGACGAACCGGGCGGGTCCCGTACCGATTCCGGTGATGCCGGCCACGACATCCGGAGTCGCCAGTGCCTGGTGCGTCACGTCGAGGCCGACCATCGTCAGCGGCCAGGCCTCATTGAAGACGATGTGGGCGGCCTCTGGATCGATGACGATGTTGAACTCGGATGTCGCACTCCAGTTGCCGACGTTGTAGCCGCCCCCCATGAGCACCACCTCCTTCACGCGCGCGGCGATGCGCGGCTCCTTGCGCACGGCGAGGGCGATGTTGGTGAGGGCACCGGTCGGAACAAGGGTCACGGTGCCCGGTTCGCTGCCCATGATCTCGTCGATGATGAGGTCGACGGCGTGACGCGGGTCGAGCTCGAACGTCGCCGCGGGCAGCTCCGGGCCGTCGAGGCCGCTCTCGCCGTGGATGCTCTCGGCCGTTTCGACGGTGCGCACGAGCGGCCGATGAGCCCCGCGGGCGAACGGAATTCCGGAGATTCCGGCGACGGACGCGATCGCGAGCGCGTTGCGAGTCACTTTTTCGATTGTTTGGTTGCCGTACACCGTGGTCACCGCGATCAGGTCAATCTCGGGGTTTCCCCACGCGAGAAGCATGGCTACAGCGTCGTCGTGGCCCGGGTCACAGTCGAGAATGATCTTGGTCGGCATGAGTTCGAGGCTACTGCCCAGCGCGAACTAGTAGATTTAGGGGTATGAACAGCGCGAGTGACGAATACTTCCTCCCCGGCGGAAAGGTATCGATCACGGCTCTGCCGAAGGTATCTCTCCACGATCACCTCGACGGTGGCCTCCGCCCCCAGACAATCATTGAGCTCGCCGACACCATCGGCCTCGAACTTCCGACGACGGATGCCGAGAAGCTCGGCCAGTGGTTTGCCGACCAGTCCAACAGCGGATCGCTCGTCGAATACCTCAAGACCTTCGATGTGACGACCGCGGTCATGCAGACGAAGGAGGGGCTGACCCGTGTCGCCCGCGACTTTGTCAACGACCTGGCCGCCGACGGCGTCGTCTACGGCGAGATCCGTTGGGCGCCAGAGCAGCACGTGTCGAAGGGCCTCACGCTCGACGAGACCGTCGAGGCGGTGCAGGAGGGCCTTGAGGCCGGCATCGACGATGCGAAGCACCTCGGCCGTGGCATCCGTGTCGGCCAGCTCGTCTCGGCCATGCGTCACGCCGACCGCGGTCTCGAGATCGCCGAACTCGCCGTGCGTCACCGCAACAACGGCGTCGTCGGCTTCGACATCGCCGGTGCGGAAGCCGGCTTCCCGGCCGGTCGCCTGAGCGACGCGTTTGACTACCTCGCGGCCAACTTCATGCCGCGCACGGTCCACGCTGGCGAAGCGGACGGCATCGAGAGCATCCGCGGCGCAATCATCGACGGCCGCGCGATGCGTCTCGGCCACGGTGTGCGCATCGCCGAAGACATCACGACCGAGAGCGAAACCGACGAGGGACGATTCGTCGCGCTCGGCCCGGTCGCCCAGTGGGTTAAAGATCGAGAGATCGCACTCGAGATCGCGCCCTCGTCGAACCTGCAGACCAACGCAGCGGGCACCGAGCTCAGCGAGCACCCGTTCGACCTGCTCTACCAGCTCGGTTTCATGGTGACGGTCAACACCGACAACCGCCTGATGAGCAACACGAGCCTCAGCCGCGAGCTCTACCTGCTGTCGGAGGAGTTCTCGTACGACCTCTCCGACCTCGAGGTCTTCCAGCTCAATGCGGCCGCGTCGGCCTTCCTCTCGCTCGACGAGCGCGAAGAGCTGTCGCAGACGATCATCGATGGGTTCCAGGACGCCTAAATGTCGCTTCCTCCGTTACCACCCGAGGCAATAGAGCTCGGCGCCACCGCCGCTGACTGGCGCGCCGCCGTGCGCCTGGCCGGCGCCGGTCTGGTGCGCTCCGGAGCTGCGCTCGACGGGTATTCGGACGAAATGATCCGCATGATCGACGAGCACGGCCCGTACGTCGTGATCGCGCCGGGGCTTGCCCTCGCGCACGCCCGGCCCGGCCCGGACGTTCTCGCTGACGGCCTCGCGATCGTGACGCTCGCGACCCCGGTCGCCTTCGGGCACCCGCACAACGATCCGGTGCGCGTCGTGCTCGGCCTCGCGATCAAGGCGAGTGATCGCCATCTGGCCGCGGTCGCCGGCCTCGCGAACGTCTTCAACGACTCCACGGCCATCGCGCAGCTCGCCGACGCGAAAACAGCGGATGCCGTGCGGGCAATCATGGGAGTCGACCAGTGAAGATCGTGGCGATTTGCGGTGCGGGGATCGGGAGCTCCGGCATCCTGAAGGTCAACGCGGAGCGTGTGCTCAAGCGACTCGATCTCGACGCTGTCGTGGTCGCGGCCGACATCGCCTCGCTGCCCGACGTGATCGGCACGGCGCAGATCATTCTCACCTCGGCGGAATTCGTCGACGCGATCGGCAAGACCTTCGCCGACGTGATTGTCATCGAGAACTACTTCGACACCGCGGAGCTCACCACCAAGCTCGAGGCCGCTCTGGGCTAGGCGTCCCCCTGTAACTCGTGGATCGGCGCTTGACGATGCGCGTGCGAGGCGCCGATCCACGAGTGGTGAGGGTCAGGCCAGGAGGGCCCGCATCGCGCGGTCGAGCTCGGCGACCGTCGCGTCAGCCTCGGCCCGGCGGTTGGCGGCGTCGCCGTTGGTGCTTGACGCGTCGATGTAGACCTTCAGCTTCGGCTCTGTACCGCTTGGGCGCACGATGATGCGACCCTTGCCGTCGAGGTGGAAGCGCAGGATGTCCGACGGCGGGAAACCACCAAAACCGGCGGTGAAGTCGTCCACCGACAGCACATCGATCGAGCCGATCGCCCGCGGTCGGTCGTTTCGCAGCGTGTCCATGATGCGCGGGATGTCCGACAGGTCGCTGACGCGGATCGAGATCTGCGACGAGGCGTAGGCGCCGAATTTGTCGTCGAACGCGCGCTGGTGGTCCTGGATGCTCGTGCCGGCGGCCTTGAGGGCCGTCACGATACGCAGGAACTCGACAGCGGCCGAGATGCCGTCTTTGTCGCGCACCTTCTCCGGGTCGACGAGGTAGCCGAGCGCTTCCTCGTAGCCGTAGACGAGCCCGCCGGCGCGAGAGATCCACTTGAAACCGGTGAGGGTGTCGACGTAGTCAAGCGCGTACTTGCGGGCGATCTCTTCGAGAGCGGGGGAGGAGACGATCGACGCCGCGAGCGTTCCATCGCCGCCGGCGGCCTGTGCCTTGTCGGCGGCAGCCCACCCGAGCAGCGCACCGATCTCGTTGCCGCTCAGGCGACGCCAGCTTCCGTCGGCTTCCGGGATCGCGATCGCGAGACGGTCGGCGTCGGGGTCGTTGGCGACGACGAGGTCAGCGCCGGCTTTGACCGCCGTCGCGATGGCGAGGTCGAGAGCCCCGGGCTCCTCCGGGTTGGGGAAGGCGACCGTGGGGAACGTGGCATCCGGCTCGATCTGCTCCGCAACCACAACGGGCTCACCAAAACCGGCGTCGGCGAAGACGCGCTTTGCGGTCTCCCACCCGACACCGTGCATCGCCGTGTAGACGAAGACCGGCGGGTTCGAGATGTCGCCGGCGAGTTCGGCGGTGCGACGGATGTACTCGTCGAGCACCGTGTCGTCGGCCGTCTCGTAGGCTGTCGAGCGAGGAAGATCCCGGATGTCGCGAGCAGCCGCCGCGACGATCTCCGCGGCGATCTCGCCATCGACGGGAGGCACGATCTGCGACCCGTGGTCGTAGTCGCCGAGGTAGACCTTGTAGCCGTTGTCTGCCGCCGGGTTGTGACTCGCGGTCACCATTACCCCGGCGCTCGTCTTCAGCTCCCGCACGGCGAACGCGAGCACCGGCGTCGGCAACAGGCGCGGGAGCAGGATGGCGCGCACTCCGGCCCCAGCCATGATCTCGGCGGTGTCTTCGGCGAAGACACGCGAGTTGACCCGGCCTCGTACCCGATGACGATGCTCGGCGACGAACCATCGAGCGGGGATTCGCCGCGGGCGACGAGGAACGTGGCAAGGCCGGCCGCGGCCTGGGCGACGAGAACACGGTTCATGCGGGCTGAACCTGCGCCGAGTTCGCCGCGGAGTCCGGCCGTGCCGAACTCGAGGCGGGTGGAGAAGCGGCTGTCGAGGTCGGCGAGTGCCGCGGCATCTCCGCCCTCGGCAGCGGTGATGATGGGTTCCAGCTCGGCGCGGGTGGTGGCATCCGGATCCTGCTCGAGCCAGGTGCGGGCCGCCGAAATGACGTTCGCCATTACAGCTCGCCGACGATCTTGGCGAGCAGCGCGCTGATACGGCTCTCGGCTTCGCGACCGGCCTCGATGACCTCTTCGTGGCTGAGCGGCGTCTTCTGGATGCCGGCGGCGAGGTTGGTGATGAGTGACATTCCGAGAATCTCCATGCCGGCCTGGCGGGCGGCGATGGCCTCGAGCGCGGTCGACATCCCGACGATGTGCCCGCCGATGGCCTTGGCCATCTGCACTTCGGCCGGCGTCTCGTAGTGCGGTCCGCGGAACTGCGTGTAGACACCCTCGTCGAGCGAGGAGTCGACGCTGCGGGCGACGTCGCGCAGGCGCTTGCTGTACAGGTCGGTGAGGTCGATGAACGTCGCACCCTCGAGCGGCGAGTCAGCGGTGAGGTTGATGTGGTCGCTGATGAGCACGGGAGTTCCCGGCGTCCAGGTTTCACGGATGCCACCGGCACCATTCGTGAGGATCATCGTCTTCGCGCCGGCTGCGGCAGCCGTGCGCACCGAGTGGACCACGCGGCGAACACCGTGGTTCTCGTAGTAGTGGGTGCGGGCACCGATGACGAGGGCGCGCTTGCCGCTCGGCAGCAGAACCGAGCGGAGGGTTCCGACGTGGCCGACGAGCGCGGGCTTAGAGAAGCCGGTGATCTCATCGGCGGGAATGGTCGCGGTCGTCTCTCCGATGAGGTCGGCCGCCTTTGCCCAGCCGCTGCCGAGGGTAAGGGCGATGTCGTGCTTTTCTACGCCCGTCTTCTCGGCGATTTCCGCGGCGGCGACGGCGGCGATGGCGAAGGGATCAACGGCGGGATCATCAAGTGGGTGGCTCATGCAACCACTCTATTGCCGAGTATCTGCGCGAGCCGTGAGCACTCCGGTTTGGGCGGGGGATGGGTTGCGGGGGAGAATTGGCGCATGGCCTATGAATTCGAGCGAAAGCAGCGCATTGCGATTCTCGGAGGAGGGCCCGGCGGGTATGAAGCCGCCCTCGCCGGGGCCCAGCTCGGGGCAGAGGTCACCCTCGTCGAGCGTGTCGGAGTCGGTGGATCAGCCGTCCTGACCGACGTCGTTCCGTCGAAGACCCTCATCGCGACGGCCGAGGCCACCAACGCGCTCGGAGAGGCCGCCGACCTCGGCGTGCAGTTCTTCACCCGCAACGACCGCGACCGCCCGGTGCGCCCGGAAGTCGCCGTCAACCTCGGCGCGGTCAACGACCGCCTGCTCCGCCTCGCCCGCCAGCAGTCCGAAGACATGAAGTCGCAGCTCATCAAGGCCGGCGTCTCGATCATCCAGGGTGATGGACGCCTCGACGGACCGCAGAAGCTCATCGTCTCAACCGGTCGTGGCAAGTCGCGCAAGGACTTCGACGAGATCGAAGCCGACACCCTCGTCGTCTCGGTCGGCGCGAGCCCGCGCCTGCTCGACACCGCGATGCCCGACGGCGAACGCATCTTCACCTGGACCCAGCTCTACGCGCTCGAGGAGATCCCCGAGCACCTCATCGTCGTCGGCTCGGGTGTCACCGGTGCCGAGTTCGCCTCCGCCTACAACGCGCTCGGCTCGAAGGTCACGCTCATCTCGAGCCGCGACCAGGTTCTGCCCGGTGAAGACGCGGATGCCGCACGCGTCATCGAGAACGTCTTCAAGCGCAACGGTATGACGGTGCTCTCGAAGAGCCGCGCCGACTCGGTTAAGCGCACGGAAGACGGCGTCATCGCCACACTGTCGGACGGCCGCACCGTCGAGGGAACGCACTGCCTCCTCGCCGTCGGTTCCATCCCGAACACCGCAGACATTGGCCTCGAGTCCGCCGGCGTGCAGTTGACCGAATCCGGTCACATCCGCGTGAACCGGGTCGCACGCACGTCGGTGCCGTCCATCTACGCGGCCGGTGACTGCACGAACTTCATGCCGCTGGCATCCGTCGCCTCGATGCAGGGTCGCACCGGTGTTTTCCACGCCATGGGTGACGCGGTCAACCCGACCGAGCTGCGCAACATCACCTCGAACATCTTCACCCAGCCCGAAATCGCCACCGTCGGCTGGACGCAGAAGCAGATCGAAGACGGTATCGCGCAGGGTGACATCTACAAGCTTCCGCTGTCGTCGAACCCCCGCGCGAAGATGATGGGCATCAAGGACGGCTTCGTGAAGCTGTTCGCCCGCACCGGTTCTGGAACCGTCATCGGCGGAGTCATCGTCGCACCGCACGCCTCGGAACTCATCCTGTCGATTGCGCTCGCCGTCGAGCACCGCCTCACGGTCGACCAGCTCGCGCGCGCCTTCTCGGTGTACCCGTCGCTGACGGGAAGCATCACGGATGCCGCCCGCGCTATGCATATCGTCAACTAAACGCAGCACCACCGGGGGTCACCATGTTCGCCAAGCTCGCTCGCGTCTCGATTGCCCTCCTTGTGGCGACGGGCCTCGCCCTCGTACCCGCCGTGACGGCCCAGGCGGCCTCTAACGGCATCGTGAGCGTGCAGTTGGTCGACCAGGCCGGCAAGCCGTGGAAAGTCGGTGAGATCGCCGTCTCGATCAACTCGACCACGAGCAACTACTACCGCCAGGCGACCTCCGACTACCGCGGGATTGTGACGTTCAAAAGCGTGCCGACGAGCGCGCGGCTCACGGTCCAGGCGCACCCCGAATACAACATGTGGTACATCGGCGGGGCGAAGGGCAACGTCACCGTCAGCAAAAACAAGACGACGAAGGTCGCCGTCAAGGTGGCGATGGGCGGCTCGGTCTCCGGCATTGTCAGGACCTCGGCCGGAGTGCCGCTCGCGCAGTCGAAGGTCACGCTGCTGACGACGACCGGCGCCTACGTGCAAGAGAAGACCACCGACGAGTCCGGGTACTACAAGTTCTCCGGACTGCGCACCGGCACGTACAAGCTGCAGTTCAACTCGCGCCAGTACGTCAATACGAACGCCGCCCGTACCTACTCGTGGGCGTATTGGGGTGCTCCCGACGGAGACTGGAGCGCGGCGAAGACCATCTCGATCGTGCACCAGGGCGCGAAGGTCAAGCCGTCGGCGCTGACCAAGGGCAACATTACGCTCCCGCGCGGAACAACCGTGACGGCGTCGCTCGCCCAGGCGAACCCCGGCGGACAGATCGAGGCCAAGCGCTACATCAACGGCGTCTACTTCGACAAGGAGTACAGCATCGTGCCGCTCGCCGAGGGCGGACAGAGCGTGCAGGTGCGCCTTGCCCCCGGAACCTACATCGTCGGTGTGCCGTACCAGGTCGGTGGCTCACGCCCGATGATGTACTACACCGGTGAGGGTCAGGCCCTCACCGAGGACTTCAACGCCGCAGTGCCGGTCGTCGTGCCAAAGGGCGCCGACGGAGCGCAGCTCTCGCTCACCTTCGGGGCCCTGCCCGCTTCGTAGCCAACACCCGTCGCGCGCATCGGTTGAGTGAAACCCGTCTCAAGGAGATCTGGTGAGCACGGGGCATCCTGCCGCATGAAATCGCGACGACGCGCAAAAAATCCTTGAAACGGGTTAAGAAAGTCGGTTAGTCGACGATGGTCATCAGCAGGTGACCCGACGAGACCGTCGTGCCGACCGTCGCGTTGATGCCGCCGACCGTTCCGGCCTTGTGGGCGGTGATGGGCTGTTCCATCTTCATCGCCTCGAGCACAAGAATGAGGTCGCCCTTGACGACCTTGTCGCCATCAGCGACCGCGAGCTTGACGATCGTGGCCTGCATCGGCGCGTTGACCGAGTCGCCCGTGACGGTGCTCACGGCGCCCGCACCGCGACGCTTGGGTGCCGGTGCACTCGACTGGCCTCCGGATGCCGGCAGCAGCTTCGTGGGGAGCGACACGGCGATGCGCTTTCCATCCACCTCGACGACGACGCTGTGGCGGGTCGCGGCCGTTGCGGAGTCCTGCAGCGAACCGCTCCACGGCTCGATGTCGTTCTCGAACTCGGTCTCGATCCAGCGCGTGTAGACCGAGAACGGGTTCGACGTGAAAGCCGGGTCGCGCACGATCTTGCGGTGGAACGGGAGCACGGTCGGAAGGCCGGCTACCTCGAACTCGTCGAGGGCGCGGCGCGAGCGCTCGAGGGCGTCCTCGCGGCTCGAGCCGGTGACGATGAGCTTGGCGAGCAGCGAGTCGAACGCGCCGCTGATGACGTCTCCGGTGGTGACGCCGCTGTCGACGCGCACGCCGGGGCCTCCGGGGAAGCGAAGGACGTTGACCGGGCCGGGAGCCGGCATGAAGTTCAGGCCCGGGTCT
>Ga0247817_10000645_pt1 | contig 18561 bp, 16 predicted proteins | sample UWRJL212509R1_FD_178010 | JGI IMG/M metagenome (GOLD analysis project Ga0247817, IMG submission 178010) | Plant litter microbial communities from Arlington Agricultural Research Station in Wisconsin, United States - UWRJ-L212-509R-1 | ecosystem: Environmental > Terrestrial > Plant litter >...
GCGGTGGTGAAGCCTGTCGAGGTGGCGGCCAAGTAAATATGTAGTGCTGCTGATGACGCCATCGCGGGCAAGCCCAGCTCCCACAGTGATGGGTGGTGCACACTATTTTGTGCTCGACCTCAAAACCCTGTGGGAAGAAACAGGCAGGTGTTGCTAATGACGCCATCGCGGGCAAGCCCGGCTCCCACAGTGATGGGTGTTGCACACAAATCTTGTGCTCAACCTCAAACCCCTGTGGGAAGAAACAGGCAGGTGTTGCTAATGACGCCATCGCGGGCAAGCCCGGCTCCCACAGTGATGGGTGTTGCACACAAATCTTGTGCTCAACCTCAAACCCTGTGGGAGCCGGGCTTGCCCCGGGCGGCGTTCCGACGATAGCGTCGGCTCGGACAGCTACAAAGCCGACTGACTCACCTCCCCATCCACCAACCGCCGAATCCCTAGCGGATTGGCATTCTGCAACGCCTCGGGCAGCAAGGCGTCCGGGTAATTCTGGAAGCACACCGGCCGCAAGAATCGGTCAATAGCGAGCGTGCCGACTGATGTCCCGCGCGAATCGGACGTTGCCGGGTACGGCCCGCCGTGCACCATGGCCTCGCACACCTCGACCCCGGTCGGATAGCCGTTGAGCAGAATCCGCCCCACCTTTTCCTGCAGCGATTCGGCCAGCCAACGGTATTCCAGCAACTCGTCAGACTCGCCGATCAGCGTCGCCGTCAGTTGCCCGCGCAAGCCATGCAAGGCAGCCGCCATCTGCGCCTGATCCTCTACTTCAATGACGATCGTGGTGGGCCCGAACACTTCTTCCTGAAGCAACTCTTCGCCTCTGAGCAGCAGGCCGACATCAGCCTGGAACACCTGCGGTTGCGCCTGATTTCCCTGCTGCGGTTTGCCTGCAAGATGCGTCACACCCGGATGCTCGTGCAATTCGGCAAGGCCTCGGCTGTAGCTGCCCAACGCGCCGGCATTGAGCATGGTTTGTGCCGGCTGCTGGTTCATGCTCGCGCAAAACGATTCCAGAAACAGGCTGAACTGCGGTGAACGCAAACCGATGACCAGGCCAGGATTGGTGCAGAACTGACCACAGCCCAAGGTCACCGATCCGGCGAGCTGCGCAGCAATCTGTTCGCCACGCACCTTGAGTGCTTCGGGCAACAGGAACACCGGGTTGATGCTCGACATCTCGGCAAACACCGGGATCGGCTGTGGTCGGCTCGCTGCCATTTGGCTCAACGCATTGCCGCCCTTGAGCGACCCGGTGAAGCCCACTGCCTGGATCGCTGGATGCTTGACCAGCCACTCACCGACGCCACCGCCAAAGATCATGTTGAACACGCCCGCAGGCATTTCGGTACGTTCGGCCGCGCGGATGATTGCATCCGCCACCCATTCGGCGGTTGCCATGTGCCCGCTGTGCGCCTTGAACACTACCGGGCAGCCGGCGGCGAGCGCCGAAGCGGTATCGCCACCGGCCGTGGAAAAGGCCAGCGGAAAGTTACTGGCACCGAACACGGCCACCGGACCTAGCGCGATGCGGTACTGGCGCAGATCCGGACGCGGCAACGGCTGGCGATCCGGCAATGCCTGGTCGATGCGCGCACCATGGAAATCGCCGCGACGCAGGACCTTGGCGAACAGGCGCATCTGTCCGCTGGTACGTCCGCGCTCACCCTGAATGCGCCCCGCCGGCAATGCCGTTTCACGGCAAACAGTCGCGACGAAGTCATCACCCAAGGCGTCGATTTCATCGGCGATCGCCTCCAGGAACAACGCACGCCTTTGAGCGCTGACATTGCGATAGATCGGATACGCAGCGGCTGCAGCCTTGGCGGCGGCGTCCACTTCCGCTTCGCTGGCTTGAAAGAAGGTACCGGGCAGCGGCTCACCCGTGGTTGCATCGAGGCTTTGCAGCTGCAACGTCCCGTTGGCGCTGCGACGGCCAGCGATGTAGTTGTGTCCGAGTAACGTGGTCATTTGGCATTTCCTTGATCGATGGCAGACCCTGTAGGAGCGAGCCTGCGCGCGAAAAAGGTACGTCCAACACAGCTTCTGTGCCTGAACGACCTTCGCGAGCAAGCTCGCTCCTACAAGGATCAGAGTGTGCGCACCTGGCCGATGGCCAATGGCTGGGCGCTTTCGCCGATGCCGTTTTCCAATGGTGCGCCGAACTCATCGAGGCTGATCTGGAAGCGGTCACCCGGCTGGGTTTTGACCCCGTCGGCGAACGACAGCGTGGCGGTGCCGAAGTAATGCACGTGGACATCCCCCGGACGCAAAAACTGCGCGTATTTGAAGTGGTGGAATTCAAGGTTGGCGAGGCTGTGGCACATGTTGTCTTCGCCGCTGAGAAACTCTTTTTCCCAGATCACTTCGCCGTTGCGTTTGATGCGGCTGGTGCCGGCCAGATGCCGGGGCAACTCACCGACCCGCAGTTCCGGACCGTAAGCGCAAAAGCGCAGCTTCGAGTGAGCGAGGTACAGGTAATTGCGCCGCTCCATCACATGGTCGGAGAACTCGTTGCCCAAGGCATAACCGACGCGGTACGGCAGGCCATCGTCGCCGATGACATAGAGGCCGGTCAGTTCCGGCTCCTCGCCGGCGTCTTCGGCGAACGGCGGCACCGGGAAGTCCGCACCGGGTCGCACGACGATGCTGCCGTCGCCCTTGTAGAACCATTCCGGTTGCGCCCCGACCTGGCCGGCTTCAGGCTTCCCACCTTCCAGACCCCATTTGAAAATGCGCATGGTGTCGGTCATGCCGGCTTCAACCGCACCTTCTTGCTGGTGCATCTTGTCCCGCGCCGAGGCACTGCCCAGATGGGTCAGGCCGGTGCCACTGATCAGGCAATGGGCCGGGTCTTCGTGATCAAGCGGCGGCAGGACGTTGCCCTGCTGCAGCAGTTGCGCGTAGTCCGGGCCCGGTACGGTGCCACGGGTTGCGGCTTCTTCTTGCAGGCTGCGCTGGGCGCGGATTGCCGCAAGTGCCAGCTCGCGGGTGCTGCGCGTGTTCAGCAGCACCTGGACCTGTGCCCCATCGACGAGGCCGACCTGGCGTTCGCCGGCTGAGTTTTCAAATTGAATCAGGCGCATATCGGCCCTCCGGAAAGTCAGGGATCGGGGTCATTCGATGATGTTGAAGTCGCTCAAGTATTCATCGGAAATTTCCAGGCCCAGGCCCGGCGTGTTGTCGTCGAGCTGGATGTAACCGTTGACCGGTTGCGGCTCGCCTTTGAACACGTAATAGAAGAGTTCGTTGCCGACTTCGACGTCGAACACCGGGAAGAACTCGGCCATCGGCGACGCGGTGGTGGACATGGTCAGGTGGTAGTTGTGCATCTGCCCGGCGTGAGGAATCACCGGCACCGACCAGGCTTCAGCCATGGCGTTGATCTTGCGCGCAGCGGTGATGCCGCCGACGCGGTTGGTGTCGTACTGGATCACGTCGATGGCGCGGCGTTCCAGCAGATCCTTGAAGCCATAGGAGGTGAATTCATGCTCACCGCCGGAGATCGGCATGATCCCCATTTTTTTCAGTTCGATGTAGCCTTCGATGTCGTCGGCGATCACCGGTTCTTCGAGCCAGCGCGGTTCGAATTCGGCGAGTTTTGGCAACATCCGACGGGCATATTCCAGGGTCCAGCCCATGTAGCACTCGAGCATGATGTCGACGTCAGGGCCGGCCAGTTCACGCAGCGCGCGCACTTGCTCGATATTCTTGCGCATGCCCGCCGGGCCGTCTTTCGGGCCATAGCCGAAACGCATTTTCAGCGCGGTGAAACCCTGGTTCAGATAGCCCTGGGCTTCTTCGAGGAACAGGTCAAGGTTGTCGTTGGCGTAGAGCTTGGAGGCGTAGGTCCAGATCTTTTCCTTGGTGCGTCCACCGAGCAGCTTGAACACCGGCTTGTTCACGGCTTTGCCCATGATGTCCCAGATGGCGATGTCGATCGCCGAGATGGCCGCCATGCCGATGCCTTTGCGGCCCCAGGCGTGGCTCTGGCGGTACATTTTCTGCCAGATGTATTCGTTGTCGAACGGGTCTTCGCCAATGGCGATCGGGGCCAGGTAGGTGTCGATGATTTCCTTGGCGACACGCGGGGCCAGGGCGCAGTTACCGATGCCGACAAGACCGGTATCGGTCTCGACTTCCACCACCAGCCAACCATGGAAACGGAACGAGCCCATGGCATCGCCACGCTCGAACAGGATGTCGCTGGCGTTGGTGCAGAAGTGCGCTTGAGGGGGAACGACTTTGCCTTTCCACTCGAAAACGCGGGTACGGATCGCTTTGATTTTCATGAATACAGTTTCCTTGCGCTGCCGGTTTCTTGTCATTGTTGGGTCGTGTGCGCAAAGCCGCTTGGATCGCGGGCTCCAGGCATTCGATGGACCGACTGTAGCCAGCGCCAGGGGTGGCGGATAATCACTTATGCGTATCCGACGATAACCTGAGGTGATCGGTATGACGGTTTATTAGCGAGATAGGGTTATCAGGCAGTGACGCAAAAAAATGTAGGAGTGAGCCTGCTCGCGATGGGGTCGTGTCAGCTGACATTTATGTCGTCTGACACTCCGCTATCGCGAGCAGGCTCACTCCTACAGGGGATTTCTGATGGTTTAGTGATCGAAGATCAGTAGCTGTTGGTCCCCATCCGGCAGGCGATCTCGAACGCCTGACGGATCGCACCGACATTGGCCTTGCCCTGGCCGGCGATGTCGAACGCCGTGCCGTGCGCCGGGGTGGTGATCGGGATTGGCAGGCCACCCTGCACGGTCACGCCGCGGGAGAATCCCATCAACTTGATCGCGATCTGGCCCTGGTCGTGGTACATGGTCACGACCGCGTCGAAGGCACTGGCATCGCCCTGAACCTTGAGGAAAATCGTATCCCCCGGATAAGGTCCTTCTGCCGCTATCCCAAGTGCCTGCGCTGAACGAACCGCCGGGCCGATGATGTCCAGTTCCTCGCGACCGAACGAACCGTTGTCACCGTTGTGCGGGTTCAAGCCGCAGACGCCGATGCGCGGTTTTTCCAGGCCGTTGCGTTTGAGCGCGGTGTCGATCAGCTGGATCGCCTCCACCACACGCGCTTGAGTCAGCATGCCCGGGACCTCGGACAAGGCCACGTGGGACGTGACCCGCGACGTCCAGAGGTTATCGAGCACATTGAACTCGCAGAACGGCCCGTGGAAATCCAGCAGCTCGGCGAACCAGTGCAACTCGTCGTTATGCGCCATGCCAGCCATGTGCAGCGAGGTCTTGTTCAGTGGCCCGAACAGCACGGCATCGGCGGTCCCGGCCTCGGTCAGGCGCAAGGCTTTTTCCAGGGTATCGAGGCTGTAGCGACCACCGATGACGCTGGCTTCACTGCGGGGAAACTCACCCACGGTGTCCCCGCGGAAATCGTAGAACAACGGCGTGTCATCGGTGAACGACAACTGCTCCAGCGACGCCACACGACGGTAGGGAAACTCCACGCCGGCAATGCGCATGCCGCGCTGCATTTCCGCCTCGTCAGCAATCAAAATCACATTCGCCTGGCTGCGCACGGCAGGTTCCGCGAGCAGGCGTGCGATCAGTTCCGGGCCGATGCCCGCCGGGTCACCCAGGACCATGGCGATGGTTGTCTTGTTCATGCTTCACTCCTCAAGGGTTCTGGCCATGTCCGCTCAATGGCGCAAGGCTCGCAGCGATAAACCCGCTGCGCGTTACTGTAGAAAAGTCGTTGCTGATCGGCGCTCGGCAGATCAGCCACGATGGATTTGAATCCGCTGTAAATGTCATCGAACGAACCGCACAGACTGTCCACCGGAAAGTTGCTGGCGAACATCACTCGATCGGTACCGAACATGGCAATGACTTCGCGCACGATCCAGGTGTTGTCCTTGGCGCGCCAAGGCTGGCCGGCCTGGCCAAGGCCGGAAACCTTCACCTGCACATTGGGCCACTGGGCCAGTCGCGACATCGCCAGACGCCACCCCGCCAAGCCTTCGGCGCTACGGTCATTGGGCAAACCGGCGTGGTTGAGAATCAGCGTGGTGCGAGGAAAATCCCGGGCAAGGCGTTCAGCCTCGTGCAGGTTCCACCAGGGTGACTGCAAATCAAAATGCAGCCCCAGACCTTCCAGCGCGGCATAACCGCGACGCCAGCGCTCATCACTCATCAAGCTGCGCACATGCCCCACCTGCTCCGGCGTAGTCGGTCCGCCAGGCTTGTGACGCACGCTGCGGACGCACTTGAACCCGGCCTGTTCGGTCAGGACCGCGATGGCGTCCGGATGATCGAGCCAGGCTTGCGCCACGATCGCATTGGGGACGCCATAGCGAGCAGCCAGGCCCTCGATGAAACGGGTTTCGCCAATCGGGTCCTGCGGGTTCCACTCGGTCTCGATGTACACCGTTTGCACGACGTGATGAGGACCGGCATCAGCGAAGTAATCGTCGGGAAAGTAACGACGCTTGATCGCACTGTAGTCGCCGTAGCGAAACGCAATATTGACCTCCGGGGCGAGCCAGGGATGGTCGTTGATCGCAGGGTCCCAGAAATGATGATGGGCATCGATGATCGGTCCATTCCACAACTCACCCATGACGCACCTCATCAAGACTGATGAACAGCGTAGCCAGCACGAAGATCGCAGAGCACACCGCAAAGAAACCCAGGACCGGCGCAAAACCACCCGACATCTGCAGGATCACGCCCACCAGGATCGGCACCGCGATGCCGCCGGTGCTGCCCGCCATGTTCATCACGCCGCCGATCAAACTTACCCGTGCCGGCGCGGCCAGCAACGCTGGAAAGCTCCAATAGAGGCTGCCCCACATCAAGAAAAACGCGGTCATGGCCAACAACGCCACGGCCGCAAAAGGATCACTCAGGGTCGGCAACAACAGGAACGCACCCAGGGCCACCAGACCGGAAAACGCCAGCAGGCTCTTGACCGCAACCCCTCGGCTGACGCCCTTGCGGATCAGGCCGTCGCAGAGGAAACCACCGGTCAACGAACCCAGTGCGCCGCACACAAAGATCACGAAGGTCGCGGCGCCGATGCCTTTGATATCGAACCCGCGGGCCTGCGCCAGGTAGCTCGGCCCCCAAGTCAGCAGCCCGAAATACACCATCGCCCAGCTGGCGCGACCGACCAGCAATCCGCTCAGGGAACGCGCGGCAATGCCCAGGCCTTTGACCGGAATTCGCGCGGCCTCAGCGGCTGGCGTGGCGCGTCCGGCGTTAATCTTCTCAAGCTCTTCAGCGTTCACCTGCGGGTGCGTGGCCGGGTTATCGCGCAGATAACGTCGCGCCAGCCAGGCCAGCACCAGTGTCGCGATGCCGGCAATCACAAAGGCCAGGCGCCAGGAGTCCAGCGAAGCGATCAGGTAGGCAATGATCAACCCGCCAACCGCCACGCCCAACGGGCTGCCGCTGTCCATCAGCACCGCGCCACGGCTGCGCTCGCTCGGGGCCAGCCACAAGGAGATCAGCTTGCCGCCGGAGGGAAACAACGGTGCCTCTGCGGCGCCCAGGGCAACCCGGGCGAACAATAATGACAGCCCTCCCGTAGCGAATGCCGCGATCACCTGAAAGGTGCCCCATAACCCGGTGGACCAGCTGATGACGCGGTGCGGACCGAAGCGATCGATCAGCCAGCCGCCAGGAATCTGCAGCAAGGCATACGCCCAGAAGAAACTGCTGAGGATCAGCCCTTGCATGCTCGGTGACAGGGAAAATTCATGGGCGATGGTCGGCATTGCGATGGACAACGACACCCGGTCGATCAGGTTGACCATGGTCAACGCGAACACAATCGCGAAGATTTTCCAGCGCACATTGCTGGCGGTGCGAGTGGTCGCCTGCGGTGTTGCCGCAGTCACTGCCGCTGACTGAACATCTGCACCAGGCAGATGCAGGGAAGCACTGGGACGAGCCATCGTGCGTACCTCTGTTTATTATTTTTGTGGATGCATCGACACCGTTTATACGGCGCCTGGTGAGCACTATCGAAGGCCCGGTGATAACCGTCTAATCAATACTTGAAATCAGGCGATAGCCTTGGGTTATTGCATACCCTGCTTTCACCGCGCTTTCACTGCCTCGCGTCTGAAGAGCTTTTCATCGCAAAACGCTCTGGCACAAAGCGCTGAGGGAAAACTGTCATTTTCAATGCTGCGACCTATAACCCCAGGCTATCGGTGTATGTATTGTTTTGACTAGACGCGAGGCAAACACCTTCCCACACTCGGACCAGGCTTGCGGCTTTCGAGCGCAGACAAGTCACTCATAACAACTACAAAAACGAGGCCCTTCCATGCGAAATGCATTCGTCCGTCGTACGTCCCGTCTGTTTCTTGGCTGCACACTGGTCGCCGCCGGCGCCCTTCCTGCACTCGCTCACGCGGCCTGGCAACCGGACAAGAACGTCGAAATCGTCGTCGCCGGCGGTCCTGGTGGCGGCACCGACCAACTCGGCCGTCTGATCCAGTCGATCATCACCACTCACAAACTGCTCGACGTTAATACCATCGTCCTCAACAAGGGTGGCGGCAATGGCGCCGAAGCCTTTCTCGACCTGAAAATGAACAAAGGCGATCCCGACAAACTGGTGATCGGTACCAACAACATCTACCTGCTGCCGCTGGTGTCCAAGCTCGGTTATCAATGGCAGGAACTGACCCCCGTGGCGGCAGTGGCGGAGGACGACTTCATCCTCTGGAGTTACAAAGGCGCGCCCTGGAAGGACGCCAAAGGATTCTATGAAGCCGTCAAGGCTGACCCGTCGAACCTGCGCATGGGCGGCAGTCAGTCCAAGGATGTCGACCAGACCCTTACCCTGCTGCTGAACCAGACCACCAACAGCAAACTGGTGTACATCCCGTTCAAAAGCGGCAGTGAAGCGGCCACTCAACTGGCCGGCAAACACATCGCCGCCAACGTCAACAACCCCAGCGAAAGCATCAGCCAATGGCGTGGTGATCAGATCGAGCCGCTCTGCGTGTTCAGTAAAGAGCGCATGGCCTACACCGAGAAAGTCGCTGGCGACAAGTCATGGGCCGATGTGCCGACATGCCATGAAGAAGGCCTTGGGGTCGACCAGTACCGCTTCCCGCGCACCGTCTTCATGCCTGGCGAAGTCACCGCCGAACAGCGCGCGTTCTATGTCGAGTTGATGCGCAAAGTCACCGAAACGCCTGAATTCAAGGCGTACGTCAAACAGAACGCTCTGGTGCCGACCTTCCTCGAAGGCGAGCCGCTGACCGCCTACATTGAAAAAGACACCGCTCGCGTGACCCCGGTGTTCAAGGAAGCCGGCTGGCTGAAAAACTGAGTTGCCCACGGTCGTCCGCCTGCGCACGGCCGTCACCTTCTGGAGGTGCTTTCATGTCTCATTCTTCGGATTCACCCGCGCTGGTCGGCACCCGCTGGGTCGAACTCGGCCTGACATTGTTCACCACGCTGATCGGCGCGGTGGTGATGTTTGGCAGTATCGAACAAGGTATCGGCTGGGGCGATTCCGGCCCCGAGCCGGGTTACTTCCCCTTCTACATCGGCCTTATGTTGAGCGCGGCCAGTGTGGGCAACGGCGTATTGACCGTGGTGCGCTGGCAAGCCCTGAGCATTTCGTTCGTCAGCCGTAGCGCGTTCAAGCAAGTGATATCGGTGTTTATCCCGATTGCGCTGTTCGTCGCGGCCATGCCGTTGACGGGCATTTATGTCGCCTCAGCCTGTTTCATCGCCTGGTTCATGTGGCGTGACAAGGTCCGTACCCAGCCCTACAGCAAGTTGATGATCGCCACCGTATCCCTTGGTGCCGTGCTTGCCAGCTATCTGATTTTCGCACTGTGGTTCAAGGTCCCGCTGGATGCCGGCCCGATGGGCGACTGGATTGCCCAGGTCGGGAGATCTTTCAAATGAGCGAGTTCGATTCCCTGTTGCAAGGCATGAACCTGATCCTGACCCCGGGCCATATCGGCCTGATGGTGATCGGCGTGCTGCTGGGCATTCTGGTCGGTGTGTTGCCCGGTCTAGGTGCTCCTAATGGCGTGGCGCTGCTGTTGCCGCTGACGTTCACCATGTCGCCGGTTTCGGCGATCATCCTGTTGTCGTGCATGTATTGGGGTGCGCTGTTTGGCGGCTCGATTACCTCGATCCTCTTCAACATTCCCGGTGAGCCCTCATCGGTGGCGACCACCTTCGACGGCTACCCGATGGCCCGTGAAGGACGCGCCGCCGAAGCCCTCACCGCAGCGTTCAGCTCGGCACTGATCGGTGCGCTGGCTGGCGTGTTGCTGCTGACCTTTTTGTCGACGCGCATTGCCGAGTTCGCCATGTCCTTCAGTTCGCCGGAGTTCTTCGCGGTGTACCTGTTGGCGTTCTGCACCTTCATCGGCATGAGCAAAAATCCGCCGCTGAAAACCGTGGTCGCCATGATGATCGGTTTCGCCATGGCCGCGGTTGGCATGGACACAGTGTCAGGCAACCTGCGCCTGACTTTCGATCAACCGGCCCTCATGACCGGCATCAGTTTCGAAGTGGCGGTGATCGGCCTGTTCGGTATCGGTGAAATTCTCTGCACCGTCGAGGAAGGCCTGGTGTTTCGCGGCGAGCATGCGCGTATCACACCGATGGTGATACTGCGTACCTGGGCCAAGTTGCCGCGTTACTGGTGGACCATTTTGCGCAGCACGCTGGTGGGTTGCTGGATGGGCATTACGCCTGGCGGTCCGACGGCGGCATCGTTCATGAGCTACAGCCTGGCGCGACGTTTCTCGAAGAACCGTGACAACTTCGGCAAGGGCGAACTCGAAGGCGTGATTGCCCCGGAGACCGCTGACCATGCGGCGGGCACCAGTGCCCTGCTGCCAATGCTGACCCTGGGCATTCCCGGTTCTGCCACGGCGGCCGTGATGCTTGGCGGGTTGATGATCTGGGGCCTGCACCCTGGGCCGACGCTGTTCGTCGAGCAGCACGATTTCGTCTGGGGACTGATTGCCAGCATGTACCTGGGTAACGTCGTGAGCCTGATCGTGGTGTTGGCCACGGTGCCATTGTTCGCTTCGATCCTGCGCATCCCGTTTTCCATCATTGCGCCGATCATCATCATGGTCTGCACCATTGGCGCGTACTCGGTGCACAACTCGTTCTTCGACGTGGTGCTGATGCTGGGCTTTGGTGCGCTGGGGTACCTGTTCAAGAAGCTCGGTTACCCGATTGCGCCACTGGTACTGGCTGCTGTTCTGGGGGACAAGGCTGAAGATGCGTTCCGTCAGTCGATGCTGTTCTCAGACGGACAACTGGGGATTTTCTGGTCCAACCCGTTGGTCGGTTGCCTGACGACGGCGGCGCTGCTGATGCTGTTCTGGCCGCTGATTTCCAAGGCGTTGCAAACCCTGATGGGCTTGCGCAAACCTGCTGTCGCCAAACCAAAATCGGTGCTGTGACACAGCAATGCTGGCAACGCCTGACATTTGTTGTCAGGCTTGCCGCAGTCTTTTTTGCGAGTCGAGCCCATGACCCGAATTCCAGAAGCCAATGTGATCCACAGTCGACTGCGTCTGCGCCAATTGCGGCTGATGCTCGCGTTGGAGGAATTCGGTTCGTTGCGCCGCGCCGCTGACCACATCGGCATGACCCAACCCGCCGCAACCAAGATGCTCCATGAAGCCGAGGACCTGCTGGGCGTCGAGCTTTTCGAACGTCTGCCTCGGGGCATGCGCGCTACCCCGTTCGGGGAAACCGTCACCTATTACGCCCGCATGGTGTTCGCCGAACTCAGCGGCATGCGCGAAGAACTGGTGGCGCTGCAGTCCGGCAATCTGGGTCGGGTTGCCGTCGGCGCGATCCCCGCGCTGGCCTCGGGGCTGTTGACCCGCACCATCGCGACCTTGAAGCAAAGCCATCCCCGGTTGTCCATGAGCATCCAGGTCGACACCAGCGACGTGCTGGTGCAGGCGTTGTTGCAGGATCAACTGGACATCGTACTGGGGCGGATTCCGGCGGGTGCCCGGGCCGAAGAATTGCTGTTCGACAGCCTCGGCGAAGAGGCGTTGTGCGTCATCGCCGGTGCGCATAATCCGTTGGCAAAAGAGACACAACTGAGCTGGGCCGAATTGCAGAATATGACCTGGGTGCTGCAGCAGCAGCCAAGCCCGATGCGCGCGATCATCAATCAGGTGTTCCACAATGCGCGGGTCGATATCCCCAGCAGCATTGTCGAAACCACGTCGATCATGACCTTGCTGTCGTTGATTCAGCAAACCGACATGCTCGGTGTCACGCCGGTGTCTGTGGTCGAGGATTATGCCGGTCGCGACTTGCTGGCGGTGTTGCCGATCAAGTTCGAAGCGCGGCTGCCGCCTTTTGGACTGATCACCCGGCGGCATCGCATTCAATCATCGGCCATGCAGGCGTTCATGAATTCGGTGCGGGCCGAGCATGCGCTGAGCAAATGAAAAAGCCCTCTGGCGGGCCAGGCTTTGGATGGGCGATCCACCTGTAGGAGCTGCCGAGTGAAACGAGGCTGCGATCTTTTGATCTGGCTCTTTCAAAACAAAATCAAAAGATCGCAGCCTCGTTTCACTCGACAGCTCCTACACAGCTCCTACAGGGGGATGCGTTTATGCGGTTTTTCGGAACACAAACACCAGCCCGACGATGATGAGCAACATGCCCAGCATGCTCAGCGTCGCCAGCCGATTACCGAAAAACAGGTAATCCATCACCGCCGTCACCGCGGGCACCAGGTAAAACAGACTGGTGACATTCACCAGATTGCCCCGAGCGATCAAGCGGTACAGCAGCAGCGTCGCCAGCACCGAGACCACCAACCCCATCCATAACACCGGCACGATGAAGCCGCTGCTGTGTTCGAAGTGAAATGGCTGGAACGGCACGAAAATCCCGCACAGCAACAGGCCCGCGAGGTATTGCACAGGCAGCGTGCCGAGGGGATTTTCAGTGATGCGCTTTTGCATGATCGAACCGAACGTCATGCTCGCCAGCGCCAGCAGGCCGAAGACCATGCCGGCCAGCGACATCCCGGCCAGACCAATGCCTTGGTAAACCACCATGATCAATCCGGCCAGTCCCAACGTCAGCCCGAACATCCGGCTGACGGATCGCTGCCGCTCCATGATCACCACTGTCAGGATCGGCTGCACGCCCATGATCGTCGCCATGACGCCAGGCGTGACTTTGAGGTCCAGGGCCAGCAGATAAAAAATCTGATAGGCCCCCAACAGCACCACACCCGTGGCCATCGCATACAACATCGGCTTGCCGCCCTTGGGCAGTTTCAGCTTGAGCAACGGCGTCAGCAGCGCCAATCCACAGAGGGCAATGGCGAAGCGAATGAGCAGAAAGGCAAAGGGTGACGCGTGGGCCAGCCCCCATTTGGAGAAGATCGCTCCGCTGCTCCACAGCAGAACGAACAGGCTCGTGGACGCCGCCGCGAGCGCGGTTTTTTTCGAAAGGACAAACATGAATACCACCTGTAGTCAGGCAAAAAGCCAATCCAGCCGGAGCTGAAGTTCAGTAGGTTTTTTTCAGGCGGGCGCGGGGAACAGCAAGACGAAGCTGATCAGCCCGAAACGCCGACGCCCGGCGGTGATACGACTGCGTACACCGGCGTGCTACGAACAGGTGGGGGGTAATGACTGATCCGCACAGGCTGCTGATTCCCGCACGGCACGACGCCAGCGTTGACCGCTGAATCGACTACCGCGTTGAGGAAGGAAGCTGGCATGGGCTGATCTTTTTTGATGAGTGGACGGCGGGTTGGAGAACACCGAGCGGCGACTATAACCAGTGGGTAACACAGATTGCAATCAATGCTCACTCAATCACGACAGGCTAATTGTGGCGAGGGAGCTTGCTCCCGCTGGGTCGCGAAGCGGCCCCGCTCTTTTACCTGAAAAGCAGGGGACTGCTGCGCAGCCCAGCGGGAGCAAGCTCCCTCGCCACAGGTAAGTGTCGCGTCTGAGGGAATGGTATTTCTCGCAGGGAGCGGTTTTATTTTGTGCTCGACTTTATCCAAACAGCCAATACCCCAACGCCACCAACACCACTACCGCCAATACCGGCCGCAGTACTCGGTAAGCCTTGGGATGACGACGCTTCCACTGTTTGATCACACCACTGAACCGGTCGCTGGAGTTCTTGCTCCAGGCGTACACCTGATTGATCCCGCCAACACGTTCGTCATCCAGGTTCTGCGGTGCCGTGGCGCGGCCGAGCCAGCCACTGATGAAACGGTTGATACGGGTCATGAAGCGGTTGCTGAGCGGTCGCTCGATGTCACAGAACAGGATCACTCGAGTCTTTTCGGTTTCATTCTTGACCCAGTGAACATAGGTCTCATCGAACATCACGTCTTCGCCGTCCCGCCAGGCGTATTCCTGGCCGTCGACGAAGATCCGGCAGCTGTCGGAATTAGGCGTCGACAGACCGAGGTGATACCGCAGGGAACCTGCGAACGGATCACGGTGCGGGTTCAGGTGACTGCCCCCAGGGAGCAACGCAAACATCGCACCTTTGACGTTGGGGATGCTGCTGACGAGTGCCACGGTTTTCGGGCACAGGGCTTGGGCAGAAGGCAGTGGTTTGTCGTACCACTTGAGGTAGAAACGCTTCCAGCCCTTCTTGAAGAAAGAGCCGAAACCGGCATCGTTATTCTTTTCCGCGGCGCGAATATAGCCCTCGTCAAACAGGTGCATCGCTTCGTCACGGATGTCTTCCCAATTGTCCTTGAGCACGTCCAGCTCCGGGAATTTACTACGATCCAGATAAGGTTTGGACGGCACGGCGGAGAACACATACATCAAGGCGTTGTAGGGCGCGAACAGAGCTGAGTGGTTGACGAACTGTCGCAGGACAGGCAATCGCGCCTTGCCGCGCAAATGCACATAGAGGGTGCTGCCCAAAAACAGCAATAACAGCGACGCCTTCGCGGCAAAGGAAAAGGTCATCAACAACTCCTTGAGAATAGGCAACTCTGCACTACGCCATTTACCCGACGTGGCAGCCGGCCATGATAATCACTACCGGCCTCGGGAAAAACCCGCTTTATTTAACATTCAGTATTGAAGATTGCGTAACAAAGCACTTCATAACACGGGATTGCTGAACGGGGGCTGACCTGGGTCAGCCCCTTGCTACCCTCAATGCCGGCAGACGATCTGTAGCAGCTGGCGCAGCTGTGGGAGCAAAGCTTGCTCGCGAAAGCGGTACTTCGTACGACCGGGAAACCATGTCGCCTGAATCGCGGGCAAGCCTGGCTCCCACAGGACGCAGGCTGCTACAAAAAGAACGTTTGCCTGCGCAATTCCTGATGGGCAGGTGTATTAGTTTCCTATGCCTGATTCTCCTGATCGGTAAACAGATCACTGAACAACATGCTCGACAAGTAGCGCTCGCCAGAGTCCGGCAAAATCACCACGATCGTCTTGCCCTGCATTTCCGGCGTCTCAGCCAGTCTTACCGCCACCGCCATTGCAGCACCGCAGGAGATTCCGCACAGGATCCCTTCTTCCTGCATCAGGCGCAGCGCCATGGCTTTGGACTCGTCATCCGTCACCAGCTCCACCCTGTCGACGATCGACAAATCCAGGTTTTTTGGCACGAAACCAGCACCGATACCCTGAATCTTGTGCGGGCTCGGCTTGATTTCCTCACCCGCCAGCGCTTGCGTGATCACCGGGGACACGACCGGCTCCACGGCTACCGAGAGAATGGGTTTACCCTGGGTATTCTTGATATACCGCGAAACGCCGGTAATAGTTCCACCGGTTCCAACGCCAGCCACCAGCACATCGACGGCACCGTCCGTGTCGTTCCAGATCTCTGGCCCGGTGGTTTTTTCATGGATGGCCGGGTTGGCCGGGTTCTCGAACTGCGCCGGCATGAAGTAAGTGGAGGGATTGCTCGCCACGATTTCGGCGGCCTTTTCAATGGCGCCTTTCATGCCCTTGGCCGGCTCGGTCAACACCAGCTCGGCACCCAGAGCCTTGAGCACCTTGCGGCGCTCGATGCTCATGGACGCCGGCATGGTCAGCATCAGCTTGTAACCCCGTGCGGCTGCCACGAAGGCCAGGCCGATGCCGGTATTGCCGGAGGTGGGTTCGACGATGGTCATGCCGGGCTTGAGTTTTCCGGAGCTTTCCGCGTCCCAGATCATGTTGGCACCGATTCGGCATTTGACCGAATAACCCGGGTTGCGCCCTTCGATCTTGGCCAGGATGGTCACGCCGCGCGGAGCGATCCGGTTGATCTGCACCAGCGGTGTATTGCCAATGGAATGGGCGTTGTCAGCGTAGATACGGCTCATGGCTGGGTCCTTGTACAGCGTTGAAATAGCGCTCAAAGGTAAGCCTGTTGCTCGTGGTCGTCCAGTCAGGTCGAACGTCCTGTAACAAGAACAGTCAATGGCTTTACATCGCCGGAGATTTGTCATCATGAAACGTCGTTACAGTTGGCCATTGTGGTCCCTCGCAGGCCTCGTCGTACTGCTGATAGCGCTGCATATCGCCCTGCCCTATCTGGTGCGCGACTACCTGAACGACAAACTGGCGGACATGGGCGACTACCGCGGCCAGATCACCGACGTCGACCTGGCGTGGTGGCGCGGCGCCTACAAAATCAACGGGCTTAAAATCGTCAAGGTTGACGGCAAGGTCCCTGTACCGTTCGTCAATGCGCCATTGATCGACCTGGCCGTAAGCTGGCACTCGCTCTGGTCCGACCACGCGGTGGTGGCCCAGGCGCAGTTCTTCAATCCCGAAGTGAACTTCGTCGACGGCGGTGCCAACAAACAGAACTCCCAGACCGGTCAGGGCACCGACTGGCGCGCTCAGTTGAGCAAACTGTTGCCGATCACCCTGGACGAAGTCCGGATCTATGACGGCAAGATCAGCTTTCGCAACTTCAACTCCAAGCCGCCGGTGAACATGAACGCGACCCAGGTGAATGCCAGCATCTACAACCTGACCAACGTGGTTGATAAAGAAGGCAAACGTGACGCTCGCTTTGAAGGCAAAGCACTGTTGCTCGGGCATGCACCGCTGGAAACCACCGCCACGTTCGACCCGTTAAGCAATTTTGAGGATTTCGAATTTCGCCTGCGGGCCAGGGACATCGAACTCAAGCGCATGAATGACTTTGCGTCGGCCTATGGCAAGTTCGACTTCAATGCCGGCCACGGCGATGTAGTGATTGAAGCCACGGCCAACAAGGGGCAACTCAAGGGCTATATCAAACCGTTGTTAAAGGACGTCGACGTTTTCAACTGGCAGCAGGACGTGGAGAACAAGGACAAAGGACTCTTCCGCTCGATCTGGGAAGCCATTGTCGGCGGCTCCGAAACCGTTCTGAAAAATCAGGTCAAGAACCAGTTCGCAACTCGCGTGCCGCTCAGCGGCAACGTGCATCGCCAGGACATCAGTGCGTTTGAGGCGTTTTTGCAGATTTTGCGCAACGGATTCATCCAGGCGTTCAATGCCCGGTATGAGCGGCCGAAGCCTGAGGCGGGTTAAGGTTTGCGCGTAACGGTATAGCGGCCAGTGTCCTCGGCCGCATGGGCTGACCTGGATTGCTGTTGCAAAAAATCCCACCCAAGGCAGGCCAACGCCAGTGAACGTGGCACCGTCTCTCGTCCGCTGCTGTAGCGACTGATACTTCGAGCACTGATTCCAAGTGCCTCTGCCGCCTGATTGAGAGACAGCCCGGTGCGAGCACGCCAGTCGATGAAGATGCGGGTATTTTCGTCCGAGGCGTTTTGCGCCAACGCATCCAGATACAGCGTGTCTGCGCCAATCTGTATATCCGGCTCAGGCCACTCGACGCTCCAGCCATCATCGCCCAGCATCGCACCCTCAAAAGCAGTTCCCTGCAGCGGTCGCAATCCTGGATAGGTCTGAACATCGTGGCTCAAGTCGAGGCTCATTTGCTGACCATCGATAAATTGCAGCAGAAGGCGGTGATCCGGCAAGACCTTCACTGCAATCAAGCGCGGTCGTTTCATGGGTAACATCGTTTCCAATCCTCCAGCAGTTGCACTTGATGGTCTCTGACCCACGCTAATGCTTCATTAATAATCAGCGGAGGCGCCTTGCCTGCCATCACTTTGATGGTTTCCAGACTGACCATGACGTCAATCCCTCCACCCGTCAGATGCACATGGGGCGGCGGATGATCCTTCTCACGCAGTTGAATACGATACGTATTGCGAAATCGGCATTTGGTAGACATGACCAAAAAGCTATCGCCAAAATGGCGATAGCTAAATACTGGCCAGTCAACAAAACCAAGTCAAGAAGTGACGCGCCATTCAGAGACTGAATAAGCCGTCTGCGTTCACAGTCGACCGGCCTGCGAGTTATAGTCGGGCATCACAATGAATTCGCCCGCCCCGCCCTGCATCGTCCAGGTCGGCGTCACCGTTCGAGGATTACCCGATGAAGTTCGAAGGCACCCAGGCCTATGTCGCCACCGATGACCTGAAGCTGGCGGTCAACGCTGCCATCACCCTGGAGCGGCCACTGCTGGTCAAGGGCGAGCCAGGCACCGGCAAGACCAT
>Ga0247817_10000646_pt1 | contig 18555 bp, 17 predicted proteins | sample UWRJL212509R1_FD_178010 | JGI IMG/M metagenome (GOLD analysis project Ga0247817, IMG submission 178010) | Plant litter microbial communities from Arlington Agricultural Research Station in Wisconsin, United States - UWRJ-L212-509R-1 | ecosystem: Environmental > Terrestrial > Plant litter >...
CCGTCTTCGACAGCGGTGCGGTGAACAGATAGGCGGCGCCGAAGAGCGAGGCCTTGAAGGCGCCGGCAAGCTTGCCGAGCAGAACTTCGCGGGACTCGAGATCGGCGAGCTTGGTGACCTCTGCAGCGGTGAGAGGGTTACCGTCAAAGTAACCGCCCTTCACAACGAGCAGAGGGTTTGCCTTGGCAAAGTCACGCAGAGCCTTCGCAACGGCGACAGGGTCACCGTGAACGAATGCGATAGCGGACGGACCGACAAGCTCCTCGTCGAACGAGGAAATGCCAGCCGCGTTGGCCGCAATCTTTGTGAGCGTGTTCTTCACCACGGCGTATGTTGCGTCTTCACGGATGTTCGTACGCAGCGTCTTGAGCTGCGCAACCGTGAGTCCGCGATACTCGGTCAGCAGTACAGCGGTCGAGTTACGGAACAGGTCCGTAAGCTCGGCAACCGAAGCTTCCTTGTTCGCCATGGCACTCCTTAATAGATATCGATAGCTTCGACCTCAGGAGCTCTTAAAGTAAAAAGGCTCCGGCACAGTGCCAGAGCGTGGCCCATTTTCAGGGACTTTCTCGAACACCTGCGCTGGTCGTCATCTTGTGAGATGAACCTTCGGTTGTCGCACTCTTGCGAGCGCAGCAACGACCTGCGGTCTTTGGCTTCGACAAGAGTACGTGATGTCGGGCGTTTTCGCTAATCCGCGCCTCTCGCGGGTTGAGTAGGCGCGCCAGCGCCGTATCGAAACCCCTAGTCCACCTCTCGCGGGTTGAGTAGGCGCGCCAGCGCCGTATCGAAACCCATAGTCGGTTTCGATACGGCCGCGGGCGGCCTACTCAACCAGCGACGCATACGGCCGCGGGCGGCCTACTCAACCGGCGAGGTCAGCGACGTCAGCGAAACCGTGAACACCGTGCGCCCCGGCTCGCTCTCGACCGCGACGCTTCCGCCGTGCGCATCGACGATGGCCGCGACGATCGCGAGGCCGAGCCCCGTACTGCCCGCTGCGCGCGAGCGTGACGAGTCGCCGCGGGCGAAGCGCTCAAACACCGTCGCACTCACTCCGGGGTCAATGCCGGGGCCGTTGTCGGTGACGCGGATGACAACCCCGTCGTCCGTTGTCTCGAGCGAAGTCACGACCTCCGTGCCCGCTGGGGTGTGAACCCGCGCGTTTGTCAGAAGGTTTGCGACGACCTGGTGCAGGCGCACGGCGTCTCCCGTCACAACAACGGGGGCGTCAGGCATGTCGAGCGCCCACTCGTGATCCTGCCCCGCGGCGTGCGCGTCGCTGACGGCATCGGCGAGGAGGGCAGACATGTCAACGGGGAGCGTCTCGAGACTGCGGCCGTCGTCGAGCCGCGCAAGCAGCAGCAGATCGTCGACGAGCGACGTCATCCGCACAGACTCTTTCTCAATGCGACTGAGCGCGTGGGCGACATCGTCGGGCAACTCGTGCCCGCCGCGGCGCGTGAGCTCGGAGTACCCGCGGATCGACGCGAGCGGTGTGCGCAATTCGTGGCTTGCGTCGGCAACGAAGGTACGAACTTTTCTCTCGGATGCCTCGCGAGCGCTGAGTGCGCTCGACACGTGTCCAAGCATCCGATTCAAAGCGGCACCAACTTTGCCCACCTCGGTCGCCGGATCCGCGTCTTCGTCGGCCACTCGAACAGCGAGGGCAACCTCTCCGCGGTCGAGCGAAAGCTCTGAAACGCGCGTGGCAGTCTCGGCGACGCGGTCTAGGGGGCGCAGGGCGACTCGCACGACAGCGAGTCCGGCGACCACAGCAGCAGCCAGACCGAGGAGCGTGACAAGCGCGATGACGAGTGCCAGCTGCAGAACTGTGGCGCGAACGTCGCTGAGCGGCAGCCCGATCATCAGCCCGCCGCCGCGCCGGCTCTCGTCGGAGCCGAGTGAGTCGGAGGCGATCGAGATGCGGTATTCGCCGAGGTCTCCCCCGAGGTCGACAGTTCGCGGAACTCCGTCAGCGGGCAGGGCGAGGATTATCGCGAGCTGGTCGTCACTGAGTTCCGTCGTCTCGAGGTTGGTGCCGAGAATTCGTACGTCGAGTTCGCCATCGCGAACGAAGCCGCCGATCGTGTGTGGCGGCAGGCCGGCGCGGCTCAAAAAGTCGTCGGGGCCGGGTGGGTTGCCCGAGCCATTTCCGGGAAAAATCGGCATTCCCCCGCCGCCCTCGACGACCCCGGTCGTGCGACTCGTCGCCGCCGTAAGCTGCGAGTCGAGCCGGTTCATGAGCGACGACTGAAGGGTGAGCACGCTGACGGTGCCGACGACAAAGCTCACCGCGGCGAGCAGCCCGATGATGCCGATCAGCAGCCGTTTGCGAAGGCTCATGCCGCGGCCGGCTTGAGCACGTAGCCGACCCCACGCACCGTGTGGATCATCGGCTCGCCCAGCGAGTCAACCTTCTTGCGCAGGTAAGAGATGTAGATCTCGACGACGCTCGACTTGCCGCCGAAGTCGTAGCTCCACACCCTGTCGAGTATCTGGTTTTTTCCGAGCACCCGACGAGGGTTGCGCATCAGAAAGCGCAGCAGCTCGAACTCGGTAGCGGTGAGCTCGATCGCCGTGCCGGCGCGGTGCACCTCGTAGCTGTCTTCGTCGAGCGTGAGGTCGCCGACCTGCAAAAACGAGTCTTCGCTCTCGTTGATCGCGAGGTTCGATCGACGGATGAGTCCGCGCAGGCGGGCGACGAGCTCTTCGAGGCTGAATGGCTTCGTGACGTAGTCATCGCCACCGACGGTAAGGCCTGCGATGCGGTCGTCGAGCGAGTCTTTGGCCGTGAGAAAAAGGATCGGTGTCTGCATGCCGTCGGCCCGCAGCCGAGAAAGCACCTGCACGCCGTCGATGTCGGGAAGCATGATGTCGAGCACAACTACGTCGGGCCTGAACTCGCGAATCGTCGAGAGCGCTGCGGCACCATCGCTGGCGATCTTGACGTCCCAGCCCTCGTAGCGCAGCGCCATCGAGAGAAGGTCGGTCAGCGAGTCTTCGTCGTCAACAACAACCGCCCGAATAGGGCTGCCATCAAAGCGCGTCAGTTTGGGTGCGGCGGTTGTTGAGGTGTGGTGCGAAGGGGCCATGTCTCCAGTATTAGGAGTTGTCTATGAATCTGCTGTGGCGGTCATTCCTGATTGCTGAACGCCGCGTCAAACGATTGCTCTGGCAGCTTCCACAGCAGTGAGCGCACAAACCCGACGGCTTCGGCAGCGCCGTGCAGGCGGTCCATTCCCGCGTCTTCCCACTCGATCGAGATCGGGCCGGAGTAGCCGATCGCGCGCAAGGCCCTGAACGAGTCCTCCCACGGCACGTCACCGTGACCGGTCGAGACGAAGTCCCATCCCCGCCGCGGGTCTCCCCACGGAAGGTGCGAGCCCAGAATGCCGGCGCGACCATTGGCGGGTCGCATCCGAGTGTCCTTGCAGTCGACGTGATAAATGCGGTCGGCGAACTCGACGATAAAAGCGACCGGATCGATGCCCTGCCACATCATGTGGCTCGGGTCCCAGTTGAAGCCGAACGCCTCGCGGTGGTCGATTGCCTCGAGCGCGCGCACGGAGCTCCAGTAGTCGTAAGCGATTTCGCTCGGGTGCACCTCGTGGGCAAACCGCACGCCCTCGCCGTCAAACACGTCGAGAATCGGATTCCAGCGATCGGCGAAGTCCTCGAAGCCCGCCTCGATGACACTTTCGGGAACCGGCGGGAACATCGCGACGTACTGCCAAATGCTCGAGCCCGTGAAACCGACAACCGTGTCGACCCCGAGCTGGCGCGCGACCTTGGCCGTGAGCTTCAACTCCTCTGCGGCACGCTGGCGCACGCCCTCGGCTTCACCGTCGCCCCACACCTTCGAGCCGACGATCGCCTTGTGCCGAAAATCAATCGGGTCATCGCACACCGCCTGGCCTTTGAGATGGTTCGAGATCGCGTGAACACTCAATCCATAGCGGTCGAGGATGTCGCGGCGCCCCTGCAGATAGTCGGCATCTTCGGCGGCGCGCCAGACATCGAGGTGCTCTCCCGACGCGGCGATCTCCAGCCCGTCGTAGCCCCACTCGCTCGCAAGCTTCGCAACCTCTTCGAGAGGCAGGTCGGCCCACTGACCGGTGAAGAGGGTTACCGGGTGGTTTGTCATTTCTCCTCCAAGAGTTGACTCAATCTTCCAGCAGCGTGACGCGATATTTAAGAACAAACACAAGGGCGACGGATGCGACCGAGGCCACCGCCATAACAATGACCATGACTACGGCGGGGTCACCCGCACCACTGATGGGGCTCACGAGTGCGCCGAACAAGAAGGTGGTGACGCCGAGGATCGCCGAAGCCGTGCCCGAGTTTTTACCCGACTGGCCCATGCCGATCGCCATCGCATTGGGAAGAATGAAGCCGAGCGGTGCGACGGCGAAGAACAGCAGAATCGCCGTCGGCAGCAACGCGCCATTGCCCGACGGCCCAGCGAGCACGAATACGGCGAGCGCGAGAGTTCCCGCTGCCTGAATGAGAATGCCGAGCCGCAGCATAAAAGGAGCACCGAGGCGGTGCGCGAGTCGCCCGTTGATCTGGCCCATCGCCGCGAGGCCGAGCCCGTTGGCGGCGAAGGCGGCTGCAAACTGTGCGGCCGTCGCGCCGTATACGGTCTGAAGAACAAACGACGAGCTCGAGATGTAGCCGAAGAGAATGACGGCGGCGAGGCCTCCGACTATGACGTAGCCCGCGAAGGCCTTGTCGCGCAGGAGATGCCCGAAGGCGCGGAACGTCTCGATGACCGATCCACTCGTTCGCGACTCTTTGTGGTGGGTTTCGGGCAACAGTGCCGCGACGAGCAACGTCAGGATCGCGCCAAGAACGGCCAGCCCAACGAAGACGCCTCGCCACGAGACAAACGCGAGGGCGAAGGCACCCAGCACGGGCGCGACGACAGGGGCGAGACCAGAAACGACAGCGAGCCGCGAGTATAGGGTGATTGCCGCGCGCCCCGACGCTAGGTCGCGCACAACGGCGCGTGCCATCACAAGACCTGCGGCGCCTGCAAAGCCCTGGATGAACCGCAGAACTATGAAGATCTCGATCGACCCGGCGAAGGCACACGCGAGCGAGGCAAGAAGGTAGCCGACCGAACCGAGGAGAAGCGGCACCCGACGGCCGACGCGGTCACCCCACGGCCCGACGAACAACTGGCCGAGCGCGAGCCCGATGAGGCACGCGGTGAGCGAGAGCTGAACCTGCTGCGGGGTCGCAGACAACTCGTCGGCGATTGTCGGAAATGAGGGGAGGTAGGCGTCGAGGCTGAACGGTCCAACAGCGGTGAGCACACCGAGGATGATCGTGAGCCCAGCGGGAACCGCCTTCGACACACTCACGACGCGAGGCTTACGGATGCCCCGGTGCGCGAAGATTCGTAGCCGGCTTCGATCACGCGCGTGACATCCAACGCCGTAATGAGGTGCTGCGGGTCGGGCGCTCCCGTGACAACCGCGTCGACCCACTGGTCGAAGGGGTCTGCGAGGGCGGCATCAAGCGGCTGCTCGACCCACTCCCCAGCCTGGCCCGTGCGCAGCAGCACGCGGGTGTCGGTCGGGCCGACGGTGATGCTGCCGACGGTGCCGGTCACCTCGATCGAGAAGCCGAAGAAATTCGACACCATGCTCATCTCCGCGACGCTGAACGCGCCGGTGGCGTACGACAAGACGGCAACCGCGTTGTCTTCGACCTCGCGGTCGGTCACGTAGCTCGTTGTCGCAACAACAGAGATGGGCGCCGAGCCGTGGATGAGAGCCGACAAATAAACAGGGTGAGCACCGAGATCGATGAGCGCGCCACCCCCCGTGTCGGCGAGAGAGAAGAAGTGCTCGGGAATCCACGGTGTGCCGACAGCCCCGTGGTGAGCCCAACGGATGCGGCTGCCCGTGACCTGCCCGACGGCGCCTTCTGAAATGAGACGGCGAATCGTCTGCGCGGGAGCCGAGGCGAGCATCGGAAACGACACATCGAGCACCAGGTTCCACTCGGCGGCAAGCGCGATGAGCGCGGCTGCGTCATCGCTCGATGTCGCGAGCACCTTTTCACTGAACACGTGCTTGCCCGCTTCGAGCGCCGCAGCAATGACCTCGGGGTGTGCAGTTGTCGCCGTGTCGACGATGACACCGTCAATGTCATCGCGGCCGAGCACCGTCGCGAGGTCGGTCTCGAATGGCAGCTCGTGGGCTGCGCCAAATTCTTCGGCGGCGCCCGGGCGGGAATCCCAGACGACAACAACGTCGGTCTGCGGATTCGCACGAGCTGCCTCAACATGGTGAGCGGCGTGGAGGTGCCAGGTGCCCAGCTGGGCGAGTCGGAGCGTCATCAAGAACTTTCGGTTAGGCGAGGGTGGGAGTCGCGTCAACGAGTTGACGGGTGTACTCGTGGTCGGGATCGCTAAAGAGCTTTGTCGAAGCGCCATGCTCGACGATGACTCCATGGCGCATCACGAGCGCTTCGTCGGTCATGTGCCGAATGACCGAGAGGTCGTGCGACACGATGACAAGCGACAGCCCGTGACTTGCGCGAAGACTCATCAGAAGATTGAGAATCTGCGCCTGAGCCGAAATGTCGAGCGACGAAGTGGGCTCGTCGGCGACGATGAGGCGCGGCTCGCTCGCCAACGCCCGCGCGATACCCACACGCTGGCACTGGCCACCGCTCAGCTTCGCCGGATACTTGTCGAAGACGCCGTTGGGCAGGCCCACCTCTTCGAGCAACTGACCGGCGCGATCGAGGGCGTCGGGTGCCGAGATGTCTGTCCAGCGACGCAGAACCTCGGCGACAGCGTGGCGTGGGGTTCGCCACGGAGTGAGCGAACCGTACGGGTCTTGAAAGATCATCTGCACGTCACGACGCAGCGGATTGCGCCCCCGAATCTGCTTCCAGGTCTTGCCGTGCACTAGCACCTCGCCCGTCGACGGCGCGAGTGCTCCGACAATGACCCGACCGAGAGTTGTCTTGCCGCTTCCGCTCTCGCCTACGATTCCGATCGACGCGCCCTCATGAATGTCGAGGCTCATCGGTGCGACAGCGGGAGCCGCCGCATGCCGGTATGTGACGCTCACGTTGTCGAGCTGCACGATGCGCTTGCCCTCGGTAGCGACGCGGTCGGTCGCAGTCGGCGAGCGCAGTTCGCCCGTCTCGCGATCAAGAATCGAGAGCGGCGAACCGGGGGTGGATGTCTCGGGTCGAGCCGCGAGCAGCGCCTGCGTATACGCGTGAACAGGAACAGTCAGCACCGTCTTTGTCGGGCCGGCTTCGATAAGTCGCCCCGCTCGCATCACTGCCACATTCTCGGAGACCATTTTGACCACCGCGAGGTCGTGCGCGATCATCAGGAGCGTCATACCGGTCTCCTTACGGAGGTCACCGAGGAGCTTGAGAATTCCGGCCTGCACCGTGACATCCAATGCCGTTGTCGGCTCGTCGGCGACGACGAACTCGGGGCGTCCTGCGAGAGCGAGAGCGATCATCACGCGTTGGCGCATACCTCCAGACAACTCGTGCGGAAAGGCACGAAGGATCTGCTCGGGGCGCGGCATCTGCACCTGGTCGAGAAGCTCGAGAGCGCGAGCACCGGTGTCTGCACCGGGGTCGAGCACGGCGATTGTCTCGGCGAGCTGCTTGCCGATGCGCATAACCGGGTCGAGGCTCGAGAGCGAGGCCTGCGGTACAAGAGCAATGCGCTTGCCGCGCAGGGCCGTCCAGGTGCCGGGGCCGGCATTAACGAGCTCCTGGCCGTCGAACTTCACCGAACCGCCGGTCACTTTGCCGTTGATGCGGTCGATGAGCCCCGTGACGACGCGGGCCGTCACGGTCTTGCCAGAGCCCGATTCACCGACGAGAGCGAGCGAGTCGCCCTTCGCGATTGTGAACCCGACGTCGTGAAGAACGTCGCGGCCACCGAGGTGAACGTTGAGGCCCTCGACGGTGAGGAGCGGAGTTGTTGAAGTGGTCATTTTTTGCTCCTCGAGTCAAGCAGGGAGTCAGCGACGAAGCTCAGGGAGAGCCCCGTGATGGCGACGACAGCGCCGGGAAGGAGGGTGATCCACCAGGCCTGACGCAGGAATCCACGACCCTCGTACATGATGCTTCCCCACTCAGCGGCGGGCGGTTGAACACCCGCGCCAAGGAAGGGCAGCGACGAGAGGATCGTTACGACAAGCACGATGTCACTCACGGCGAGCGCGAGAGTGATGCGACCAACACCCGGTGCGATGTGGCGCAGAACGATGCGCGAGTTCGAAAGTCCGGAGACACGCGTTGCGAGAACGAAATCAGACTCACGCATTGCAAGCGACTGGCCGCGAGCCATGCGAGCGTAACCCGCCCACATAACGCACATCAGGGCGACCATCGAGGCGATGAGGCCAGCGGGAGCCGGCCCCCACGCGCGGTCGGTGCCGATAACAACAACGAGAGCGAGAAGCAGGATCACCAGCGGGAACGCGATGACGGCGTCGACGACGCGCATGATGAGCGAGTCGATCCAGCGACGGCGCGAAGAGCCCGCGAGGGTTCCGAGCGTCGTACCGAGCAGTAGCGAGAAGCCGGTGACAATCGCCGCGGCGACGAGGTTGATGCGGCCACCCTCCCAGGTGCGAACAAAGAGGTCGCGACCGACGGCGTCAGTGCCGAAGGGATGCTCCCAGCTCGGCGGCTGAAATGCCATGGCGACGAACTCGTTCGCCTGGTACGGCGAGAAGATCGGCTGGAAGATACACATAAGCACGATGATGCTGAACACCACGATGCCGATCGTGCGGCTGGCTGATACGCCGAACGCGAGGCGGAGCCACGGGAGGGCGAAGAGGGGCTGGCGCTGTTTCATAGTGTCCTCGCACGGGGATCGACAAGCGTGTAAGCGATTTCAACGACGTAGCTCGAGAGCACAACCGTGAAGCCCGTAACAAGGGCAATTCCCTGAACAACCGGGTAGTCACGACGGCCAACTGCTCGCGTCATTTCGGCACCGAGACCGGGGATTCCGAAGACGGCCTCGACGATGATCGCTCCGGTCAGGAGCGTTCCGAAGCTGATGCCCACGAGAGTGAGCACCGGCAGGATGCTGTTGGGGAGGATGTGGCGAAGGTTGAGTGTCTTCGCCGGAAGACCGCGAGCAGCTGCGGCCTCCATGTACTGCTGACCCATCACGTCAATGGCACCTTGGCGCACGGTTCGCGCGATGGTGGTCGACAGGTGAGCCGAGAGCGCAATGCCCGGAAGGATCAGATAGGGCAAATTCTCCGGCCAGGTATTCGGCCAACCTCCCGCAGGGAGCCAGCCGAAGTTGAGAGCGAAAACGAAGATCAGCAGCAGCGCGACGAGGAACGTCGGCACGGAGAACGACAGCATTCCCCAGGTGCGGATAGCGAGGTCGACACCCTTGCGCTTGCTGATGGCCGCGTAGAGGCCGAGCGAGATTCCGACGATGACACCGATCAGGATGCCTGTCACAACAACCGACATGGTTGTGGGCAGCGCCTCGAAGATGACTTCAACGACGCTTCGGCCGCGCTGAGAGGTGGACTCGCCCAGGTCCCCCCGGAACAGTCCGGCAATGTACGTGCCGAACTGCTCCGGGATGGACTTGTCCAGGTTGAGCTGGGCGCGCAGCGCTTCAGCTTTCTCGGGCGTGTACTCGACCCCGAGGATCACCTTCACGGGGTCACCGGGGATGAGCCTGACGAGCAGGAATACAAGAACCACGATGGATGCAAGGGTCAATAGTGCCTGGCCCGTCATACGTGCGACGCGGCTCCAGCCTGCTCCGGTCTTCATTAGTCGAGGCTTCCCATCTTCGCTACGGCGCCGACGAACGAGAACACGCCGTCAGGAAGAGTCGACGCAGAGCCACGCACCCAGGGCGCGAGGGTGACGTATGGCTGGTCTTCGCTGAAGAGCTCTTCGATCTGAACGACAGCTTCTGAACGCGCTTCTCCGTCGTTGACGTTGACCGTCTGGATGAGGGCGTTCATCTCGTCGGAGTTGTATCCGGTGAACTCCGCCTTCAGAAATCCGGTTCCGAGCAACGCGTTTGCGAGCAGCGGGTCGGGCACGTTGCCGGTGGAGGCCATTGCACCGGGCACCATGTCGTAGTCACCGGCGAACAGACGGTCGATCATCGTCGAAGCGTCGAGCTTTTCGAGCTGCACGTCGATTCCAACCTCAGAGAGCTGGCTCTGAACCATCAGCGCGAGCTGGCCCGAGAACGGGAAGTCCTGGTCGGAGTACATCATGCGTACAGAGCAACCGTCTGCACAGTCCGTCTGCGCAAGGAACCCACGTGCCGCCTCGAGATCCTGCTTGACACTCTTGTCTTCGTGGCCCTCCATCGACGCCGGCCAGAAGCCCGACTGGGGTTCGTTCGAGGTTCCCCAGATCGACGCGACAATCGCCTCGCGGTCAATCGCCGCGTTGACTGCCTTACGCATGTTGACGTCGGCAAATGGTCCGGACTGGTTCCACATACGGAGGTCGTAGAAACCATAGACATCGCTCTTGAGAACGTTGATGCCGGGGGTTCCTTCAATCTGCGTGACGAAGTTTGGCGCTAGGTCGCCCGCGACGTCAATCTGTCCGCCCTGCAGCTGGCTGATCGCACTGTTCGCGTCTTCGATGATCGTAAGCGTCAGGTTCTCGACGATCGGCTGCGGTCCGAAGTACTCCTCGTTCGCAACGAGCTCGAGCTTGTTGCCCGACCAGTTCGATGCGACCGTGTACTGCCCGCTCGTGACGTCAGGGGTCGTGTAGTAGCCCTCAGCATCTTCGAGGGACGCGGCCGGAACGATGCCGAGCGCGCCCTGCGAAAGAGCCGACACAAAAGAGGGGTACGGCTCGGGGAACGTAAAGACGACCGAGTAGTCGCCGTCTGCCTCGATGGACGTGACGCGATCAAGCGTTGATCCGATCGTTGAGCCTTCGACGCCCTTGTGACGCGTGAAGGTAGCTGCAACATCGGCAGCTGTCAGCGGTGAGCCATCGGAGAACGTCGCATCTTCGATGAGCTTCGCAGTAAAGACGGTGAAGTCGTCGTTGAACTCGTACGACTCGGCGAGACCGGGGGTGACGGTTCCATCGAATTCGAGAGTCATCAGCGTTGCGTTGATCATCTGGTTGACCACGCGGTCGGTCGCGGAGACCGACGAGGTCGGGTCGAAGCTGAGGTTGGGCGCCGGCAGCGAAATGACTGCGCTGTCGATCGGTCCGCTCACTGCCTCGGGGGCGCTCGAGGGCGACGTTGCGCAGGCGGTCAGCGAGAGAGCTGCGGCGATAGCCGTGCCCGCAAACCACATCCTCCGTGTGCGTTGCTGGTTCATTGGTTTTCTCCTGTTTTTAGGGTTCGGGTAGCTCACATCACTGTGCGCACCCCGCTCGCTCTGCATTGAGCTGTGGTGCTGTACTGCGGATTCAATAGCGTCGCTGGAGCGACGCCGTGCCTGCATCCCGGCAGGTACGTTCTTGGGCTCGAGAGGCTCATTCATGAGCGCCTCCCGAGCGATAGGAAACAATCTCGAAGACGTTTCCGAGATGGTCTGTGACGAATGCCCAGTCCATGTCGTGACGGTCGAAGTATGAGGGCGCAAACATCACCGGTACGCCGACCACCTCAAGGGCTGCGACGGTTGCCGCGCAGTCATCGACCTGGATCGCAATGTGGTGAATTCCGTACCCGCCCTCGGCTGGCGCGATGAGCCCGGGTCGCTGCACAAACTCGATGACGAAGTTGCCGAGTTCGAGATGCGCCCACTGCATTCCGATTGCGTCGTTGGCCCAGCGGTCACGCAGCGCAAAGCCGAGCTTCGAGGTGTACCAGTCAACGGCCTGATCCATGTCGGGCACCATGATGCCGACGTGGTCGAGATTGGCGCGGGCACCCGCAAGGCCGGTCATGCGCTGACCGTCTCGACAACGGCGACGTCAACCCAACGGCTGGCGTCGGCCTGCGAGCGCACTACCGCGTCGACGATATGCGCCGATCGCAGCCCCGCCGCAAAATCGGGTCGGCCATCCGGCCGACCTCCGTGCATCGCGGAATAGCTGTCTTTCACGAAGGCGTTGAAGCAGTCCTGATACCCCTGGGCGTGCCCAGAGGGAAGCACCGCGTACTCGCTCGCGCCGTCACTCAGGGTCGCCGGGTCGCGCACGAGAACTCGGTGGCCAAGCGAGTCGCCAGCCCACAGCTGCTCCGGCGTCTCCTGGTCAAACGAGTAGCTCGTCTCTGACCCAGAAACTTCGAGAAGCAGACGGTTCTTGCGGCCGGCGGCGACCTGTGCCGCCGAGAACGAGCCGATGACGCCGCCCTGGGTGCGAAACTGAACAGTGACGCTGTCTTCGGTTGCAACCGCGGCGGTTCCTCCGCCCGGCACAACTCGCGTCGGACGCAGTGTGCTGAACTGCGCCGAGACGGATGCGACGGGGTCGCCGGTCACAAATTCGAGGAGATCGAACCAGTGCGATCCGATGTCTGCGAAAGTTCGTGAGACGCCGCCCGCGGTCGCATCGATGCGCCAGTTGTAGTCAGTCGCGCCGGCGAGCCAGTCCTGAAGGTAGCTGCCATGCACGAGCCCGATTGCGCCGGCATCTCCCGCGAGAATGCGGTTGCGCATCTCGCGCACCATGGGGTGGAAACGGTAGACGAATGGAACACCCGTCGTCACGCCGGCAGCAGCCGCGGCATCCACCAGCGTTGTTGCCTGTTCGACACTCACCGCGAGCGGCTTTTCGCAGATGACGTGCTTGCCAGCCTCGATGACAGCAAGCGCAGTTGCAAAGTGGAGGTGGTTGGGAACGCAAACGTGCACCGCGTCGAGTCCATCGAGCGCGAGGAGATCATCGAGGCTTGTGAACGCCTGGTCGGCGGCGACAGTTGCCTGTGCGTCTGCGGCACGAGCGGCGGATGAGGCGACAACCCCTGCAACGCGAGCTCCCGCCGCGCGAGCAGCGAGGGCGTGAACCCGACCCATAAAGCCAGCGCCGACGAGACCGACGGTCATCGTGCGGGCGGCTGGGCCACCTGAAGTTTCGTGAGCGCTCTGGCGCGTCATCTCATCGTTGAGCATGTGGTGAGCGTATGAGGACTTTTGATTCTTGTCAAACAAAAGTTGCGCGTTAGTAATCAACTTTCCTTTTGCGCCGCCCCAATCGGCGACACGGCACCGCTATCTCAGGCAGCCTCTGCGCAGAGAAATGCTGGAGAGAACTCGTATCGGAGCCGATTTCCGCTTTTGTCGAGCTGCATGCAAAAGATTGCCGAAAGGGATTACAAGTCGGCCTAACCTGTGCTTAGGTAGTCGCATGGTCGACATAAGCCGCATCGTTGCGCCCGGCTCCTCAGGTGCGAGTGAGCTATTCCAGTACCTCAGGGATGGAGTACCACGAACGCGCGCCGAGCTTGCTTCGATAACCGGTCTCGCGCGATCGACGATCGCAACGCGCATCGACATCCTTATGCAGCTGGGCCTCGTTGCCCCTTTCGGTGATGCAATCTCGACGGGCGGGCGCCCGCCATCACAGTTCGCGCTCAACGCCTCTGGCCGTATTGTTATCGCCGCCGACCTCGGCGCCTCGCACTCCACAATCGCTGTGAGCGACCTCAACGGCTCGCTCATTGCAGAACACCGCGAAGCACTCGACATCGCCTCTGGCCCTGAGCCGGTACTCACTCGAATGGTTGAGACAGCCAACCGCCTTCTCGAAGAGTCGGGTCGCACGGTCTCTGACGTGATCTCGGTCGGAATCGGGCTTCCCGGCCCTGTCGAGTTTTCGACTGGTCGTCCGAGCAACCCGCCGATTATGCCCGGCTGGGACGCCTTCGACGTGCCCGCCTGGGTGCACAAGCACTTTCCGGTGCCGGTTCTCGTCGACAACGACGTCAACATCATGGCGCTCGGCGAACAGGCGCTGTTCTTTCCCGAAGTCGAGCACATCATCTTCATAAAGGTGGCGACAGGAATCGGCGCCGGTGTCATCTCGGGAGGGCAGCTGCAGCGCGGCGCTCGAGGCATCGCGGGCGACATCGGTCACGTTCGCGTCGAACGTGGTGCTGGAATCGCCTGCCCGTGCGGCAACATGGGCTGCCTCGAATCGATTGCCGCCGGCCCCGCAATCGCGACGGCACTCCGCTCGCGCAATCTCGAGGTTCGCACGTCGAAAGAGGTGCTCGAACTCGTCAAGCAGGGCAACACCGAGGCCATCCAGGCCGTGCGTCAGGCCGGTCGCGACATCGGCGAGGTCCTCACGGCGTGCATCAGTCTCATCAACCCCGCTGTCGTTGTCATCGGTGGTTCTGTGGCGCAAGCGGGCGAGCACCTTCTTGCCGGAGTGCGCGAGGTCGTCTACACGCGGTCGACCCCCCTCGCGACCCAGAACCTGTCGATCGTTCAATCTCGGGCCGGCGAAAACGCCGCGATCGTCGGCGCCGCGACCCTCTCGATTCAGCACGTGCTCTCACCAGAAGGCATCGACTCGATCGACGCCGCCTAAGACCCGGGCCTCGGCCCCTCACTTGTACAACACTCAACGAAGAGGACAACCATGACTGCATCTACAGTGCGCATCGGAGTCGTCGGCACCACCTGGTACGCCGAGACCCACATCCGCAACATCCAAAGCCACTCCGGCGCCGAGCTCGTTGCTCTCGTCGGACGCAACCGCGACAAGGCGGCCGAAGTCGCTGAGCGCTACGGCATTCCGCAGGTTTTCGCCGACTACCGCGACATGATCAGCTCGGGAACCATCGACGCCATCGTGATCATCGCGCCCGACGAGTTGCACCTGCCGATAACCATGGACGCGCTGGCCGCCGGCATCCACGTGCTGTGCGAGAAGCCCCTCGCAACAACGTCCGCCGACGCCGAAGCAATGTACCGCGCAGCCGTCGCAAGCGGTCTCGTGCACATGAGCTTCTTCGCCCTGCGCAACTCGATGCATCACCGGTACCTCAAGACGCTCATTGACGATGGATACCTCGGGCGCGTGTACACCGCGCAACTCACCCTCAGCCACGGCTTCTTTCGCGGCCCCGGATACCAGTGGCGCTTCGACGCATCACGCGGCACCGGCGCCCTCGGCGACCTCGGCTGCTACATCATCGACCAGGCGCGCTGGTACGTGGGAGACATCGAGAGCGTGAGCGCTGACCTGACGAACTTCGTCGACCGCCCCGCAGACGACGGCGCCGACTACACGCCCGAGAACGATTCAGCACTCGTCGCGGTCAAGTTCGAGAACGGCGCGCACGGCACTCTCGCCGCAAACGTCGTCGCGCATCAGGCCGAGCGCATGCAGAGCAATACAGTGACGCTGCAGGGAGAGGGTGGCACGCTCGAGCTGCACCACACCTTCGCGGGAGCAAGTCTGCGCGGAGCGCGCGACGGCGAGCAGACATTCGCCGAGATCGAGATTCCGGCGAGCGCCTGGGCAGGCGTCGACCCGGCATCGCCCAACGATGTTGGCCAGCACCACTCCGTCGGAGACAGGGCATTTATCGACGCGATCATCGGTGGCGACATCCTCACCCCGAATTTTTTCGATGGATGGCGCGTGCAACAGGTCATCGAAGCCGCATTCGAATCCAACTCAACACAGGCCTGGGCTCAGGTCGCGAAAGGACAGCGCGCATGATCCGCATCGGAATGCTCAGCTTCTGGCACCTGCACGGAAAGGACTACGCCAAGGCCTCGCAAGACAACCCGAACACGCAGATCGTCGCGATCTGGGACGAAGACGCCACCCGCGGTGCGGAAGAAGCGGAGCGCTACGGCGCAGACTTTCACGCCGACCTCAACGAGCTGCTCGCGCGCGATGACATCGACGCCGTTGTTGTTGACTCCCCCACCAACATTCATCGCGATGTCATCATCGCTGCCGCGCGGGCTGGCAAGCACATCTTCACCGAAAAGGTCATCGCCGCGACGCAGCGCGAGACAGAAGAGATCATTCGCGAGGTCGACGCTGCGGGCGTCGCATTTGTGACGTCGATGTGGCGTTCCGATGAGGCATACGCGACTGCGATCAAGGAAATCATCGACCGGGGTGTGCTCGGCGAGATCACCGAGCTGCGCATTCGCGACGGACACCCGATGGGTCTGCCATCGAAGGAGTTCCCGAACGGATTCTTGCCCCCACACTTCTGGAGCGCGACCGAAGCCCAGGGTGGCGCACTCATCGACCTGTGCCACCCCGTGTACCTCGTATCGCAATTTCTCGGCCTGCCGTCGACTGTCAGTGCAGCGCTCGGCTTTCACACCGGTCACGAGGTCGAAGACAACGCCGTTGTCACGATGACGTATCCCAGTGGTGCCGTCGCGATCGCCGAGACCTCGTACATCAGCGCATTCACCCCGTTCTCCATCGAAGCTCACGGCACTCTCGGCAGTCTCGTCTTCAGTATCGACGGCATCGGAGAGATGGTCGCTCGACACCGGGATCCAGAGGTGGCGGCCGCCGGAGCGGCGAGCACAACCGGCCCGACCGGGCTGCTGCGCGTGCGCAGCGCTCAGCTCTCGGACCAGTGGGAAGAGATCGAACTTCCCTCGGGTGAGTGGCCAAAGGCATTCGAGAAGTGGGTAAGCCACATCGAGGCTGGGTCGACCGCTCCGCAGAACGTCGCGCTTGCCTCGACCCTGAGCTCGATCATCGAGGCCGCCTACCTCTCGCACTCGACTCGCGCGTTCGTCGACATAGCCACCCTCGAGCACGCCTCGTGATGAACCCAATAGGAGCACAATGATCCGCCACACCGTAGCTTTTCGCCTTCACGATGATGCGAACCTCGACAGCTTTCTTCGCGACGCACTCGTGCTCCGCGACATCCCGGGCGTTAATGCTTTTGAACAGCTCGCCCAGGTGAGCGCAAAAAACGACTTCACCCACGGATTCTCGATGGAGTTCACCGACCAGGCCGCCTACGACACCTACAACGGTCACCCCTCGCACGTCGCATTCGTCGAATCGCGTTGGGTGCCCGAGGTCGCCGACTTCCTCGAGATCGACTACACGCCGCTGTAAGCACGCGGGCGTCGGTGTCTCGGGGGAGAATAGGCACGTGACGTTCGTGCAGCCAACTCTCTCCCTCTGGGATGACCCGCTGCCCGACCACACGGCCCGCATCCTCGCGCATTCGACCGACCGCGTCGCGTGGCTTCGCGCCCGCAGCAGAGGCGTTACGGCGACGGATGTCGCGCGCCTCTCCGGCCCGAAAGGGCTGCAGTCCGTCGCCCTCGAAAAGATTCACGGCTCGAGCTTTGGCGGCAACGCCTTCACCGACCACGGCAACACGCGAGAGCCCGAGATCGCACGCTGGGTACGTGCGAATCACGGCATAGAGCCGAGCGCCGCGCTCTTTCACGCTCGCGCCGACAAGCGCCACCTCGCCACTCCCGACGGGCTCGCAACGATTGACGGAACGCTCGTGCTCGCCGAAATCAAGACGACAAGTTCGGCGTGGAAGACCGTGCCCCGCTCGTATATGCGCCAGATCTGGTGGCAGCAGTACGTGCTCGGCGCAGAGCGCACCCTCATCGTCTGGGAGCAGCACCTCGACTTCGTTCCCGTGGCCGACGAACCCAAATGCAAGTGGATCGAACGCGACGACAACGAGATCCACGTGCTCGTCGGGCTCGCCAATAAGCTGCTCGCGCTGATGGGATCGCGCGCGTGAGCTTCGTGCTTCTGCACGGGCTCGGGGGCGACCACAAGCAGCCGCTCAGCTTAATTCGTCCGGTGCTTCCTGCCGGGGCCGCGATTCACGCACCCGATGTGCGTGCGCACGGTGCGTCGACAGAGGTCGGCACCGATTTTCGCCTCGACACTCTGGCCGCCGAGCTCGTGCCCGGGCTTCCCGCCGGGCCACTGACGATCCTCGGCATCTCGATGGGCGCGGCCCTCGCGCTGCGGCTCGCGCTTCGCGGCGACCTCGAGATCGAGAAGCTCGTGTTCATCCGCCCGGCCTTCACCGACCAACCATCGCCCGAGAACCTCGCGGGTTTCCCCCTTATGGGCAGGCTCCTGCGCGATACGCACGCGCTTCCGTGGGCGCCGAGCGCTCGTCGAGCCGAACGCAAGTTTCGCAGCACCCGCGAGTATCGCGAGCTGGAGGCAGAGTCACCGCTCGGAGCCGAGGGCGCCCTCGAGCAGTTTCGCAAACCGCTTGCCACTCAGCGCGCCGCCCGCCTCATCGAGATCCCGCGCAATGCGGCCTACACCTCGCCTGAACTGGCGGGGCTGGACGTGCCTGCCACGGTCATCTCGGCCGAGCGCGACCCGGTTCACCCCGTCGCGATAGCCGAGGCCTGGGCGTTCGGACTCGGCAATGCGGTGCTCGAACGCGTTCCCGCCCGTGATGACTCGCTGCGCGGGTACATCGCCGCGAGCCGCGCGGCAATCGCGCGCGGCATCGCACGCTAGCGGCGGGCGCCACCCGCCGCGGTTGCGGCAATCTTGCTGCGGCTGCATTGCCAGCCTTCCGGTGCAAAACTCCTGCAGAACGATTCGCGGGCGACCGCAAGCCCCGCGACCCAC
>Ga0247817_10000647_pt1 | contig 18534 bp, 18 predicted proteins | sample UWRJL212509R1_FD_178010 | JGI IMG/M metagenome (GOLD analysis project Ga0247817, IMG submission 178010) | Plant litter microbial communities from Arlington Agricultural Research Station in Wisconsin, United States - UWRJ-L212-509R-1 | ecosystem: Environmental > Terrestrial > Plant litter >...
TTGCCAACTATTGCCGTCGTCAATAATAAAACCAAGTAATTCGTGGTCATCGTCTCTGTGCAGAGGGACTTTTTTTGTTCTATTCATTCCTCTTAGTATAGCAAGGATGTCAGCAGGCCCCGACATGAAGACATACTATTTATGCCTAACTACAGTAAACTAGTAGATATGTTCGACCTTCTATTACACAAATACCTCCGCCTTCCTTATAGGCTACACGTACATGTTGACCAGCACGCAAAGTCATCAAAGGCGACCATTCTTTTATTACACGGTCTGGGGAATTCAAGTGCATCTTGGAACGAGGTAGTCAAGAAGCTCCCGAATGATATGCGAGTTATATCGGTAGACTTATTAGGATTTGGTAAGTCACCTAGTCCACGCTGGATGAAATATAATATCTCTATCCAAGCAAACTCTGTTATTGCGACACTGCTACGAGAAAACATTCGTCAGCCACTAATCATTGTTGGCCATTCGATGGGGAGTATGGTGGCGGTTGAAATTGCAAAACGATATCCTTTGCTGGTGAAATCTCTTATTCTATGTAGTCCACCGTTTTACAGTAACGAAGAAAGTAAGGCATTATTACCAAACCAGAGCGCATTACTAAAACAATTTTATAAGTTTATTATTAAAAACCCACAAAGGATTGTCGATGCTGCACCCCTTGCACTAAAACTACGTATTGTCGGTGATGCATTTAATGTGACAGCGCAAAACGTCGATGTATATATGGCAGTGCTTGAATCAAGTATTCTCCACCAAACTTCGTTTGAAGATATAAAAAAGCTGCGCAAACCCATCCGTATAGTGCATGGTAGGTTTGACCCTGTGGTAATTAAAAGAAATCTACAAGATGTCGTGTCGGCTAACAAGCACGCGCAACTGACTTTTGTGCTTGCAGGTCACGAGTTGATGGATAATTATATTCCTGCTGTCGTCAAAGAAATTACTGAGGCAGCTCAGTAAGAGGAGTTTTTGTTGCGCGCCTTGAAAGTAGGGAACTAAGCAGAACATTCAAGAAGGCAACCATTGGAACGGCGAATAAGGCACCGGGAATTCCCGCGAGTAAAGATCCAGCTGAAACGGCCAATACAATTGCAAGTGGATGAATCTTTACGGCTTTTCCAATAAGGAATGGCTGCAGTACGTGACCTTCAAGTAGTTGAACCAGCAACACCACACCGAGCATCAATAGGGCCGCTATTGGTCCATTGAATACAAGTGCAAGGACGACGGCGATAATTCCAGTGACAACCGCTCCTACGACAGGAATAAACGATCCAAGGAACACCATAACCGTGATTGGAATCGCAAGTGGTACCTGGAGAATGAATGCACCAAGCCCAATACCAACTGCGTCAACTCCCGCAACCATTACTTGAGATTTCACGAAACTCACTAATGTTTTCCAGCCATCCAGTCCCGCTTGAAAAAGATTTTTACGTGTTGCGCGTGGAAATAAGTTTGAAATCCATTTCCAAATATTCTTTCCGTCCAGAAGCAGGAAGATAATAGAGAAGAATCCCAGGAAAATACCCGCCGCAACATGTCCTGCAGTCACTCCAACAGCCGAAGCACCTGTGATGAGCGTCTGAGAGTTGTCCTGAATATATTTTGTCACCTCGTTCGAATAGCTATCAACATCACTGCGGCCAATGTTAAATGGTTCGCCAGATAGTGTGGAGCGTGTGTCTTTGACGAATACACTAAAGCGATCCTTTAACTCTGGGTAAGCACTCTGCACCTGCTTTGTTACCAAAAAACCAAGACCACCGATCACCGCCACCATGAGCACCAAGCTCATCGCTACTGCCAGTCCTTTTTTAACACCTTTTTTGTTCAACCATTGAACAAATGGGAATAGAAGTGCTGTTACAAGAAGTGCAACCAGAAAAGGAATAACGATAACTTTTAACTGAATTACGATAAAAATAAAGACACCGATAAAAGCGAGTATGGCGAGTAATCGCCAAGATAAACCTGCAACATAATTAAGGCGACTTGGGATTTGTTCATTCATACTTCTATTTTACCTCATTTTCCTTAGAGGAGTAGCTTGAGCGGAATAGCAACACCTAAACATGAAATTGCAATACCCTCGATTTTAGTATAAAATAACCCTCATATTGCACCCCGACAAGAGAGGATGGATGCAATGGATATCACACTACTCGTAGTGATTGTCATTGGAGCGATCGTTGCGCTTGGAATTGCTTGGGCGATTCTGAACGCGGCAGTCATTCGGCCGTACCGCAGGCGCAAGCGTTTCAGGGCATGGCAGGATGACGAGCGAGCCAAGTGGTTCGCGAAGTACCAAGCAGCGAAGACCGACGAGCAACTCGCCGAGCTGTTCGACCCCGACAAGCGTTGGGTCAATGCGGAAACCGACCAGATCATGGTGAAGATCAAGCTGGCCCGCGTGCGCGAGAAGGAACGAATCTTGGCAGAGAACACTGCCGAGGCGATCGCCTTCTACGAATCCGTTCGGCAGGCACCCGACGCGCGTGCGCGTTGGAAGCTCCTAAAGAACCCGCCCTACGCAGTATTCGGCGTGAAGGACGGTGTCAAGAACCTGCACGATCACATGCAGCAGGCGACGAAGGACTATGCCGAGCTACTGCTCGTTGAAGCCCGCGGCGGCAACGCCAAGAGCTTCTTCAAGCTGAGCGGCATGGTGCACGCTGGTCACTACGAACACGGCAACTACCTCGCCAACGCTGGCAAGAAGTACAGCTTCCCGAACGATTGGGACGAGTTGTTGACCCGCTTCTTCAAGAACCCGTCGGTCGAGCAGTTCCACAACCAGCGTGACTACGCTCCGAACGAGATCTTGCTTGTGGCCACCGAGGCCATGCGCACGAAGGACTTCATCGTTGCGAAGTTGGTGCTGGCGTACAGCATGGAAGCGAGACACCACGAGTCGGGCTACAACTCGGCGCGGCATTCGCAGAAGTACTGGCCGTTCCGCGCGGCCATCGGTGAGTTCCTGCTGACGGAGCTAGCGGCGATGGTGGACAGCGTTCACGTCAAGCAAGGCCTCTTCCAAGAGGCAACAGCAACACCCGTCACCGAGTAACCTCGGAGATGAAGGGAGGGCGACTCGGGACATGTTCCCGCGTCGCCCTCCAGCAATACCCTTTGGGGTATTTTTATTTATCGAAAAAACTTTAAAGAAATGAAAGCACCCTCATTCGAGGGGCTCTCATTATAGAGTGCTCATCCTTTCCTGAGGGTTTAGTAGATCAAACGATGTCGCTCATCGCAGAAGAAGGAAGTCTCCTTCTCGCTGGTCGCCAACACGCTCGCAGTCCCAGCCAATTGACCGATACTGCGCGATGGCGCGATCGACGATGTGCGTAGGAGTATTTCCGATGCCGACGGTGATCTGCATAGAAGTACCAGCGCGATTCTTGATCGCACCGTCAATCTTGTCGCAGAAGCTTGCGTACTCGGGCGAGTCACGCTCTTCTGTACTGCGTAGTGCATCATCTTTTGAAATAGGCATGTTGAAATGTATCCATTGCTGCCTCTAAGGGTGAGTAGAGGCATACTCGTTCCCGACAACTGTAAGGAATTAAATAATATGATAATACATTTCGATATAAAAGTCAATATTTGTAGATGGTCTCTCGTTACTAGTATCGGTGACGATTCTATTATATTTTGGGATATTAAAAGCCCCAGGCCTTTAATGTGCCTGGGGCAACCTACAATGTAGTAAACCATCTCGATACAAAAGTAGAGACGGTGCCAGGGTGCGTCGGACAGTCCGACGCACCCTAGCCTCATCATGCGAACTACTCGCGCGAGCGCTTGCCCGGCTTGGCGTCGTCCGTGCTGAGAGCACTGGAACCGGGTTCGGCGACAACGTCACCAACCGGTACCTCGGGCTTCGCAACCTCAGCCGGCGCCTTGGCGGCGTCGGCTTCGGAACCCGCCGACTGGTGGGGCTGCGGACGGAGACCGAGGGGCATTCCTGCACCCTGCTGGTCACCACGCAGTCCCGCGACGAGCGAACCGATCATCGCCCCCAAGGGGGCTCCGCCAAGCAACTGACTCTGCAGGTCGCCCTGCTGCATCAGTCCCGGCAGGTCCTTGAGAAGGTTGGTCAGCACTCCGCCGCCACCTTCTCGCGAACCCGCACCCATGTCAACGATCGTGACCTTCTCACCGATGCTGCCGACGGCCTCCGCCGACTTGGTGGCGATCGTCACACGCATGGTGCTCTCGATCTCGGCCAGCCTGAGCTGCATGTTCGCACCCTCGTTGGCCGCGAGCGCGTCTGCCATCAGGCGTTCACGCTCAGCCTCGGCCTGTCCGACCGCGAGGATCGCAGCACCTTCGGCCTCACCGCGCGCCTTGGCGGCGTCGGCTTCGGCCTGACCCTGCTGGCGGATCTGCTCCGCCTGAGCCTGGGTCTTGAGTGCGATCGCGTCGGACTCACCCTTGGCCTCGATGGCCGCGGCTTCTGCCTTTGCAGTCGCGTTGGTCTTCTGGACCGTCGCGGCTGCCTGGGCGTCGATCTCGACCTTGCGGGCCTGAGACTGCGCCTCGATCTCGATCTTCTTGCGAGCGGTCTCGGCCTCGGTGACAGCGACCTGCTGCTGGGCGTTGGCTGCGGCCTGCTCTTGCTGAGCACGCACGACAGTCACCTGACCCTGGGCAGCAGCGGTCTCCTGGTCGAAGCCCGCCTGCCTGAGCGCAACGTCGCGCGCCTTCTCGGCGACGGTCAGCTGCTTGTCGAGTTGCGCCGACTCGGAGATCTGGTCAGCCCTGGCTTGGGCGACGGCGATCTCCTGGTTGGCGTTGGCCGTGAGCGTCTCCGCCTCACGGCGCTTCGACTCACGGTCAGCCGCGGCGAGGTTGGCGTAGTGGCCTCCCTTGTCGCTGACTTCGGCGATGTTGAGCGAGACGAGCTTGAAGCCCAGCTCGGTCATGCGTTCGGTGACACCGGACGTGACCTTCGAGCTGAACCCCTCCTTGTCCTGCACAACTTCCTCCGGGGTCATGGTTGCGACCACGGCCCGGATCTCACCGTCCAGGGTCCGCACGAGCGAGTCCTGGATCTGGCTGACGTTGGTGCCGTGACTCGCGAAGCCGAGGACCGCCTTCTGCAGCGCCGCCTCGTTCTCCGAGTCGGCACGCAGCTGTGCGGTCCACTGCACGATCACGGGCACCAGCGTCTTGGACATGGCGGCCTGGTCGTCAGAACGCACGGTCATGACGCCGAGGGGGAAGAACTGGTGCCTGCTGAACGGGCCAACGAAGGCGCCGCCCGACTGGTAGATCTTCATTCCCTTGCCACCGCCCGAGATCACGAGTGCCTCGTCCGGCTTCGCGATCTTGTAGCGCGCTCGAACGAGCAGCGCGACGATCACGATGAACAGGATGACGCCGATCGCTACGAACAGCCAGGGAATTCCCTGGGCAAAGCTCATGAGGTCGTCGAACATTGATTAGCTTCCTCTCGTTAGACGGATGAAATGGATCAAGCTAGTACTGCAATTTGTAGTTACATGATGAATTGTGAGGTTCGTCCGTCAATCAAACCCACCTTTCAATCGCGAATTTGTATATTTTAGACTATTTTATTAAAAAAGTCAATTCATTTACTACTGTTAGATTCTAAATATCAACATGGTTAAATTTGTAAAAAAATAGCAAATATACTATAGTATGCAAGTTCCATTTTGAGACACGAAGGGTGTAAACATGGATTTCGTATTAGGATGTATCGCCATGCTCATAGCGGTGGGCATCGTCTACGTGGTCGTCCGCGCTGTGCGGAGGTCACGGGCGAACTCGCAAAGTGAGTCGGCGTCGTCGGCCCCAAGCCTCTCGTTCAGCTCTTCGGAGCGACGCGACCAGGAGGTCGAGAAGCCGAAGTCGTCCGAGGAGGTGCTGTACGACCAGTTGTACAACACGTATCACAGCTCCTCCACAAAGGAGGAGTATGAGACGCTGTTGCAAGACATCAAGTCGAAACAGCACCGACTCTACAGCGAAGGTTTCAACGAGCTCACCTCGATGGTGAACGACGAGATCACGCGACTCGACGAGGAGGCTGCGGCGCAAGCCGCGATCGACCTGAAGGTAGAAAAGTTCCGTGCGCTCAAGAGCATCATGGACAGCGAGGAACTCTTCACCGAGCTTCACCGCATCTACGTCATCAGGTACGACGACGAGGAAGACGCCGCAACCATGGGCGCCATCATTTCGTACGAAGACCTCGAAGAGTACGGCGAACAGTCGGACCTCGACTGGCTGGCCGAGACCTACGACAAACTTCTGGTAGAGCGCTTCCGCACTCTGCTCGAAGTGGCCCGCGTCGGAACGGTCGCTGACTACAAGAAGGTGCAGGAGCTCCGCGAAGAGCTCAAGAGTAACGACTACACCGACGTCGAAGGTGAAGATATCGATGTGTTCCTAACGAACAATCTCACATCGGAGTGGAACGAGATGATCGTTCGCTTCAAGCGAGAGCTCGACTGGTACGAGGACCTCATGGGTCTCGATAACCTCGACGAGGACGCCTACAAGGTGATCATCAAGAAGGCGCGGGAGGACAAAGACTTCATGAGTCTCCGCCTGCTGATCATGATGATTGACGAGGACGTCAGCGAGCTCAAGGATCTCTTCATCGAGACCCTCATCACGGAGCTGCGAACCGAACTCGACGTCCAGTTCCTCTCCCTCGGCTTCAAGTCGGGAGAAGAGGAGCGCAGCGCCTAGGTAGTCGTCACACAGCAACAACCCGTTAGCAAGACCGACGGAAGGGAGGGCGACTAGGAGAAATCCAAGTCGCCCTCCAGCAAGACACCCAAGTGGGTGTATTTTTTTGCCAAGAAAAAAGACCCGCAAAAGCAGGTCGTTTTTTCTTGGCTGGGGATGAGGGATTCGAACCCCCGAATGTCGGCACCAAAAGCCGATGCCTTACCACTTGGCGAATCCCCAATGTATGATTCGTGGAAAGAACTTCGTTATTTTAGCATATTTATACGTAAACTGTAAGTACTTCGTATCTGTTAACTTGTCTTGATGCGGCGATAGGTGAACTTGGTGTTTGGACGCCACTCGCCAGAGCTATCGCTGTCATATTGATAGACAATACCGTTTTTTACTTCCGTAATGAGGATAAGAGCGGGACTGTATGGTGAAAGCGTACGATAGAAGGCAATATCCTGAGGATTAATACTGCTGCGACCAGGGAAGATCTCGCGAAATTTCAGCGTTCCTACTTCATCAAAGTAATTTGGTCGGCCTTTGGGTGGAAAATAGAGCTCGGCTTTTAAACCCACCCTAGAGACAATCTTTTGTACGTCAGATAGAAGTAACTTTGACTGACCATCAATATACAAGAAGAGCTGCTTCTTTTTCGTCAAGAAAAGTGTCGCATCGGTCGTTCGACTGACAGGGAAACTACGAGCAATCACAGAATCAATTTCAGCCACAATGCCAAATTGAGCTTTGATGTTCTTCTCTAGCGCGAAGTCGTGGAAGACCTGTTCGTTCATGGGTGCCATTGTACCACCTCTGGGTGTTATAATGAACCTTAATGGATTTTGAGAAACGATATAGTCAGCTAAATACAAAGCAAAAAGAAGCAGTCGACCTTATCGAAGGACCAGTCATGGTCATTGCAGGACCAGGAACGGGGAAGACCGAGCTGCTGAGTGTTCGAACCGCTAATATTCTTAAAAAAACCGACACACTTCCAGAAAACATTCTGTGTTTGACCTTCACCGAAAGTGGTGCGACAGCTATGCGCGAGCGCCTCATTGGTATTATCGGTAAAGATGCGTATAAAGTTGCGATTCACACCTTCCACGGATTTGGCACCGAAATTATTAATCAAAACCGTGAATTCTTTTATCGTGGTGCACAGTTTCAACCAGCAGATGACTTGAATCGCTACGAAATCCTCAGAGGTATCTTCGACACACTTAATTACAAGAACCCACTTGCTAGCACTATGAATGGCGAGTACACCCATCAGCCCGACGCCAGTAAAGTCATTTCAGAGCTGAAGCGAAGCGGACTAACAAGTGATGAACTCCTGGCTATTTTGGACGAGAGTGAAGCGGCCATTGATTTTGCCGAGCGCCTTATCGTCCCACATATTATCGGCACTGTCAGTAAAACGACTCATGAAAAACTTGCGACAGTCATGCCAGAGCTTCGTGCGCGCGCCGATGAAGCACAGCCTTTATTTGAAGTCATGCCACTCAGCCGTGTTATTACGGACGCACTTTCGATCACCCTCGAGCAAGCAGCTAGCGAACACCCAACAAAACCAATTACAGCCTGGAAGAAAAAGTGGTTCGTAAAAAACGAAACAGGGAACTATATCTTCAAGTCCCGTGCGCAATTAGTAAAGCTCCGTGCGCTCGCATATATTTACTTTGAGTATTTAGCACATATGGAACAAGAAGGATTGTTTGACTACGACGACATGATCTTACAAGTTGTTCACGCAATGGAAGTACACGATGACCTGCGATTTAATTTACAGGAAAAATACCTATACATTATGGTCGACGAGTTCCAAGACACTAACTTGGCACAAACTCGTATCCTCCATAGCCTTACCTCGAACCCTGTCAATGAGGGCAAGCCGAACCTAATGGTTGTGGGTGACGATGACCAAGCAATCTATAGCTTCCAAGGTGCAGATATCAGTAATATTCTCGAGTTTCAAGATTCATATCCAGCCGTCCAGCGGGTCGTACTGACAGACAACTATAGGTCAGGGGATTCTGTGATTTCTGGGGCGCGTTCTGTTATTACGCAGGGAAATGACCGTCTTGAAAGTATCTACGAAGACATTAACAAACAGCTTACAGGCAACAAAGGAATCGCTGGAACGGTCGAACTCTACAAAGCCGAGTCAATCGACCACGAACGTCACTGGATTGTCGACAGCATCGCAAAAGAGATACGTAGCGGCACCGCCCCAAGTGAAATTGTCGTCCTTACGCGGCAACACAAAGAAATTCAAAACTTATTACCTTATTTCCACCGCGCTGGTATCGCAGTTAATTACGAACGTCAAGAAAATGTCTTAGACCAAGCACCGATTATTGTGATTGAACAACTGTCTAAAGTTATCGTTGCTATTAGAAAAGGCCAGCATGACGTTGCAAATACACTTTTGCCACAACTTCTGGCGCACCCTGCATGGAACATTACGCCGCTGGAATTATGGCAACTAAGTGTCGATGCCTACACAAGCCGTAAACAATGGCTCGAGATCATGTCGACAACACCTCGTTTCCTCGACATCCATAGCTGGCTTATTGAACTGGCTGCATTGTCGCAGTTTACTCCGCTTGAACCAATGATCGATCGCATGATTGGCAAAGTAGAAGATGGCCCTCTGCCTGCAAAAAACAGCCCGTTCTTTGATTATTTCTTTGGACAAGAAAAACTGGCAGAAAACCCATCAGAATATTTAGATTACCTTGCTGCACTTCGAACAATCCGTTCGAAACTCCGCGAATACCACAATAAAGAGACGCTGACCGTAGAGTCGTACTTAAACTTTGTTGAACTCCATCGACAAATCGGCACAATGCTTTCAGTCTCGCACATGACAGAGTTTGACAGTGATGCCGTTAACCTTATGACCGCCCACAAATCAAAAGGATTAGAGTTTGAAGTTGTGTATATATTTAACAGTGTTGATAACATTTGGGGCGAGAAAGCACGCGGCATGAGTCGTAATATTAGCTACCCTGAAAATCTACCCCTCGCAAACGCAGGTGATTCTGCCGATGAACGACTTCGACTCTTTTACGTTGCGATGACGCGCGCAAAAACAAAACTCCGCATGAGCTTTAGTACGACAGACGATAAAGACAAGCAAACCTTAATTGCGAGTTTCCTCAGCGACATCGATCTCGAACCAATTGCTATCGCACCAAGTACTATCGAAGAGAAGATCGTCTCGGCTGAGCTTGCGTGGTACGAACCGCTTATCACCCCAACCGTCGATTTAGTGGAACTGCTAAAGCCAACGCTTGTGAACTACAAGCTCAGCGCAACCCACTTGAATAACTTCCTCGATGTTACACATGGAGGTCCACAAATGTTCCTACTTGGAAACTTGCTGCATTTTCCTTCAACCAAATCACCAGCCGCGTCCTACGGAACAGCAATTCACACTACATTGCAGCAAGCTCATGTTCACATTGTCGCGACAGGCGAGCAGAAACCTCTCGAAGATGTTTTACGTGACTTCGAAACGAATCTTACGAATGAACGACTGAATCCACTCGACTTCGCAACCTACCACCAAAAGGGAAGTGAGCAGTTACAACTCTACCTGGCTGAGAAATATAACAGCTTTACCGCAACTCAAAAAACAGAGCTTACTTTTAGTGGTCAGGAAGTCTACTTAGAAGATGCCCACTTAACTGGTATGCTCGACTTAGTTGATATTAATAAAGAAGAGCGCACCATGATCGTCACCGACTATAAGACAGGTAAAGCAGTTGATAGCTGGAAGGGCGTTGCCGAGTATGACAAAATCAAGCTACACAAATACCGCCAGCAACTACTCTTCTATAAACTTCTCGTTGAGCACTCTCGCGATTACAGCAATTACGCAGTTACCAAAGGCTGCCTTGATTTCGTTGAGCCAACCAGGTCAGGAGAGATACTCAGCCTAGAGTTAGAATTTGACCGTGAAGAACTTGAACGATTTTCACTACTGATAGGTAAGGTATGGAAACATATTATTGCCGTCGATCTTCCTGATACATCCCACTACGATCCAACTTATAAAGGACTGCTAGCCTTCGAACAAGACCTGCTTGATGACGTTATATAATAATCGTAAGGATCTTGACTTAACACCTTAAAAGCGCTATAATATAGGTAATATCGATTGAGGAAGTAAGCTATCGACAGCAGAAATGATGTCCGTAGCTTACTTTCTCTCGATAGTACATCGACAGAGAGTAGCATTGTTTCAGTAGTTCGCAGATCCGTGCGTGTCTCCTGAAACTCGGCCCTGCCCCAACTTCCCAGAAATGGGCAGGGCCACCCAAGCCGAGGGCTCCCCACACGAAGACTGTAGCATTGACAATGGCGTCTTTGCTCGCTTCGCGACCAATGTGGAGATCCTCCTCAACGCCTTCGAACAAGTTGTTTGGAGGAGATTCCACCAGGAATCACCACGAGTAAGAATCGAGGAAACGTGCCGAACGAAAAGGACGTTATCGCTGCTGCGAGCGTCTTGCCCGCTAACCGAACCCAGGCCGACAAGGACCTGATCGCTAGCGATCCCGATCGCCACTCCGTCAAGGAGGCGCTCCACGCTTCGGCGCAGGAGCAGAAGACCTACGGTCCGAAAGGCGATCCCAAGAAACGCTAGGTTCATCAGGGGCGGGCATTCGTGCCCGCCCCACCCACACTACTCTCTGTCCACTCAACCTATCCATAACTATTTGTGTATAGATTGAGTGTTTTCTATTTAAAGAAACCCATGAGACAATAGGAATCGAATGAAAAATTTTTGGCAAGAACTCCCTACACCTTTTTTTGTGTTGGCTCCAATGGAAGCCGTCACTGATATTGTGTTTCGCCACGTCGTTGAAGCAGCAGGCGGACCTGATGTGTATTTTAGCGAGTTCACTAATGCCGCTAGCTATTTTAGCGAGAAAGGCCGTGCCAGTACTCGCGGTCGCTTAGCGTTTAGTGAAGATGAACAGCCGATGGTCGCACAAATCTGGGGAAATAATCCAGAGTATTTCGAATTTATGGCAAAAGGCCTGGCCGAACAAGGTTTTGCTGGTATCGACATTAACATGGGCTGCCCAGCAAAGGACGTTGTTAAGACGGGTGCGGGAAGTGGCCTGATTCGTGACCCAGAGCGTGCCGCAGAGCTAATAGCCGCAGCCAAGAAGTCTGGACTACCAATTAGCGTCAAGACTCGCCTAGGCGATCTAAAGGTGGAAGAGTGGACTGCCTGGCTAACACACATCCTAAAACAAGACGTCGTGAACCTCACAATTCACCTTCGCACTCGCAAGGAAATGAGTAAGGTTCCTGCCCACTACGAGCTACTTCATGAGATTAAGAAACTTCGCGATGAAATCGCGCCACAAACAAAGCTCACACTTAACGGTGACGTTCGCGACCGCGAGCACGGCCTTGAACTCGTCAAAGAATACGGCGTTGATGGCGTCATGATTGGTCGCGGTGTTTTTAGCGACCCTTATGCATTTGCAAAAGAAAAACGCGAACATAGTAGGGAAGAGCTACTCGGGCTCCTTCATATGCAATTAGATTTATTTGATAAATTCTCAAAAGAACTTGAACCACGAAAATTCGATCCGCTTAAACGATTCTTTAAAATCTATGTCCGTAATTTTGACGGCGCAGCAGAACTTCGTGATGCACTGATGCACACTAAATCAACCGACGAAGCTCGATCGATCTTACAGACTATTGAATAAAGCAAAAGCCCGCTCCCGAAGGAGCGGACTCTCTCACTTCAGTTGCGGGCACGACCGCTTTGCGGCTGTTGGTCGGGACGCTTCCAGATGTTCACCATGTAGGGCTTCATGGCCTTGGTGATGAGCACCTTCACTGTTGCGTTTGAAACGTTCGGCTTCGGCACAACTCCTACGACGGGCTTGCCGTTGTAGGTCGTAGCCGTCACCGACGTCATTTGGTGAAGCGCAGCAATTCGAGCAACAGCATCTTCGAGGCTAGCGCCTGTCGATGTGACTTTCACGAAAAACATTCCAACCTTCTTCCATCAAAAAGTAGCGTCGTACTAACGACTATACCAATCTAAAAAATAAATTCAAGAATAAGCGATTTATTGGCGACGATGTCGACGAAGGTCGGCAACACGAAGACGAACAGTATGACGGTCAATTAATGCCGTCGCTTTTTCAAGTTCTACTTGATTCTTTGCTTCACCCTTTAGCTTCAAGGCACGTTCAAGTGCCTCTTGTGCTTCACCAACAACAATATCCGCATCAAGGTCAGCTTCATCTACGAGCACACGAATATCGGTAGGAGAAATTTCAATCACACCACCACTAATGGCGAAGTATTCGAGTGCAGAATCAGCATCACCTTTTTTGTAACGTACCGCCAAAGCGCCAGGCACAGCCAAAGTAACCAGTGGCTCGTGTCCTGGGAATACACCAATTTCGCCCGCAGCAGTTGGCGCCACCAGTTCATAAATGTCCTGGTCAACGCGAACGCCTTGAAGGGTGATCAGCTGCAATCGCATTATTAGGCTTTCTTCTCTTTCTGTGAAAGAGGGCCAGCAGCCATGTAGAACCAGTCTTCTGGTTGGTCGTCATACTTACCAGCTAAGATGTCACCGAAGTCTTTAACGGTATCTTCAAGCTTGATGTACTGACCTTTGTTTCCTGTGTACTTTTCAGCCACGAAGAAAGGTTGAGACAAGTATCGTTGGACGCGACGTGCACGGGCAACAGTTTGCTTTTGTTCGTCAGAAAGTTCTTCCATACCAAGAATGGCAATGATGTCCTGAAGTTCTTTGTACTGCTGCAGTACGCGTTGTACTTCACGCGCAACACGGTAGTGTTCTTCACCAACAATTTCAGGGTCAAGACTCGTAGAGCTACTCGCCAAAACGTCAACAGCAGGGTAAATACCAATTTCAGTCAGCGCACGGTTCATAACGATCGTCGCATCAAGGTGAGCGAAAGTCGCAGCAGGTGCTGGGTCAGTAAGGTCGTCGGCAGGCACGAAGACTGCTTGGACAGACGTAATTGAACCCTTCTTCGTAGAAGTAATACGCTCTTGAAGTTCACCCATTTCCTCTTGGAGGTTAGGTTGGTAACCCACAGCTGAAGGAAGGCGACCAAGAAGGGCAGAAACCTCTGCACCAGCTTGTGTGAAACGGAAGATATTGTCGATGAAGAGAAGGACATCTTTACCTTGGTCACGGAAAGCTTCAGCCATCGCAAGACCAGAAAGCGCAACACGAAGACGCGCTCCAGGTGGTTCGTTCATTTGTCCAAAGACAAGGCTCGTCTTTTCAAGCACGCCCGCTTCTTTCATTTCGTAGTAAAGGTCATTACCTTCACGTGTTCGCTCACCAACACCCGCAAAGACAGAGTTACCACTGTGGAATTTCGCAATATTGTTAATAAGTTCGGTAATAAGCACCGTCTTACCAACACCAGCACCAGCGAAGAGTCCAGCTTTACCACCCTTAATAAGTGGGGCAATAAGGTCAACAACTTTAATACCAGTTTCAAGAACTTCAGATTTGTTCGCTTGCTCGTCTAGTGACGGAGCTTGACGGTGAATAGAAGCAAGTGTCGGATTAACAAGCGCAGGCTGACCGTCAATAACGTCACCGATCACGTTAAACATGCGACCCTGCGTTGCATCACCAACAGGAACGCTAATTGGCGCACCTGTGGCAATCACTTCGTCGCTGCGACGAAGGCCGTCAGTACTTGAAAGCGCAATCGCACGAACGGTTTTCTCGCTAAGGTGTTGTGCAACCTCGAAAGTCATCTTTCGATCTTTGGTATCGATAACTAACGCGTCGTTAATTGCTGGAAGATCGCCTGTAAACTCAACGTCTACGACGACACCAACAATTTGTATAATTTTTCCTGTATTCTTAGCCATTATTTTCTCCTGTCTCTTCCGTCTTTAATTGCTCGATGCGTCCTGCTAGTTGTACTGCTATTTCTTGAAGCTTTTGTTGCCTTCGTTGTCTTCGCCAATTTCTTTGACCTTGCTCGAATTCCATTTTCTCTACTGTACTCATAGCGCCGAAGCTACCAGGAGGGTCGTTAAAGACCATTTCGCCAATCCGTCCGCCACCCATTATTCGTTCAATGCCTCCACACCACCAGAAATTTCGGCCAGCTCTTGAGTGATTGCGCTTTGTCGTGCCTTGTTCATCTCGAGTGTTAGGTCGTCAATAAGATCGGATGCATTGTCCGACGCGTTCTTCATCGCCACCATACGCATACTGTGTTCACTGGCGCGAGAATCAAGCAGCGCTTGGTAAATCTGCGCGCTGACAAGACGGTAGGCGATACCATCAAGGACTTCTTCAGCACTTGGTTCGTAGGTGACGTCTTGGTGGGCAACAGCTTCGCCTTCAACGCTAGCACCAGCCGGAAGCACACGTAGCACCTTGGCTTGCTGCGTTAAACTACTGATAAAGTCGGTGTAAATAACGTCAACTGCGTCCACTTCACCTGAAGTAAATAATGTTTTTGCACTATCGAGAATAGCGCGTAACTCGCTCCCTTCTGGACGGTCGGGGAGTTCTTCGTATGCACCAAGCACAGTTGTATCTTTAATACGTGCTGCGAGTTGCGACGCTTTTCGTCCAATCGTAATGGTGCTGTTTTTTATGCCCGCTTTATCGTCGGCCTTTAGCTCACTAATATAGACCTTAGCGACGTTACTGTTATACGCACCAGCAAGACCTTTGTCAGATGCGATCACGACCAAAAGGCGATTCTTTACCTCACGGTGAACAAACAATGGGTGAGTTTTCACCGAAGAGTGTGTCGAGAGGTTAGCCAAAAGTGCACGCGCTGCGTCGGTATATGGCGCAGAAACTTTGGTCGCTTCTTGCGCACGACGCATTTTACTAGCTGCAACTAATTGCATCGCCTTTGTAATCTGGCGAGTGCTTTTCACACTTTTAATGCGTGATTTTAATAGTTGCGTTCCAGCCATCTTAGAGTGCGAAGCCCTTCGCTACTGAAGTCGCAGCTTTTTCAATCAACTTAATCATCGCTTCATCGGGCTTGCCGCCCTTATCAAGTTCGGTCATCTCTTTCTTGCTATCTGCCCAGAGCTTCGTCAGTAGCGCAGCTTGTGCGTTCTTGATCTGCGCCGCAGGAACGGTGTCAAAACAGTCATTATTAACAGCAATCAGGCTGGCAACTTGTTCCCAGATTGCAGCTGGCTTGTACTGAGGTTGTTTCAAGAGTTCAGTTAAACGTTGACCGCGGTCAATCAGTTTCTTTGTTGACTCATCAAGGTCAGAACCAAATTGTGCAAAGCTAGCAAGCTCACGGAACTGTGATAAACCAAGCTTCAAGTGACTTGAAACTGATTTCACCGCACCAGTTTGGGCAGCACCACCCACACGTGAGACAGACAGACCAGCAGAAATCGCTGGACGAATACCTTGGTAGAACAAGTCTGTTTCAAGGAAGATCTGACCATCGGTGATAGAAATCACGTTAGTAGGAATGTAGGCGCTAATGTCACCAGCCTGAGTTTCGATAATCGGAAGTGCGGTCAGTGAACCACCACCAAGATCATCAGAAAGCTTTGCCGATCGCTCGAGTAAGCGAGAGTGAAGGTAGAAAACGTCACCTGGGTATGCTTCACGTCCTGGTGGGCGTCGAAGAAGAAGAGACATTTGACGATACGCAACTGCGTGCTTTGTAAGGTCGTCATAAATCATCAACGCGTGTTGGCTATTATCACGGAAGTATTCACCCATAGCCGTTGCGGCATACGGTGCAAGGTACAGAAGTGATGCAGGGTCAGATGGGCTAGTCGCAACGATAATCGTTTGATCCATCACACCTTCTTGCTTCAATCGTTCAACGAGGCGAGCAATCTTTGAAAACTTCTGACCAATCGCAACGTAGACGTTAACGACGCCAGTGTCTTGCTTTGCTTGGTTGATCATTGTGTCGATAGCAAGGGCTGTTTTACCCGTTTGGCGGTCACCAATAATAAGCTCACGCTGACCACGACCGATAGGGAACATCGCATCAATGGCAACGATACCCGTCATAAGAGGTTCAAAGACAGACTTACGACCCATCACACCAATTGCTTCACGCTCAACCAAACCGGTTTGTTTAGCGTTAATTGCAGGACCGCCATCAAGTGGGTGACCAAGTGGACTGACCACACGACCAAGAAGTTCAGGACCAACTGGAACTTCAAGTACTGTACCCTTAAGACGAACTGTTTGACCTGCTTTGACCGAAGCGTCGTCACCAAGAAGTACTGCACCAATTTCGTCCTCAAGAAGGTTCAGCGCAAAAGCTTCAACAATTCCTTCTGGAGTTTCGATATTCAAGACTTCGCTGTATCCAGCGCTGCGGAGTCCATGGATCCAGGCAACACCGTCACCAATACGAGTAATAACACCAACTTCGTCGAGTTGCTTTTTAGTCTCTAGGTTTTCGATCGCATTTCGCAGATCATTTGATAGGTCGGTAATTGATAGTTCAGTCATTATTTAGTCCTTTATACTTTCTTGAATCTGGTCTTTAGTACGGTTAATTGGCGGGCAATGGTTTGGTCAACTTCACGGCCCGGGATACTTATCTTTACGCCACCAAGGACGGCTGGTTCAACCATACTTGATAGCGAAACATGGTTCGCATTCGTTTCTTTTTTCACAAACGCTTCAAGCGCTTTTTTTGTTTCAGCAGTTAATTCGTAGGCAGAGATGATAGTCGCATTCACAACACCATTCTCGGCCAGGAAGTACTCGATGTCTCGAACAATAAGGTTGAGTTCTTTTGTTCGACCAGTATCAATCAGAAATGCCGCCAGCTGCGAAAAGAGTTCTTTTTTAGAGTCACCCTTAACCAGCCCGTTGGCAACATATTCTGCGATACTTCGTCGAGACAGGCGAGTCATTAGCTACTGGCCTTTATCGCTTCAGCGATTAGTTCGCTATCGGCCTTCTTATCAAGTTTCTTAGCAATCACTTTTTCCGTTGCAAGACCCACTAGTTCTAGCGTGTCGTTGTACAGCACCTTACGGGCATTTGCGACGTCTTTATCAAGCTGGTCGTGTGCATTGGCAACAATCTGCTCAGAAATTTTCTGTGCTTTCTTTTCGCTAGCACTAAGAGTTTCAGCAGACTCAAGTCGAGCTGTACTGATAATCTCGGCAGCTTGTTTGCGTGCTTCGGTAAGAAGTTCAGCGACAGCCGCTTTGTTGTCTTCGGCAGCCTTCTGCGCAGCCGCAGTTGCCTTGGCGGCTTCTTCAATACCAGCTTGACGCTCGTCGACAGACTTCATAAGCCACGGATAGACGAACTTACCAAGCAGCACAACAAGAATCAGAAAGGCAATAATCTGAAGGATCAGTAAACGCCAGTCAATTCCAAGGGCTGCAAATAAATCTTTATCGACAGTCGTTGTTTCAGAGGCAAATTGGCTTAAAAAAGTCATCTGTATCTACAATCCTTAAATAAACTTTGCAATAATCGCAACAATGATACCGATAATCGCGAGTGAGTCGGCGAAGACAATCGCAGTAATCATCAGTGTTCGGATGTCGCTTAGTTTTTCTGGGTTACGTCCGAAGGCGTTAAGTGCGCCTGCACCAATAAATCCGATACCGAGTGCAGCACCGAGTGCTGGTAGTCCGTAGGTGAGTCCAAATGCTAATGCGTCCATATTATTTCTCCTTAATTTCTTCTTTGATTATATCATTCATCTTTGTTATCTCTGCGCCGCGTCCTATCATGTTTGCTTCACAGCCTTGCGCGCCTTGTGGGCTTTAGGTGCAGCAGAA
>Ga0247817_10000648_pt1 | contig 18532 bp, 22 predicted proteins | sample UWRJL212509R1_FD_178010 | JGI IMG/M metagenome (GOLD analysis project Ga0247817, IMG submission 178010) | Plant litter microbial communities from Arlington Agricultural Research Station in Wisconsin, United States - UWRJ-L212-509R-1 | ecosystem: Environmental > Terrestrial > Plant litter >...
AGAACTCCGCACCGCTACCCGGATCGTCGCCGTCGATGAGCACGCGACCGGTCACCCCTGAAAGAGCCAGGTACTCCGAGACCGAGAGGGCGCGGATGACGCGCACACCCTTCGCCTCGATCGCGGCAATGTCGGCCGCCGCGTACCGCCCGTGCAGTTGCGCGGTACCGATGCCGGCCGCGGCGACCTGGGCGAGAACAACATCCACCGGCGCATTCATGAAAACACCGACCGGCTCGATCGACGCGGGTATCGCCTCGACGAGACCGCGCGCCTCAGCGGGATGGATGTACCGCACGCTCTTCGGCGCAAACACGAACCCGACCGCGCTCACGCTGAGTTCAACGCAAGCCGCGACCATCTCGGGCGTGCGGAGTCCGCAGATCTTGATGAAGGGTGGCATCAGGCCAGTCAATCGCATGTACCGCGGGACTCAGCTCGCTGAAGTGCGGCTCGCCGCGAGCTTGCCTGCCGGCGGATAGAACCAGAGCAGCAGTGCAAAGCCGACGGCGGCGCCGATGAGCTGGGCAACGATGAAGCCCGGTGCCGATGTCGGCGCGATGCCCGCGAATGTGTCGGAGAAGATGCGGCCGATGGTGATCGCGGGATTGGCGAAGCTTGAAGAGCTCGTGAAGAAGTAGGCGGCGCCGATGTATGCACCGACCGCCGCGGGCGTGACCGATGCGCGACCAGTGCGCGCGAGCACGAAGATGACCAGGATAAGACCGGCCGTGGCGACGATCTCCGCAAGAAAGTGCGCGGGTGTCAGGCGATCGGTGTCACTGACCGACACCGGGGCGCCGCCGAACATCAGGTTCGCCACCACCGCCCCCAGGACACATCCGAGGACCTGCACGGGAACGTAGGCGAGCGTGTCACGCCAGGCACGTGCGCCGGTAAGCGAGTCCACAATCGAGACGACCGGGTTGAAGTGCGCGCCACTGACAGGCCCGAAGATCAGGATGAGTACGGGCAGACCCAGCGCTGTCGCGAATGCGTTCTCGAGGAGTTGCAGCCCGGTGTCTGAGGGCGAGAGGTTCTGCGCCGCAATCCCGGATCCGATCACGAGGGCCGCGAGTAGCGCGCTACCGACGAGTTCAGCGCTCAGCCGGCGCAGAAGCGCGACGCTCACGTGGTCACGAGTACGCGGGAGAGCGAGTCGAGCGCACCGGGAACAAGCGCGTAGTACGCCCAGGTCCCGCGCTTGGAGCGAGTGACGAATCCGGCCTCGGTGAGAATCCTGAGGTGATGCGACACGGTGGGCTGTCCGATATTGAGGGGCTCGGTCAGGTCACAGACGCAGGCCTCCTGACCCTCCGAGGCGGCGATGATCGAAAGGAGGCGGAGGCGGGCCGGATCTGCGATGGCCTTCAGGGTTTTCGCAAGATCGTCGGCCTGGGTCTGCGTCAACGGGTCACGCGTCAGCGGGGCACAGCACACAGCCGCGTCGACCACGGTGGGGAGAGTCATGCATCGACTCTACTAAACATTGACATCCATCAATATAGACATCCATACTCAAACATCGACAACAATCGATGAAGGGATGCACGATGACCGTTGTCAACGATCAACCAGTGGCTCTCGCGGCAGCTCGGATTGAAAATATGCCCGTCGCGATCGTTGGGGCGGGCCCGATAGGTCTTGCAGCCGCGGCTCACCTCGCTGAACGCGGTGTCGACTTCGTGATCCTCGAGGCCGGCGATTCGGCCGCCTCAAGCGTGAAGGAGTGGGGATACATCCGCCTGTTCTCGACCTGGAAGCACGTTATCGACCCCGCATCCAGGAGACTCCTCGAGAGCAATGGATGGACCCCTCCCCGCCATGAGGACGCCGCACCATCAGGTTCAGAACTCGTCACTCACTACCTATCGCCGCTCGCCGCGCTCGAGCCGATCGCCTCCCGTCTCCGGCTCGGAGTATCGGTCGAAGACGTCACGAGGCGAGGGATGGACCGAACCCGCACCGCCCATCGGGCCACGACGCCCTTTGTTCTTCGGCTCCGCGATTCCGCTGGGGCGCTGTCTGAGCTCTCGGCCCGCGCGGTCATCGATGCGTCCGGAACGTATCGCACCGCCAACAGCCTGGGCTCCAATGGACTCGATCCGCTGGGATTTGCCGAGGTCGCAGACCTGGTCACGACAGCACTCCCCGACGTCCTCGGCGCCGATCGCTCACGGTTCTCCGGGAAACACGCTGTCGTCGTCGGAGCGGGTCACTCCGCCGTCAACACCATCATCAGCCTGGCCACACTCATTCAGACATCACCGTCGACGACAGTTACCTGGGTCATCCGTGGCGCCTCCGCTGCGAGGGTGTTCACGTCAGACGATGACGAACTTGCCGGCCGCGCATCGCTGGGTGCCAAGGTGCAACGACTCGTGGACTTCGGTGTCATCACCGTGATCAACAACTTCGAAACCGTGGAACTCGCGTCGCACGGTGACCGCGTGGTCATCATCGGCGAACGAAACGGCCACATCGAGCGCATCACTGCCGATCTGATTGTCAACGCCACAGGGTTCCGGCCCAACCTGCAGATGCTGCGCGAAGTTCGACTCGACCTCGACGAAATCGTCGAGGCCCCGCGACTCCTTGCGCCGCTCATCGACCCCAACGTGCACACCTGCGGCACCGTTGAGCCGCACGGCTTCGCCGAGCTGCAGCAGCCCGAGCCGAACTTCTTTCTTGCGGGGATGAAGAGCTACGGGCGGGCGCCGACCTTCCTGCTCGCGACCGGCTATGAACAAGTGCGCTCGATCGTGGCGTTCCTCGCGGGTGACCTGGCCGCGGCCCGTGCCCTCGAACTCGTCTTGCCGGCAACCGGGGTGTGTTCCACAAGCGCCGTCACAGAGTCCTGCTGCACCTCGTGACCGGCCACGCATAGACTTCGGTCTATGCGTGATCCCGAGGGCGACCCGGTGCCGGTCGAGGTGCTTGATCGGTCAGCAGCCGAGCACATTGCGCGCAATCTGCGCGCCATCGCCGACCCGACGCGAGTTCAGATCCTCAGCCTCATCATCGATTCGCCGCACGGTCGACGATCGGTCACCGTAATCGCGGATGCTCTGGGACTCACGCAACCCACCGTCAGCCACCACTTGCGCGTCATGAGTGACGAGGGAATCCTTGACCGCGCTCAGGAGGGACGCGTCGCCTGGTACTCGATCGCGCCCTCCCGAGTGGACGACGTGGTGGATTCACTCCGCGTCGATCCGGTGGCAGCGATCGTCGTGCCGCCCGTGCTCCAGCGCATAATCACCGACCTCTCGGGTCGATTCGAGGGAATCTTCTCCGCCTCGACCGTTGCCGACTACGTACGCGGTAGCTATTCGCTCCTGGCGGAGCGCGCAGGGATAACCCGATACCTGCCCTCCCTGACGGCACGGTTCGCTGCGGATCGGCTCCGCGCTCTGGCGGATGCTGACGGCATCCGCCGCGACGCGATACCCACGGTTCTGTTCGTGTGCGTGCAGAATGCGGGTCGCTCGCAGCTCGCATCCGGAATCCTTCGTGCGCTCGCGGGCGACAGCGTACGGGTACTCACCGCCGGCTCCGAGCCCGCGGGTCGCATCAGCCCGACCATCATCACGGCGCTCGATGAGATCGCAGTCTCGGTCGGCGGAGAGTTCCCCAAGCCCCTCACCGATGAGGTCGTGCGCGCGGCCGACTACGTGATCACGATGGGGTGCGGTGATGCGTGCCCGATCTATCCGGGCATCCAGTATCTGGATTGGGATCTTCCTGACCCCGCCGGCCTCCCGCTGGCGGGCGTGCGAGAGATTCGGGACGACATCGACTCACGCGTGCGCACGCTCCTTTCCAGCATTCCAAATACATAGACATTCATCTATGCTTTACCCATGACCGCGAACCCCACAGTCCTCTTCGTCTGCATCCACAACGCCGGCCGCTCCCAGATGGCAGCCGGCTACATGGAGGCGCTCTCCGGCGGTCGCGTGACGGTGCGCTCCGGCGGCTCGGAGCCCGGCAATGAGATCAACCCGATCGCCATCGAGGCCATGGCAGAGGAAGGCATCGACATCTCCGGCGGCGTGCCTCAGCTCATGACGACCGAGCAGGTGCGCGACTCCGACGTCGTCATCACCATGGGCTGCGGGGATGTCTGCCCAATCTTCCCCGGCAAGCGCTACGAAGACTGGGAGCTCGTCGACCCCAAGGGCAAGAGCATCGACGAGGTGCGCCCGATCCGCGACGACATCAAGCGACGCGTCGAGGAGCTGCTCGCAGAGCTGCTCTAGCTCACCGGCGCCGCGATCGGTCGCGCGATGCGGCGCACCGTGAAGACGAGGTCGACGACAATTCCGACCGCGAGAAGCGCGAGGATCCCCCGGGTAGTCTCGTCGGCAAGCGGGGAGACGAAGATCGGCCCGGCGACCCACCATGCGAGCAGCGCGATCCACACGACGTCGCCCACGGCAGAGGCGATGCGGATGACCCTGGTCCATCGTCCGGCGACCAGAAGCGCTACGGCGAGACCGAGCGCCGCAGCCCAGAGCAGGAGAACCCACGGCGCACGATAGGTGAGGAACTCCCCGTCGAGCGTGAACGCCTGCACGACTGGCTGGGGCAACGCGCTCCCCCACGTTGCGATGCTCGGGATGGCGACGATCGGCACCGAGCCCACGGCAGCGAGCGCGAGGTAGAGCACGATGAGCGCGCGGTTGACCCGGTCACGGTCGAGGACCGCGAAAGGAGCCGGTTCTTTCGGAGCGCGGCGAGCGGAGACAAGGGCGGCGATGATGCTCGCCGAGACGAGAAAGCCGGGCCACCAGAACGACCCCAGCCCCCAGGTCAGCCACCAGGTGCCCAGGCGGGAGAGCCAGTCGCCGCCGGGCGCCGTCGCATCCATGGGAGCCGTGTAGACAGCGACGAGCGAGATGAGCCACTGCAGAGCAACACCAATGAGGGCGACCCGCGCAAAGCCGGGGGCGTCAGCGGGGCGGATGATCGTGAAGCCCGCCGGTCGGTAGCGGTCGGCGACATCCATCGGTCGGCCAAACGCAGCGAGCAGGTCCATCGTCATCGCAGCATCCGCCGGTCGTCCCGTGTCGTCGGCGCGCCCCTGCAACTCTTCGGCCAGGAGTGACCGCAGTTCGAAGGCCACATCTGCGCGCTGCTTGCGCGGAAGACGGCGCACGACGTCGGTGACATAGGTGTCGATAATCGCTTCGGGGTTCACGGCTGGGGTCCTTCCAGGAGCTTGTTCATGACTGAGGCGAGCGAGCCCCACGATTCGTGGAGGTCACGGTAGAGCTCCGCACCAGGGGTGCTCAGCGTGTAGTACCTCCGCGGTGGGCCGCCGTCGACTCGCCACTCGGAGTTGAGGAGTCCCTGTGCCTCAAGGCGGCGTAAGAGCGGATAGAGCGTGCCCTCCTCGATCGGCATCCTCTGTTCGGCGAGCGCCTGGCGCAGGGAATAGCCGTACTGGGCGGTTCGGAGTTGCGAGAGCACGGCGAGCACCAGCACCCCTTTGCGCAGGTCCTGCTCGTACTTCGCGAGTGGTGGCACGTCTGTTACCATGTTGGATACATTACATAGCGTCACACAGTACGGCAAGCAGTGTCTTTGGTCCCTAGCCATCACACCCTTGGCGTGCTTTGCTGAGCAGCATGAGCGCTGCACACCCGAACGAACCCCACGGCGGCGGCATAGCCAGTCGCCTCAACTGGCTGCGCGCGGGCGTTCTCGGCGCGAACGACGGCATTGTCTCGGTCGCGGCAATCGTTGTCGGCGTTGCGGGTGCGACATCCGCCATCGCTCCGATTCTCACCGCGGGCACGGCCGGTCTCGTGGGCGGGGCCATCTCGATGGCACTGGGCGAGTACGTCTCGGTAAGCAGTCAGCGCGACAGCCAGCGCGCGCTCATTTCAAAGGAACGCACCGAACTGGCAACAATGCCCGCCGAAGAACTCGTTGAACTCGCGGCAATCTACGAATCCAAGGGGATGTCGGCAGAGACCGCACATCGCGTTGCCAAAGAGTTGACAGCTCACGATGCGTTGAGCGCGCACCTCGAGGCCGAGCCCGGCATCAACGAGGAGGACGTCGTGAGCCCGTGGCAGGCGGCAGGCGCCTCCGCTCTCGCCTTTTTCATCGGTGCCGCCCTGCCCATGCTCGCGATCCTGCTCCCTCCCGCCGAGGTGAGGGTGCCCGTCACGTTCGCAGCGGTGCTCGTCGCGCTTGCAATTACCGGCGCCACGAGCGCGCACATCGGCGGAAGCCCATGGCTGCGGCCGACCCTGCGCGTCGTCATCGGCGGAGCACTCGCACTGGCCGCGACGTTCCTCATCGGAACGCTGCTCGGGACGACCGGGGTCGTCTAGTCCTTCGCCAGGTGCTCCTTGAGCGCACGGGTAACGTCGTCGACCTTGCCGAGCAGCTCAGGGTCGAGTGCGTCGAGAAAGAGTTCCTGGATCGCCCGGAAGTGCGGAGCCGAGGCGCTGCGGAACATTGACGCGCCTGACGCGGTCAGAACGATCTCCGACCCCCGGCTGTCATCCAGACACTTCTCCCTCGCGATAAGGCCACGGGACTCCATGCGACCGAGGTGGTGCGAGAGGCGGCTGCGCTCCCAATCGATGTGTGCAGCGAGTTCTGAGGATCGCATGCGCTTGCCGCTGGCCTCTGAGAGCGCGAGCAGCACCGCATAGTCGCCGGTCGAGAGGTCGGACTCCGTCTGGAGGCGCGATGCGAGAAGGGCACGCAGGTGGTCCCCGGTCTCGACGAAATCTCGCCAGATCCTGAGCTCGGTTGCATCCATGGTTCCTCCTAATTGACATGTCAATCATATCGGCGCATGATTGACACGTCAATAACTTATGGAGGACATGGTGAGTTTCGAACTCGGCCTTAACTCGTTCGGTGACGTACCCACCGACAACGGCCGCGTGGTGAGCGACGCTGAGACAGTGCGCCTGCTGATCCAGGAGGCGCAGCTCGCAGAGCGGGTCGGCATCGACGTGTTCAGCATCGGGGAGCACTATCGCGAGGGCTTCGTCGACTCGGCGGGCGCCGTGCTTCTCGCCGGAATTGCCTCGGCCACGAAGACCATCAAGCTCGGTACCGCCGTTACGGTGCTCAGCACCAACGACCCGGTGCGCCTCCACAACGAGTTCTCGACCCTCGACGCCATCTCCAATGGCCGCGCCCAGATGGTGCTCGGTCGAGCCTCGCAGACCCAGTCCTTCCCGCTCTTCGGCTACGACCTCGCCGACTACGAAGAACTGTTCGAGGAGAAGCTCGAACTGTTCATGAAGCTCCAGCGGGAGTCGCCCGTCACTTGGTCGGGCACCGTACGCGCCCCCCTCGTGGAGCAGACCCTGCATCCGCGAATGCGGCCCGGCGGCATCCCCACCTGGATCGGCGTTGGCGGCAGCCCGAACTCGGTCATTCGTGCCGCCCGCTACGGCCTGCCGCTCATGCTCGCGATCATAGGCGGGCAGCCCGAACGCTTCGCCGGGCACGTCGACCTGTACTTCCGCGCCCTGAAAGAATTCGGAATGCCGGTGCAGCTGGTCGGCCAGCACGCCCTCGGTCTCGTCGCCGAGACGGACGAGGAGGCCGCGGACCTGTGGTGGGAGTCATGGAAGCCCATGGTCGAGATGATGGGCAAGGAACGCGGTTTCTACGCACCCACCCGCGAGCGCTACGACCTGGAGCTCGCCACCGGAGCCCTCTTCGTCGGCTCTCCCGAGACTGTCGCGCAGAAGATCGTGCGCATGACGAAGGAACTGCGCATCAGCCGCTTCGATCTCAAGTACGACCTCATCGGCCTGCCCATTTCGGCGCGTGCCCGTACTATCGAACTGCTCGGCACCGAGGTCGCGCCGCGCGTGCGCGAGATCCTCGCGAAGGAGAAGATCGATGCCTGACCTGACCATCGGGATCCTCGGCGCCGGCAAAGTCGGCACCGTGCTCAGTCGCCTGCTCGTCGCCGCCGGCTACCGTGTGCTCATCTCCGGATCCGGCCCCGCGTCGAAGATCGCCCTCACGATCGAGGTTCTCGCGCCAGGAGCCGTCGCGACCACGTCCGACGTCGTGGCCCGCGATTCCGACGTGGTGGTCCTCGCGCTCCCTCTCGGCAAGTACCGCTCGATCCCTCGCGAACTGCTTGCCGGCAAGCTCGTGCTCGACGCCATGAACTACTGGTGGGAGATCGACGGCCACCGCGCCGACCTCAACGACCCACGCGTCTCGACGAGCGAGCTCGTGCAGCAGTTCCTCGACGCATCCCGCGTCGTGAAGGCCTACAACCACATGGGCTACCACGACCTCGATGAGGGGCCTCAGCCGACAGGAACCCTTGCCCGCAGGGCCCTGGGCATCGCGGGTGACGACGCTGCCGACCTCGCGACAGTAGCCGCGATCGTGGATGCCACGGGCTTCGACCCCATCGTCGTCGGAACCCTGCACGACAGCATCTCGCTCGAACCGGGCAGCGAGCTGTTCGGGGCCAACTTCACCGCGGAGGCCGTGCAGGCCGCCGTCAATCGCTTTCCGGCGACCGAGCGCGGGCTCGAGGTCGCGGCCGCCCGGGATGTCGCCGCCTGACGCAGCTCAGTGGTGGTCGTGCTCGATCTCCCGCTCGCCGGTGAGAGCCGCAACGGGAACCGCGCACGCGTCGCCACGCCACGCCTCAATGCCCTCCTTGATCGCCCAGCCGGCGATCACGAGTGCGGCGACCGAGTCCGCCCAGGCCCAGCCGAGGAGGCTGTTGAGCAGAAGTCCGACGAGGAGGGCTGCGGAGAGGTAGGCGCACAGCAGAGTCTGGCGGGAGTCGGCAACGGCCGTGGCCGAGCCCAGTTCGCGTCCGGTTCTGCGTTCGAACCAGCTCAGCGCGGGCATGACAGCGAGACTCACCGCGGCGAGCACGATGCCGACCGGGCTGTGCTCTGCATCCATCCCGCCGAAGAGCGAGAGCACCGAGGTCACGATGACGTAGGCGGCGAGGGCGAAGAAGGAGAAGGCGATGACGCGCAGTGCGACCTTCTCGCGCGACTCCGGGTCTTTCGCTGAGAACTGCCACGCGACCGCGGCTGCCGAGAGCACCTCGACGATCGAGTCGAGCCCGAAAGCGATGAGTGCGGTCGAGGATGCCACCGAGCCGGCGACGAGCGCGATGATGGCTTCAACCACGTTGTAGCTGATGGTGATCGCGACGACCCAGCGAATACGTCGCTGCAGCGTGAGCTTGCGATCGGGAGCGAGCACGGCGCTCACTCGCAGCACCCGGGAACGTCGCACGAGTCGTTGAGGCACGGCACGCCTCCGTCGACGGCGAGCACAACCGACATGAGCGAGCTCAGCGCCTGGGCGAGGTGCGCGTCGGAGATCTCGTAGCGCGTCTGGCGCCCCTCGGGAATCGCGACGACAAGGCCGCACCCGCGCAGGCAGGTGAGGTGGTTGGAGACGTTGGGCCGCGTGAGGTCGAGTTCTCTCGCGAGCTCGCCGGGGTATCCGGGCCGTTCGAGCAGGCTCATGAGAATGCGGGAGCGGTTGGGGTCGGCCATGGCGCGGCCCAGGCGATTCATAATGTTCAGCCGATTCACGACGTCGAGGCGGGTCTCAATGGTCAGCACACGGTGACTATACAGTCAGGGCTGACCAGTCGCCTAGGCCCGGATCAACCGCAACCGCGCGAGTACCGCGGGTCCCGACGAGTCGAGTACCCGCCCGCCGAGTACCGCTCCCCCGAAGGCCACGGCCGCGCCCAGCACGAGGGCAACAAGCAGCGCGGCCCAGCCGAGCAGTGGAATCCCCGTCGCGAGCGCGATAACGGCGAGCACCCCGACCGGCGCCGTGAGCAGGCCGGTCACGCCGGTAACGACATACGACCCGACGATCGACACTGTCGCGGCTCCCGGTTGCGCCGAGAAAGGATTGCGCCCCGCGCGTGCAACGGGAACGACGATGCGTGCGGACGACACGCTCACGACACCGACCGAGACGAGGAGTGTTCCCAGCGCGAGCCCGAGCATCGCGGGCAGCGATTCGACCCGCCCGATGATCACGGCCACGGCCACTTGCACGATCACTGTCGCGGGCACGGCGATCATGAGCAGGGCGACGGCGCGGCCGAGTCGGTCGTGGAATCCGCGCACTCCCGCAGCCAGCTCTGCGGCGAACGCGGTGCCGTCGTACGAGAGCCCCGCGAACATCGACAGCGGGAGCAGGGATGCAACGACCGGTCCGATCACGAAAGCTATCGCGTCGATGTGGAACAGCTGCCACCACATGAGCATGAGGGCCGGCAGCACCGGGATGAGGATCAGCTGGCGGGTGAGCCGAGAGTCACGAAACCAGTAGGTGATCGATCGTGCCGCCACAGCGCCTGCCGGGTTGGAGGGGAAGAGCCCGAGTGCCCCGAGGCGACTGCCACCAATCGCTCGCAGCGGTCGGTCGCCGCGCACCTGCACGCTCGCGCCGAGGGCGAGCCTCCAGAGCGCGATGAGCACCGCGAGAGTGGCGAGGGCGATGAGCGACGCGACCCCAGCGCCCGGCAGGTCACCGAGGGCCACGCGGCCGGGAATCGACCAGACCGCACCGAAGGGCGTCCAGCCCAGGATCTCGATCACCGAACTGATGCGGGAGATGATTCCGCCACCGTCGGAGGGGGCGTCGCGCAGGAGTCCAGCCGCGACGGGAACAGCGAGCACGACGACGACGAGCGCCGCGACCCCGACGCGGGCGGCGCCCCGGCCGCCCAGCAGGGTGCCAACCGCGGTGGTCGTGAGCCGGGAGCCGACAACGCACGTGGCGACACCAACGAGCCCCGTGATCACGGCGAGCGCGGCGGACGCGGGATGGGACATCCACGCGATTGCCGTGCCGAGCGCAGCCAGAATCGTGGCGATGCCGGGGACCCACGCGACACCGACGAGGAACATCGCGAGCATGACCTGACTCGTGCGCAGCGGAAAACGGGCGAGCTTGATCGGGTCGAGCGTGCGATCCACGCCGTCGAACATGAGCGGCACGACGAGCCAGCCGAGCAGCACGACGCTACCGCCGACAACAACAGTGACCTGCACAGCCTCTGCGGGCTCGCTCGAAACACGCCAGAAGACGGCGAGCACGAACAGCAGAACGAAGAGCGTCGAGATGCCGCCGACGATCACGGCGATGAGCTGAATCGTGTTGCGGCCGAGCGTGTTGGCCAGCACGCGAAAGCGCAGCCTCAGGAGCGCAGCAACCACGCGGGGCTCTCTCCGTTGCGACGACCGCCGACGAGGTCGAGAAAGCGCGTCTCGAGGTCGCCGTCACCGCGAACCTCGTCGATGGTTCCGGCGACGAGCACCTTGCCCGCCGCGACGATGGCGACGTGATCGCACATGCGCTGCACGAGATCCATCGAGTGGCTCGACACGATGACCGTGCCTCCGCCCTTGACGAAACCGTCGAGGATGTCGCGGATGTTCGCTGCCGACACCGGGTCGACCGACTCGAACGGCTCATCGAGCACGAGCACGCGGGGAGAGTGCACGAGCGCCGCGGCGAGCGCGATCTTCTTGGTCATGCCCGCCGAGTAGTCCGCGACGATTCGCCCCGCTGCACCCTCGAGGTCGAGCAGGCGCAGCAGGTCGGCGACGCGACCCTGGAGTGTGGCGCGGTCGAGCCCGAACAGCTGCCCGGAGAACGTGATGAGCTGTTCGCCGGTGAGGCGGTCATAGAGTTCCACGCCGTCAGCGAGATTGCCGATCAGGCGCTTGGCGTCGAGTGGATGACGCCAGACATCGATGCCGTCGATGAGGGCGGTACCGGCATCCGGTCGAAGCAGCCCGGTCGCCATCGAGAGCGTGGTGGTCTTGCCCGCGCCGTTGGGGCCAACGAGTCCGTAGAAGGATCCGTGCGGCACCACCAGGCTCAGGTCATCAACGGCCGCGGAACCGCCGAACCGCTTCGTGAGCCCGCGAAGCTCCACTGCATCCACCATTGAGATTCCCCCTCACGCGATTGTCTTATTGTGCACCCGCGAACGTCTTGCGTTTTTACATTCGGTGGCGTAACGTACAACCAAATGGTTGTACAAGAAGAACTTACAGACGACGACGTGAACCGGATGTTCCGGGCTCTCGCCGACGCGACGCGACGCGACATCGTGCGCCGCACCCTCGTGGCGGAAGTCTCAGTCTCCCAACTCGCCCTCGCATACGACATGTCCTTCGCAGCCGTGCAGAAACACGTTGCAGTGCTGGAGGAGGCGAAACTCGTGACGAAAGAACCGCGGGGTCGGGAACGGATGGTGCGCGGCGAGCCCGAGCGCCTCCGCCAGGCGCAGCGACTCCTCGACCAGTTCGAGCAGCTCTGGCGTTCGAGAATCGACCGCCTCGACGCGCTGCTCTCCGAAGACGACAAGTAGAGAAAGGCACACCATGCCCATCACGAGTGTTGAGAAAGACCTCGACCAGCTCACGATCACCATCACCGCCGACTTCACGGTGCCGGTGCGCCGGCTCTGGGACGCCTACGTCGACCCGCGGCAGGTCGAGCGATTCTGGGGTCCGCCGACGTATCCCGCCACCTTCCTGCGCCATGACGCAGCGGCCGGCGGGCGCAGCGTCTACAGGATGACCGGGCCTGAGGGCGACGAGCACTACGGCCGCTGGGACTGGACCTCGGTTGACGCGCCCCGCACCTTCGAGGTCGACGACACTTTCGCCGACGAGAACGGCGAGATCAACACCGAGTTGCCAAGCACCCGCATGATGTTCGTGTTCGAAGAGACAGCGAATGGGAGCCGGCTGACGACGACGTCGCACTTCGATTCCCTCGAGCAACTCGAACAGCTGCTCGAGATGGGGATGCTGGATGGCACGAAGGAGGCGATGACGCAGATCGACGACGTACTCGCCGACCTCGCAGCCTTCGCGACCGACCGTCGTGCGGAAGCCCAGCTGTTGAGCGACACCCAGGTGCGGGTGGCACGCGTCATCCGCGGATCCGTTGACCAGGTCTGGCACGCGCACAACGACGCGGACCTCATGAAGCAGTGGCTGCTCGGGCCCGACGGCTGGACCATGCCGGTGTGCGAGATCGCCACCAGCGTCGGCGACACCTACCGCTACGTCTGGGAGCCCGCGGGCGGCGGCGAGGGATTCGGATTCACCGGCGAACTGCTCGAGTCGGAGGAGCCGTACCGCGCAGTCACGACGGAGTCGATGATCGGCATGGAGGGCTCGACCCTCAACGAGCTCACCCTGACACCGGTGGATGGCGGAACCCTGCTCTCGATCGTCATCACCTACGCCAGCCTGGAGATGCGTGACATGGTGCTCTCGACCGGCATGACCGAGGGCATGGAGACGAGTTACGCGAGGCTCGAGTCGCTGCTCGAGACGGCGGCGGTCTAGCCTCGCCTAGCTCTCGGTGATGAGCCGGAGCATGTCGGCGAACGCGCGCACCTCGGCCTCTGGCCGGCTGCGCAGGAGGCCACGCAGTCGGTCCTGCTGCGTGGCCCGCGCCGCCTTCACGCGATCGACGGCCCCGGCCGTGGGCGAGATCACGCGGGCGCGGCCGTCGTTGTCGTCGACGCGGCTCACGACGAGATCGGCGTCTTCGAGCATCTTGATCTGGCGGCTCACGACGGCCTTGTCGGTCTCGAGCAGGTCGGCGAGCACCGAAGCGTTGGTCTCGCCGAGGCGGACCACGGTGCTGAGGATCTTGTAACCGACGGGCCGCAGCTCCGGGTGGATCTGCGCGGCCGCCGACTTGTAGACGAGTCGCACCCGGCCGAACAGCACGCTCAGCCCCTGCTCGACCTCGGCGATGGCTTCGTCGAGGTCGTTGCGGTCGGTCGTGTCGGTCACGCGCGTCACTTTACCGTTCCGCCCCTGCACCGACGACCCGGATCGTGCCCGTGGTCGTGGCGCCGACCTCGGCCTCGGCCTGGTCGATCGCCGACGACTCCGCGTTCTCGGCGAGGGTCTGCGCGGCGGTCTTGGTCGACAGTGGCTTGTTGGGCAGGAAGATCACCGCGAGGAGGCTGATCGCGGCGAGCGGGATCGCGACGAGGAACGCGTCACCGATGCCCGCGCCGTAGGCAGACTCCACGATCACGCGCACGGCGTCGGGCAGCGAGCTGACGTCGGGCAGCGTGCCGGTTGCGAGCTGCTTGAGTGCCGAGACCTCGGCAGGACTCGAGGGCACGAAGTCCTTGAGCGAGCTCGACACGTGGCTCGTGACCTGGCTCGCGAGGATCGACCCCATGACCGTGACACCGATCGCGCCGGCGACCGAACGGAAGAAGCTGACGTTGGAACTCGCTGCTCCGAGCTGCTCCGGCGGGGTGTCGTTCTGCACGACGAGCGTGAGGTTCTGCATGACCATTCCGAGGCCCGCGCCGAGCACGACCATGTAGACCGACACCCAGAGAAAGTCGGTGTCGTAGCGCAGCGTCGACATGAGGCTCACACCGGCGAGCACCATGACAGAGCCGAGCACCATCCAGCGCTTCCACTTGCCGAAGCGGCTGATGAACTGCCCGATGAGAATGGATGCACCCATCTGGCCGACCACCATAGGAATAGTCATGAGTCCCGACTGCGTGGGGTTCGCGCCGCGGGCGAGCTGAAAGTACTGCGCCATGAACACACTCGTGGCGAACATCGCGACACCGATCGCGATGCTCGCGATGACGGAGAGCGTGAAGGTGCGGTTCTTGAACAGCGACATCGGAACGATCGGCTCGGCGACCATGAACTCGGTGAGCACGAAGGCGAGCAGTGCGACGACAGCGACTCCGATCAGCACATAGCTCATCATCGAGTTCCACTCGAACTGGCTGCCACCCATCGAGACCCAGATGAGCAGGAGTGAGACGCCGAGGGCGAGGAGTGCGGCACCCAGGTAGTCGATGCGCACCTTGCGGTTGGCGCGGGGCAGGTGCAGCGTGCGCTGAATGATGATGATCGCGGCGACGGCGAAGGGCACTCCGATGAAGAAGTTGGCGCGCCATCCGAACGCATCGGTGATGAGACCACCGAGCAGCGGCCCACCGATCGTTGCGACGGCCATGACACCACCGACGATGCCCATGTACTTGCCACGCTCGCGCGGGCTGATGATGAGAGCGACTGCAACGAAGACGAGCGAGGTGAGGCCACCAACGCCGATGCCCTGCACGACGCGGAGCGCGATGAGTGTCGCGGTGTCCTGCGCGAAGCCTGCGGCGGCCGTCGCGAGTACGAAGATGCCGAGCGAGAGCTGCAGCAAGAGCTTGCGGTCGAGCAGGTCACTCAGCTTGCCCCAGATCGGGGTGGAGACGGCCGTTGCGAGCAGGCTCGCGGTGATGACCCAGGTGTAACCGGCCTGGTCGCCCCCGAGCTCGGCGATGATGCGGGGTAGCGAGGTCGACACGACCGTGCCCGAGAGCACTGCGACGAACATGCCCATGATGAGGCCCGAGAGGGCAAGAAGGATCTCGCGCTGCGAGCGCTTCTGATCCGTGAATGGTACTGACTGCGACAACGTGATTCCTCGGCTCTAAAAGTTGATGTAGGTCAACTATAAACCCAATGGATGACATTGGTCAACTATCAGAACGCGGCAGGACCTTGGGCCCTAACGTCGCGACCGGCGCGGGCGGACCATGGGCGTATCGACCATCCGGCGCCTGCCGGGCAGTGGTTGGGAGTGAAAAGAGATTCTGATGACTGCAACACTTGCGGCACCGTCGGCGCCTGTCGCTGTCGCCCGCACCCGTGACCGCGCCACGACGGCCGGCCAGTACAGCCTCGCCGTGCTTCGACTCGGCACCGGCTTCATCTTTCTGTGGGCCTTTCTCGACAAGACCTTCGGCCTCGGCTTCTCGACTCCCGTCGAGCGCGCCTGGATCAACGGCGGAACCCCGAGTCAGGGCTTCCTCATGAGCGATGCCGTCACCGGCCCGCTCAAGGGCTTCTTCGCGAGTATCGCGAGCCCCCTCACCGATGTGCTCTTCATGGCCGGAATGCTCGGCATCGGACTCGCAGTCATGCTCGGCGTCGGGCTCCGCATCAGCGCCATCGCGGGCACGGCCATCATGGTGCTGATGTACCTCGCTGAATGGCCGTTCACCCCCTACGCGGCATCCACCAACCCGCTTGTCGACTACCACATCGTCTACGCACTCGCGCTGATCGTCGTGGCAGCCACCGCGGCGGGCGACACCTGGGGACTCGGTACCCAGTGGAAGGCACTGCCGGTCGTTCGCACCCAGAACTGGCTCCGCTAGTGCCAGCCACAACCGCGACGACCGAACAGCTGAGCGAGGCGGAGTGCTGGACCAACCTGCACTCCGCCGGGCTCGGTCGGCTCGCGACCGCCGCCAACGGACAGGTCGACATCTTTCCGGTCAACTACCTCGTGCACGCTGAGGCTGTTCTGTTTCGCTCGGCACCGGGAACCAAGCTGGCCAACCTCACCGCCGCCCCCCTCGTCGCCTTCGAGGTCGATGGTTTCGACGGGCGCTGGCACTGGAGCGTCGTCATCCACGGCCGGGCGACACGGCTCGAGGATGAGACCGACATCGTCGAATCCGGCGTGCAGCAGCTCGTCTCGTGGAGCTCGACGCCGAAGTTCAACTATGTGCGTATCACTCCGACGGATGTCACGGGTATCCGCATCGACCGGTTCGCGTTTCCGCGCACGAGCCTTGCCGGTTGAGTCAGTGGACGTCGCCACCCAGTCGCGCTCCGTAGACCGCGGCCTGGGTGCGACGTTCCATACCGAGCTTGGCGAGCAGCGCTGAGACGTAGTTCTTGACGGTCTTCTCGGCCAGCTCGAGCCGCTCACCGATCTGCTTGTTCGTGAGTCCGTCGGCGATGAGCTGCAGCACCTGGCTCTCGCGGAGTGTGAGCTCAGGCATCGCGGCCGCGGTCGCCGCCGGTCGCTGCAGCTCGGCGGCCACGCGGTCACGCAGGCCGGGCGCGATCATCGAACGTCCGCTCGCGACCAGCCGGATCCCCTCGAGCAGGCGCTGCCCACGGATGTCCTTGAGCACGTAGCCCGCAGCGCCCGCGAGCACCGCGAGACGGCTCGCGTCATCGTCGTCGAAGGCGGTGAGCATGAGGCACGCGATGTCGGGAAAGGCCGAGCGGATGTCGCGGCACAGGTCGACCCCGTTGCCGTCGCCGAGGCGCACATCGAGCACGACCACGTCGGGCAGGGTCGCCGCAATGCGTCCGAGCGTGCCCCGCACTGTTCCCGACTCCCCGATCACCTCGAGGTCGTCGGCCGCGTCGATGATGTCCGCGATCCCGCGCCGCACGATCTCGTGGTCGTCGACGAGAAAGACCCGGATCACCGGTCGCCTCGCAGCGGCACGGACCAGGCGAGCACGGTGCCCCGCGGCTCCCGCGCGCCGATCGTGAACTCGCCACCGTAGTTCGCAGCCCGCTGGCCGAGGTTGGCGGTGCCGCTCGAGCGCTCCGTGGTGGCGGGAAACCCGCGGCCGTCGTCCTCGATCCGCACGACCACCGCGTCGTCAGCAATGCTGATGTCGACACTGGCCTCGGTCGCCTGGGCGTGGCGGGCGACATTGCTGAGCCCCTCGCGCACGACGGCAACCACATCGTCGGCGAAACCACCCTCGATCATCAGGTCGACGGGGCCGCTGAAACTCAGTCGCGGTGTCGACGGCAAGTGCGGGGTGATCTCGCTCACGACCTCGAGCACGCGGCTGCGGAGCCCGCTCGGTCCGGCCGCAGATCGCGACCCGAGGGTGAACACCGCGGTGCGGATCTGCGCGATCGCGGAGTCGATGGCATCCACCTGGTCGCTCAGACTGTCGCGCAGGCCGGCCGGCGCCTGGCTCGCAAGCGACTGCAGGCTGAGTCCAGAGGCGAACAGGCGCTGGATGACATGGTCATGCAGGTCGCGCGCTATGCGACTGCGATCCTCAACGAGTTGCAGCTGCACGGAGTCCACCCGTCCGCGGGCCAGCTCGATCGCGAGGCTCGCCTGCGCGGCGAACTCGGAGGCCATGTCGAGTTCGGCGGCACTGAATCCCGGCCCACCGACAGCGCGCGCAATGGTGAGGGCGCCGAGGGATCTCCCGAGGGCCGCCAGCGGGATCGCGACGGTCGGCCCCAGCGCGGGAGCCCCTGCACGGGCAGGCGAGGACTCCTCCGTGACCGTGCTGCCCTCGAGCAGCGCACGCGCGACGAGCGAGCCGTCGGCCGGATACACCTGACCGACAACGCGCGCCGCCTCGGGGCCACTCGCGGTGGCGATCGCGAGCGTGCCATCCACCTCGCCCCTGACGACCACGCAGACCAGGTCGGCATCGACGACCGAGGCGACGCTCTGCGCCACGATGCCGAGCGTGTCGTCGGACTCGCCCGCGAGCAGGGCCGAGGTCACGTCGGCTGTCGCGGCGCTCCAGCGCTGGCGCCGGCGGGTCTCGTCGAAGAGTCGCGCGTTGTCGATCGCGACGCCCGCGGTTGCGGCGAGCGCCGTGACGAGGTCTTCGTCTTCCTGGCTGAACGAGCCGCTCGCCGGGTTGGTCAGGTAGAGGTTGCCGTAGATCTCG
>Ga0247817_10000649_pt1 | contig 18531 bp, 13 predicted proteins | sample UWRJL212509R1_FD_178010 | JGI IMG/M metagenome (GOLD analysis project Ga0247817, IMG submission 178010) | Plant litter microbial communities from Arlington Agricultural Research Station in Wisconsin, United States - UWRJ-L212-509R-1 | ecosystem: Environmental > Terrestrial > Plant litter >...
TCTCCCTCGTGCTGCCCACCGGACACCCGTGGCTGTCGTCGCTCACCAACCGTGCCGTGCGCGAGCGCATCATGACCGCGTCGCGCGCCCGCGGCAACCACGACGGCGACGGAGACAATCGCGCCACCGTGCTGCAGATCGCGTCTCTCCGCGCGGAGCGAGCCCGCCTGCTCGGCTTCGCCAGCCATGCCGCGTGGGTCACCGCCGACGAGACCGCGAAGACGCCGGAGAACGTTGCGGCCATGCTCTCACGCCTTGCTCCGGTCGCGGCGCGCAATGCCCGCGCGGAGCAGGCCGATCTCGAGGAGCTGGCCGGGCATCCGCTCGAGTCCTGGGACTGGGCTTTCTACAGCGAGAAGGTGCGCTCGGCGAAATACGACGTCGACACGGCCGCTCTTCGCCCGTATTTCGAGGCCGAGCGCGTGTTGAAAGACGGCGTCTTCTTCGCCGCGACGAGCCTCTACGGAATCACCTTCACGGAGCGCCCCGACCTTGTCGCGTACCACCCCGACGTTCGCGTTTTCGAGGTGCTCGAAGCCGACGGATCACCCGTCGGTCTCTACACGCTCGATCTCTACACCCGCGATTCGAAGCGCGGGGGCGCGTGGATGAACTCGCTCGTGTCGCAGAACTCACTGCTCGACGAGCCGGTCATCGTGACCAACAACCTCAACGTGCCTAAGCCCGCCGCCGGAAGCCCGACCCTCCTCACCTATGACGAGGTCAACACGTTCTTCCACGAGTTCGGGCACGCTCTGCACGGGCTCTTCGCCCGGGTCACCTACCCGAAGTTCGCCGGCACGAACGTGTTTCGTGACTTCGTCGAGTTCCCCAGCCAGGTCAACGAGATGTGGATGCTGTGGCCGGAGGTTCTCGCGAATTACGCCGTCCATCACGAGACGGGCGAGCGGATGCCGCAGCAGATCGTCGATCGCCTCATCGAGTCGGCGGCGTTCAACCAGGGCTTCCTCACGAGCGAGTACCTCGCCGCGGCCATGCTCGACCAGGCCTGGCACGTCATCACAGCCGACGACGAGGTGACGGATGTCGCGGCCTTCGAGAACGCGGCTCTCGAGTCGTTCGGCCTGGGGAACCCGGCCGTTCCCACCCGGTACGCGAGCACCTACTTCGCCCATACGTTCTCCGGCGGCTATGACGCCGGCTACTACTCCTACATCTGGAGCGAGGTGCTCGACGCCGACACCGTGGAGTGGTTCACCGAGAACGGCGGACTCACCCGCGCAAACGGCGACCACTTCCGGTCGCGGTTGCTCGGCGTCGGCGGATCGAAAGATGCGCTCGAGGCCTACCGCGAATTCCGCGGACGCGATGCCATCATCGATCCGCTTCTGAAGCGCCGCGGGCTGGAAGGCTAACCAAGCGGACCGGGCGGGGCGAGAGGCTAGCTGCCCTGCGCCCCGCTCTGTCACAGTGGGCGCATGACAATCGAGACACCCCAGCTCTCACTGCGTCCGCGGCTGTCACGCATGGTCGGGCGTGACCCGGCGCAACGTGGCCGTGCGGCGACTCCGCTCGAGCTGCTCTTCGACCTCACTTTTGTTGTCGCCTTTGGCGTGACCGCCGACCAGACGGCGCATGTACTCGCCGAGGGACACCTCGTGCCGGCTCTGCTCGGTTTCGCTTTTGCCATGTTCTGTGCCGTCTGGGCGTGGGTCAACTTCTCCTGGTTCTCGTCGGCGTTCGACACCGACGACTGGTTCTATCGCCTCACGACCATGGTGCAGATGATGGGAGTCATCGTGCTGGCGCTGGGCATCCCGGTGATGTTCGAGTCGCTGGACCACGGGACAGTCTTCGACAACTCCATCATGGTGGCCGGCTACGTCGTGATGCGCGTCGCGATGATTGCGCAGTGGCTGCGCGCCGCCCATCAGGCCCCGACTTACCGCAAGAGCGCGCTCGTGTACGCCACGATGGTCGGTGCGGCTCAGGTCGGCTGGGTGCTGATTTTCCTCATCCGCGAGGCGCCGGCGCCGGTTGTCTTTTCCCTTGGCGTCCTGGTGTTCGCGGCTGACGTGCTCGCGCCCTCGATTGCCGAACGCGTGCACGACGGAACCCCGTGGCATCCGCACCACATCGCGGAGCGCTACTCGCTGCTGACGATCATCGCGCTCGGTGAGGGCGTGTTCGGAACCGTGGCATCCGTCTCGGCACTCGTCGAACACTCGAGCTGGACGTTGGAAGCTGTTGTGCTGATTTTTGCCGGCACCGGGCTGACGTTCGCGCTGTGGTGGATCTACTTCCTCGTTCCCGTCGGAACGTTGCTCGAGGTGCGGCGCGACCGGGCTTCCGCATGGGGCTACATCCATGTCTTCCTTTTTCCGGCCATCACCGGAATGGGTGCCGGCCTGCACGTTGCCGCGTACGTCATCGAGGGCGAGACGGAACTCAGCGTTACTGCCGCCGTCGCATGCGTCGCGGTACCGGTCTTCTTCTTTCTCGCAATCGCCTACGCCATGTACGCCTACCTCGTGCACGAGATCAACCGAGCGGATGTCGGCAAGCTGGTGCCTGCCCTCGTGCTCCTCATCCTCGGGGTGATGTTGGCGGCACTTGGTGCACCAATCGGCGTGTGCCTCCTCGTGCTGCTTTCCGCGCCGGTCGTCTTCATCGTCTATTTCGCGCTGGTCGGCTGGCGTCACGAGGAGGATGCCCTTCGTCGGGTGATCGAAGCCGGTCGCGCTGGTCACGTCACGGGTTCGACCGACTGAACACGACGCAGTTCCCAGTTGAGATGCGCCCAGAGGTGCATGTAGTGCTGTTCGAGGCCTTCGCATTCCGGCATCGGCGTTTGTTGGATCGCAATCAGCAGTGCCTCGACAAATCTCCACTGCGCTTTCTGTAGGAGTGGTTCTTCGCGACGCCACGGCTTGTGCACAAAAGAACTCAGGCTGAAGACCAGATCTTCGAGATCCATAGTGCGAGCGAATACTCCTTCTGGATTGAGCACACGTTCCGCATCCACGAGCGATTGGCATTCCGGGCAGCCGACGTCGATCGTCGTCTCCTCTAGAAATCGTCGAAGGTGTCGATCGAGGAAGTCGACCTGACCCTTCTTGGCGGCAGGCGTTGCGGCTCGGTATCCAGCAACGAAGGCGGTGAGAAACGGTGCGATGAGAATGCGTTCGTATGTCATGCCAACGAGGTTTCGTGTGGCTGCCGACATCCCGCCGCTCTTTCGGGCGCGCTTGTGCATAACCCAGGTCGGTGCCGATCGTTGGCGACTCACCCTGGTCAGAGAGCGCTCACCGTCTAGGCCTGACAATTGGCGAGAAGATGACATACCCATGAACTCATTTGCTAGGCCTTCTGCGGCTGGCTGCTGGCCAACCACGAGGACGTGAAAGCGAACGAGTTCACGATCACCATGTTCGAGAGTCGGCTCACAGAAGTGTTCGATCTCTCGCGCGAGAGCGGATAACGGTCGTCGACCCCTGGCAACCTCTGGCCGACGGAATGTTCGAGGCAAGAGACGACTTAGAAGTCGAACGGCTCGATTTCGTTGGTGAGGGTGGCGCGGTTGATACCCAGCGGCTTCCACTCCTGGGTCGGGTCGACTTCGAACGGTGCACGCAGGTACGGTTTGCCGTCGATCATTCGTAGTTCGTAGCCGGCGACGTGAACAATGTTGTGGTGCCCGTCGCAGATCAGGATGCCGTTCTCAATCGTCGTCGCCCCACCCTTGTCATACTCGACAACATGGTGGGCGTCTAACCATTCCGGTGGTGCGGTGCACCCCGGCCACGCACACGTATCCCCATCCCTCACCGCCAGAATCTTTCTCTGTTTCGCGGAGAAGTATCGTTGCCGCTTCCCCACCCCAATCACCGCACCGTTATCGGCAAGGACGATCGGGGTGAACCCCGCACCACAGGCGATCTTCCGCACCATGGCGGCGGAGACGGGCTGCTCGATGCCGTCGATCCAGCCGACCCCGTTACTGGATTCGAAATCTTTCGCCGTGATCACAACGTTCACGGTGGCGAGACTCCTCGCTCCCCCATCCCCGGTGTTCTTCGCCCGCAGACCGGCCTTCATGTTGCCGATCAGGACGTCGTACTGCCGCTGGGTGCGGGACCGCGGGTCAACAAGCACTTCTTTCTGCTCACCCTGGTCATCGATCATCACCGTGGTCGCGGACTCGCGTTCCTCGTCGGAGAGAAACCTCGGCCGGGACCCGAAGGTTGCCGATTCCGCCCACGCTGCTTTGATGAGCGCCAGGTCGAGGTCGGGCACCATCAGGGTGACCGGGGTGAGCCCGTCGATTGTGATGCCTGCGGTGGCGCTGCGGCGGGCGTGTGCGCGTTCGTCGCGGGGTTCGGCCCCATCCGGGTCTAACCGCGCACCCCACACTTCCGCCTGCGTGCGGACCAGATCCGCGGACAGGGTCGCGGCGGACTCCACCAAGGCTTCTTCCGCGATGGCGACGTTCTCCGGCATCGCGCCGCGGCGTTCGGCCGCATCAAGAATGCGGGTCACCGTCAAGGCCGATTCGGCGTTCATCTCGCCGCGTTCCATCGCCGCGGCAACCGCCGGGAACGATGCCGGCAGCAGTTCGTCGCCGAAGGAGCGGCGGGGCCGCACGTTGCGGCCGAGCGCCACCCGACGGCGGGCCTCCGGCGCGGAGACGCGGGTGAGCTGTTCGAGGAACCCGGCAGCTCTGCGGTACCCGTACCGATACGACAACCCGGCGGTACCGAACTCCTCACCAGAACGGACATCGATCTCGCCGGCGAACTGGGTTTGCGCGGAGCCGAGGGTGCGGGCGATCTCTTCGATGCCTTGGCAGGCGGCCACGACGACAGTGTCGTCATAGCCGGCGGCGCGGAGAGCGGCGACTTCTCGCACCGCTTCCCGCGCTCTCGCCAGTACCTGCATCGGATCGTTCATGACACCAAGCGTGCCACCAACCACCGACATTCAACGCGACTTATGCGTAGCAGTGGAACAACTCACAACAGCAAAATATGTGGAGGACAAGACCGGCCACGCAATCAGGTTTCGACAGGCTCAACCAGCGAAATCCCGCTCCCTAAGCCTGTCGAAGGGCAGAGCCAGTCACCAACGCGTTCATTCCCCAAGAGCGGACACCTATCGGACTGCCCTTCGACAAGCTCAGGGAACGGGCCGCGCCCGCCCGGCGCAACCCGGTTTCGACACGCTCAACCAGCGAGGCGGGCGGGCTACGCCGCGAGGTCGCGGAGCGTCCGCAGCTTGGTCTCGAGGTCGGGACCCTGCGGCACAACGATCACTTCGTCGGCCTTCGTAACCTCGACGAGGTCCGCGATGCGCTGCTTCACGTGCGCGAGGTCGCCGACCGCCTGCTGGGCCTGGCGCTCCACGACGAACGCGCGTTCGGCATCCGACCAGTCGTAAGCCTCAGCCTCGGCAAGGCTCGGAATCCTCGTCGGCTTCTGCCCGAAGCGCAGTCGAACCATCATCAGCGCGTTGGGCAGGGCGAGCCGGTCGGCCTCGGCCTGGTTGTCGGCCACGAGCGTGTTAAGCGCGACCATCGCGTGCGGCTTCGCGAGCGTCGCAGAGGGTTCGAAGTTGTTGCGGTAGATCTCGAACGCGATCGGGGTGTTGTCTCCGCCGGCGAAGTGGTGAGCGAATGCGAAGGGCAATCCGAGCATCCCCGCGAGCTTCGCGCTGTAGCCGCTCGATCCGAGCAGCCACATCTGGGGCGAATCGCCATTGCCAGGAACGGCCACGATCGACGATCCGATGCCGTTTTCGAGTGGCGCGATCGTGCCGAACCAGGCGAGCAGTTCGATCACCTGGTTGGGAAAATCGTCGACGGTCTCCGCTCCGACATTGCGACGGAGAACGGATGACGTGAGCTGGTCGGTTCCCGGAGCTCGCCCGAGCCCCAGGTCGATTCGATCGCCATGCAGTGCGCTCAGCGTGCCGAATTGTTCGGCGATCACGAGCGACGAGTGGTTCGGAAGCATGACGCCGCCCGACCCCACGCGGATCGTGGACGTTGCAGCCGCGATCGCGCCGATCAGAACGGCGGGCGCGGAGCTCGCAATGGCCGGCATGCCGTGGTGCTCGGCGACCCAGAATCGTCCGTAGCCGAGTTCCTCGGCAACTTGCGCCGTGCGAATGGTCTGGCGAAGGGCTTCACCGTTCGACATCCCCTCGAAGACAGAAGCGAGGTCGAGCACGGAAAGGGGCACGGGAGAAGTTGCAGTCACCCTTGGCCCAACCGTCCCTCGTCGTCGTTCATTCCGCCTAGCGACGGAGAAGATCACTCTCGAGAGTGATACTGAGCGATGTTCATCCGCGGTACGTTTGTCATCGCCCAGCCACTTCGCCCCTTTCTGGGGCTGTCTGAGCGATCGTCATCTCCAATACGGTGGACACCGCTTCGGCGCTCCGCTGCGTCAGCATTTTCCCTACGAGGTATCCGTGCACACACTTCCTGCCCTCCGTCCCAACGACCTCGCACTGACGGGAAAGCGCGGACTCCGCGCGGCCGCCGTCGCGATCCTCAGCCTCGCACTCGTCGCGGGTGGCGCGCTTGTCGCGACCCCGGCATCCGCAGCGGTCACCAGCCGCATCAGCGGTGTCGTGACATCCGCTCAGACAGGCGAGGCGCTCGAGAACATCGAAGTGACCCTCTACGCTCCATTCGACCCGCTGTCGTGGAATGACGAGCCGATCGAGTCTGACCTCACCGATTCCGCCGGGCAGTACTCGTTCAATCGCATGGCAGAAGGCGACTACCGGGTCTACTACACCGACTTCAACGAGGTCGGCTACGACGATCGGGACGAGCTTTACATCGACCAGTTCCACGGCGGCGCCCCCGGCGATTACTCGGGCGACGTCGATTCCGTCACGCTTGGCAGCGCTCCGCTGGTCATCAACGACGAACTCAGCGTTGCCGGTTCGTACACCGGCAAGATCCTCACCAGCGCGGGCAAGCCTGCAGCGGGTGTCGAGGTGTACGCAGTCGCAGAGGGAGACACCGACGACGGCTGGGGTGAATACACCGAGACCGCAAAGAACGGCACGTATACGCTGACCAATCTGCCCTACGGCAATTTCACGGTGCACACCTACGAATTCGGCACCACACCCGCGACTTCCGTCACGCCGGCACCGCTGTCGGCCAGCACCACGTCAGTCAAGGTGCCGACGATCACCCTCTCGAAGGGTTCCTACATCACGGGTCGCGTCCTGACCGCCGAAGGCAAGCCCGCAAAGGGCATCTATATGGCGGCGCAGGATGCCGAGGGCACCGCGACCGGTCTCAGCGGGCTCGCCGGAGTCACCTCGAGCAACAGTAAGGGCGAGTACAAGGTCGGTCCGCTTCTTCCCGGAACCTACGCCCCCGTGGCCGTTCAGATCGGCAACGCGAACTACGAGCGCCAGTACCTCGGTGGCAGCACCGACCTGTATCTCGCCCGCACGGTAACGCTCACCAAGCCAGGGACGACGGTTAGTCGCGAGTTCCGCCTGGCCAAGCGGTCGAAGGTCACCGGAGTGGTCACCAATGCCTCGGGGAAGGCCGCGAAAGACGTCGCCGTCGTCGCCATCCAGAGTGACGGAACCGGTTCGATCGACGACAGTTACGCCTCTGTCGACCTCGGACTGACCAACGCGAAAGGCCAGTATTCGATTGCCGGACTCAACCCCGGAAGCTACGACACGATCTTCGTCACCGAGACGAACGCGTCCGGCGCTCCTGTCGAGAAGGCTGTCGTACTCAAGCCCGGCACCACCACGGTCAACGCCCGTCTCGGCGCGGTGACGGCGGTTTCCGGCGTCGTGACGTCGTCGACTGGCGCTGCGCTCAAGGGCGTCATGGTCGAGGCAGTTCCGATGTCGGATGCCACGGAGTGCGGCGCGCTGGACGGCTTCCCGTACGGTGGCAGCGAACCCATCACGACCACCGCCACCGGCGCTTACACGATCGTTCTCCCCGAGGGCGACTGGGCGATCCGGTTCACCGATACGACGGGCCGGGTGACCACCGGCTACCTCGGCGGCGGTGCGTATCCAGCGGATGCCGCCACCACGGTCGTGACCGCGTCCGCTTCGGTGAAGAAGATCACCGGACAGAACGTGACGCTCTCCACCGCTGGAACCAGCGTGTCGGCGTACGTCACCTCCGACGCGGGACTCGCCGAGTTCCCCGCGACGGTGCTGCTCGAGCGCCTCATCGACGGCGAGGTCGTGGAGTCTCCGTTCATCAACGACTGCAACGGCATCCAGTTCTCTGATGAGTCCGACGATGTCAACGACCAGTTCCCGCTGCGCCACCTGCGCGATGGCGACTACCGCGTCACGATCTCGCCCGCATATATCGCGAGCTCGTACCAGGTCGCAGAGAAGGTTGTCGCGTTCACCGTGGCGGCCGGTACCGTCACTACCGTCGATGGAGAAAACGTCGACAATGGTGCCTCGCTCGGAGACATCGTTCTCGATGCCCCCACTCGCGTTGCCGCTCCGGACGACACCGAACAGCCTTCCGTCTTTGCGCCCGACGGCGTGAAGGTGGGCGCGACTATCTCTGCGGTTGTCGACTACCCGGGACTTGTTCCGGACTACTCGGTGTACCAGTGGTTCCGCAACGGTCGTCCGATCGCCGGGGCTACCGAACAGAACTACGTCGTGCAGTCCGGCGATGTCGGCACGTCGCTGACGTTCCAGTTCGGTGGAGCCAGCCTCTCCGAGCAGGTCGGACCACTGGTCTCAACCCCGACCAGCGTCGTTCTCGACGCCGTTGTGACGACCCCGGATGACGCCCCCACGGTCGTCGGTTCGGCACGCGTCGGTGGCTCGCTGAGCGCGACCCCGGCAGCCGGAGACCCCGCCGGAACCACCTACGGCTACCAGTGGAACCTCAACGGCGCCGAACTGCGCGGAGTCATCACCAAGACGTTCTCTCCGCGCATCCAGGACCTCGGCGAGACCATCTCGGTGACCGTCACCAAGACGCTGCCTGGAGCGGATGTCACGACCGGGGCCACCTCGGCGGGAACCGTCATCGGCAAGGGCAAGGCGATCGTGCTCAGCAAGCCCGCGCTGCTGGTGAACGGTACGGCGAAGGCGAAGTTGTACCTCGGATCGACTCTGTCTGCATCGATCAAGGGAATGCCGAAGGACAGCATCGGCGCAGCATTCCAGTGGCAGGTCAACCGCGGCAAGGGCTGGGTGAACCTCAACGGCGCCACCAGCAACACGCTCACCCTGAGCAAAAAGAAGAGCACCACGACCGGCGTCGGCTACAGCTACCGCCTCGTGGTCTCGGTCGAGCGGTCAGGCTATGACGCCACGGCGCCGATCACGTCGAACGCGCTGAAGGCGTACAAAAAGAAGTAGTTACCACACGGTAGCGGGCGCGCGCACCGAAAGGTGCGGGCGCCCGTTTTTCGCTGTCGTCGCCCCTTTCGGGGGCTGCCTGAGTGATCGTCAGCTCCGTTACGGTGGACACCGCTGCAACGCTACGTCGCGTCAGCATCACCCCAACGAGGTCTCTGTGCACACTTCCCCGCCATCACGTCCGTTCCGACTTCTGACGACCGGGAAGCGCGCGGCCGTCGCTTTGCTCAGCCTCGCGCTCGTCGCGGGTGGTGCGCTCGTCGCGACCCCGGCATCCGCTGCTGAAACCGGACGCATCAGTGGCGTGGTCACGTCGTTGCAGACCGGTGAAGACCTAGAAGGAATCACGGTCTCGCTACTGCCCGAGTTCGATGCGCTCAGCGAATGGGACGATGCTATCGCCGAAGACGAGACCGACGCGGCCGGGCAATATTCTTTCGCACGCGTTCCCGCCGGCAACTACCGCCTGCTGTTCGAGCACTACGCGTTCGACTGGGATGAAGAAACTGGCGAGCCTATCTACGAAGGCGAACAGTATCTGTCGCAGTTCCACGGAGGTCAGCCGGGCGACTACAGCGGCGATGTCGCACCCATCCAGGTCGACTCGAGCAGCATAGCGGTCAACCAGCAGCTTGGCATCGCCGGCAGCTACACCGGAACAGTGCTCACCAACACGGGCAAGCCAGCCGTAGGCGTGACTGTTTACGCCATCAGCACGACCGGCAACTACTTCTCCGTCGGCGGAGACGCGGAGACCGCGAAAGACGGAAGCTACACGATCACCGATCTCCCTTACGGCGACTACGACGTCTACACCCTGGCCACGAGCAAGGCCCCGACCACGGTGACGACTCCCGCACCGATTTCCGCCACTGCCATTCAGGTAGCTGTTCCGTCGATCACCCTCAGCCTTGGTTCCTTTATCACCGGAAGGGTGTTGAGCCCTGAAGGAAAACCGCTGCGCGATATCGAGCTGTCGGTCGAGCAGGTCTCGGGCGCGACCGACGCGCTCGGCGGCATGAACGCAGGGGGCACCTCGAACGCACGAGGCGAATATTCGGTCGGGCCACTTCTGCCGGGGACTTTCGCCCTCTACGCCTTCCAGCAGGAATCATCGCTGTACAACTCGCGCCAGTTTCTGGGTGGCAGCCCTGACATACATCTGGCTCGCACGATAACGATCACCAAGCCGGGCTCCACCATCGGCCGTGAGTTCCGATTCGCCAAGCGCGCCACTCTTACCGGGACCGTGCGAGCGGATAACGGGAGCGTGGCGAAGAACATCGACGTTATGGCCCTCCAGCTCGATGGCACCGGCGGAATCTTCAATTTCGATTCGTCGCAGGGACTCGCGACGACGAACGCCAAGGGTCAGTACTCGATTGAGGGGCTGAACCCCGGCAGCTACCTTGCCGGATTCGGCGTAGGAACTACGGCCGCCGGATCGCCCGTCTCGAAAGAAATCGCGCTCCCCACGGGTGTGACGAAGCTCAACGCCACTCTCGGTGCAGAAACCACGATCTCCGGTCTCGCGAAAACGTCCGCCGGTACAGCGCTCAAGGGCATCCGAGTCGAAGCCGTTGCTGTCGGCAACGAAGACCAGTGTGTCGAGGGCAGCCTGATCTCGTACTTCGGGAACGAACCGGAACTAACGACCGCGACCGGCGCGTACTCACTCAGCGTCCCCGCCGGAGACTGGGCCCTGCGCTTCGTCGACCCGAGTGGACGAGTCGCCACCAGCTACCTCGGCGGGGGCGATCACCCCACTGCTTCCGCCACGACCGTGATCTCGACAAACGACGACAGCGCCGACCTCAGCAACCAGAACGCCACACTTCCCCTCACTGGGATCACGGTGTCCGCGGACGTCACCAGCAGCACCGGTGTCGACGACTTCGATACGACCGTGTCACTCGAGCGTCTCATCGATGGTGACGTCGTTGACGGCCCCGGGTTCGGGCAGTGCCTCGACGGCTACTACTTCACGGAGAGTGCCCCGGCCAACGAATATTTCCCGCTCCGCCACGTAACCGACGGCGACTACCGCTTGACGGTGACTCCGCAATTTTGGCAGGGGAACTACGACGTCGAGAGCCTCGCGGTCGACTTCACGGTCGCCGACGGAGCGGTGTCGACGGTCGACGGCGAACCCGCTGCGGATGGCACGACACTGGGAAGCCTCGTGCTTCCCGCCCCGACCCCGGCGATCACCCCGCCCGACATCGAGAAGCCGACCATTTTCGCCCCCGACGGCGCCGTTGTCGGCGCAACGCTCAGCGCGGTTGTCGCCTATCCCGATCTCGACGAAGACTGGTCTGCCTACCAGTGGTACCGCAACGGCCGACCGATCGCCGGTGCCTACTCGCCGAACTATGTGGTGCAGTCGGGTGACGTCGGCTCGGTACTCGCGTTTGAATTCGCGGGCTACGCGCTCGACACCGAAACCGACCTCGGCCCGGTCATGTCGGTGCCAACCGCAGTTGTTCAGGATGCCGAGATTCCAGTCCCCGCGGATGCTCCCACCATCACCGGCTCTGGCCGCGTCGGGGGCACTCTCACCGCTGTGCCCGCCCCGGGAGACCCCGCGGGAACGACCTACGGTTACCAGTGGAACATCAACGGTCAGGCACTGACCGCTGTCACCACGAAGACCTTCACCCCTCGCATCCAGGATCTCGGTGAAACCATCTCGGTGACCGTCACCAAGACGCTGCCTGGGGCGGATGTCACGACCGGGGCCACCTCGGCGGGAACCGTGATCGGCAACGGCAAGGCGATCGTGCTCAGCAAGCCGGTGCTTCTCGTGAACGGCAAGGCGAACACGAAGCTTCGTCTCGGCGCAACCCTGACCGCGTCGATCAAGGGAATGCCGAAAGACGGCCTTGGTGTCTCGTTCCAGTGGCAGATCCACAAGGGGAAGAGCTGGAGCAACCTCGCCGGAGCCACGACGAGCTCCCTCACGCTCAGCAACAAGAAGAGCACAACGACGAATGTCGGGTACACCTACCGCCTCGTCGTCGAGGTCGAGCGCTCGGGCTACGAAGACAGCACGCCCGTGACATCCAACGCCCTCAAGGCGCACAAGAAGTAGGCAGACAAAGAAAGGCCCCGCACACCGGAAGGTGCGCGGGGCCTTTCTGCTGTGGTCTGTCTAGGCCGACTTCTCAGTGCGGTCGATCTCGCGCGGCACGATGGTGGGCGCGGCGTTGTTGATGACGGCATCCTTGGTCACGATGACACGGGCGACGCCGTCGTCGGACGGCACGTCGAACATGATCGGGCCAAGCACTTCTTCCATGATCGCGCGCAGGCCACGGGCACCGGTCTTGCGCAGCACCGCGAGGTCAGCGATCGATTCGAGGGCGTCATGCTCGAATTCGAGCTCAACACCGTCGAGCTCGAACATGCGCTGGTACTGGCGCACGAGAGCGTTCTTCGGTTGCGTGAGGATGTCCATGAGCGCGACCTGGTCGAGCTGGGTGACGGTGGCGACGACGGGAAGGCGGCCGATAAATTCGGGGATGAGCCCGAACTTGTGGAGATCTTCCGGCAGCACCTCGCTGAACAGGTTCACTTCGTCGCCCTTGGAGTGCAGCGGGGCACCGAAGCCGATGCCCTTCTTTCCGGCTCGCGACGAGATGATCTCCTCAAGGCCGGCGAACGCGCCAGCGACGATGAAGAGCACGTTGGTGGTGTCGACCTGGATGAACTCCTGGTGCGGATGCTTGCGACCACCCTGCGGCGGAACCGATGCGACCGTTCCCTCGAGGATCTTCAGTAGTGCCTGCTGCACACCCTCGCCGGAGACGTCGCGGGTAATGGACGGGTTCTCGGCCTTGCGAGCGATCTTGTCGATCTCGTCGATGTAGATGATGCCCGTCTCGGCACGCTTGACGTCGTAGTCAGCAGCCTGGATGAGCTTCAGAAGAATGTTCTCGACGTCTTCACCGACGTAGCCGGCTTCGGTCAGCGCCGTAGCGTCTGCAACCGCGAACGGCACATTGAGGCGTTTCGCGAGAGTCTGCGCGAGGTAGGTCTTTCCGCAACCGGTCGGGCCGATCAGCAGGATGTTCGATTTCGAGATCTCGACGTCATCCATGACGGTCTCGACCGAAGCGAGGGTGTTGCGAGCGCGAACGCGCTTGTAGTGGTTGTAGACGGCGACGGAGAGCGCCTTCTTCGCGGCCTCCTGGCCGATGACGTATTCCTCAAGGAACGCGTAAATCTCTTTGGGCTTCGGAAGATCGAACTCGCTCGAGGTCTCTTCGCCGGCTTCAGCGAGACGCTCCTCGATGATCTCGTTGCACAGCTCGACGCACTCGTCGCAGATGTAGACGCCAGGGCCTGCGATCAGCTGCTGTACCTGCTTCTGGCTCTTTCCGCAGAAGGAACACTTGAGCAGATCGGCGCTTTCTCCAATGCGAGCCATGCCCAGCCTCCCTCGATCCCGATGTGGTAGCTCTTTGAGCCTAGCCCGTTGGGCCGACACGCGCCGTCACTGGGCGAAATAACTCCCCCGGCGCGCCGCGGTCCCGCGCGTACAGAAACCATGAGCCGTCAACGAACTACTATCGATTGGGCAGGTTTTAGCTGGCGAGAAGAGGGGTGATGATGGCAACGCGCTGGGCACGATTCACCCGCGGCATGCTCGCGGCGATCTTCTCGACCCTTGTCGCCTCCGTCAGCCACACCCTCGCCGGCGACGACTCCCCCGGACTCCTCGCACTCGTCATCGGACTCGTCTTCGCGAGCCTCACTTGCGTCGCCCTCACCGGCAAGCGTCTCTCGCTCACCCGCCTCGCGATCGCCGTCGCGATCAGCCAGTTCGGCTTCCACGGGCTGTTCAGCTCGATGGGCGACTTCTCGGGCAGCGTCGCCGTCACCCACGATCACCTCACCGGCACGACGGTCATGACGATGCCGGCGGATGTCCCGGCCCACCACACCGGAGCCCTCATGTGGCTCGCCCACGGTGTGGCCGCGGTCATCACTATCGTCGCGCTTCGCCACGGTGAAAGCGCGTTCTGGGGCCTCCGCGACCTGGCCGGCCACGTCATCCGCCGTCTTGTGACCACCGGCGCTGCAGCGATCGACGCACCGATCGGCGTGCGCCTCGCGGCCGCGGCCCGCCCGTTCGCCCCACGATTTTTCGTTCTACTCTCCTCGTCGCTGCGGTATCGCGGTCCGCCGGTAGCTCTCGTCGCGTAAGCCCTCTGGCCGCGAACAGTTCTACTTCTGCATCACTTACTTGCCGCGTTCTCGCGGCCGCACACAACAGGAAAATCATGAACAAGAAGACCCCCATTTTCAGCGCCATCGCAATTGGCGCCGGCGTATTGCTCGCCGCAGCAGCCCCGCTCTCAGCCAGCGCTCACGTCTCGCTGACGACCAACACGGCCGAGGCAGGTTCGTACACACTCGTCACCTTCAAGGTGCCGAACGAGTCGGACACCGCCGGAACCAACAAGGTCACGATCACGTTCCCGACCGACACCCCGTTCGCGAGCGTGAGCTACGTGCCGGTCGCCGGCTGGACTGCGGAGCTGAACGAGGAGACGCTGCCAGAGCCGGTTGCGGTCGGTGAGTCCGAGATCACGGAGGCCGTGACATCCGTCACCTTCACCGCTGACGCTGGGTCGGAAATCGTCGACGGCCAGCTGGAGATGTTCACGCTGTCGCTCGGGCCGGTTCCCGACACCGGATCGATCGTGCTCGCCGCCGACCAGTTCTACGACGACGGAACGATCGTGAGCTGGAGCGAGACCAGCGCTGACGCCGAACACCCCGCGCCGGTGCTCTACGTGAACGACGAGCCAGCTGGCGACCACCACGGTGCCGCAGCTGACGACGAGGAGCACGTCGCTGACGAGGCCACCACCAGCACCGACGTTGCCACCGGCGACACGCTCGCCCGCATCCTCGGAATCGGCGGCCTTGTCGTCGGAGCCGTTGGAATCGTGCTCGCGGTCACCGCGCGTCGCGCGAAGACCTCGGCGAGCGAGTAGTCATGGCTCACCAGCGCACACGCGTTTCCGCGCTCCTCGCGGTGAGTGCTCTGGTGGCTGCGGGGTCTGTGCTGGCGCTCGCGGCGCCAGCACAGGCTCACAACTACCTCGTGTCCTCCACCCCTGAAGCAGGCTCGACGCTTACCGTTCTGCCCGAGGAGTTCTCTGTCACCACCAACGACACCCTCCTCGACCTGGCCGGAAACGGTGCGGGATTCGGCATCCTCGTGCAGGATGCCGACGGCACCTACTACGGCGATGGGTGCTTCACGATCTCGGGAGCGTCCCTGTCGACCGGCGCCTCGCTCGGGCCGGCGGGTACCTACACGCTTACCTGGCAGCTCGTGTCGACCGACGCCCACCCGGTGAGTGATTCGTACGAGTTCGAGTGGGCTCCGGAGGGCGACGCCGTGGCGAGCGATGGCTCGGCCGAGGCACCGACCTGCGAGGGAGAGAACACCGTTTGGGAGCCGGGCGCCGGCGAAGAGACCGAGCCCGTCGACGAGGCGGGGCTTTACGCCGCGCTTCCGTGGATCGGCGGTGCCGTTCTCGCGATCGGCCTCGCCATCGGGCTCACGCTGTTCTTGGTTCGCCCGCGCAAGAACTAGGGCTGCGCTCGCTCGCTCTTCCGCTAGCGCCAAACCGGTGACCCAAGTCGGAAATTCAGGACAACAGCTGAAACTCCCGTCGAATAGACCACCCCGGAGGCGGTTCGGCGGGAGAAGTCCTGAATTTCCGACAGGTAAAGCGGCTAAGTGGGCAATGCAAAAGGGCCGCCCCAACCGGGGCGGCCCTTTTGTGTACTGCGGAAGTTACTTGACGAGTGCCGGAACGTTCTTGCGGCTCGTCAGAACCTGGTCGATCAGTCCGTACTCAAGGGCCTCGGCTGCGCTGAGGATCTTGTCGCGGTCGATGTCCTTGTTGACCTGCTCCGGCGTGCGGTTCGAGTGGTGCGACAGGGTCGCCTCGAGCCATCCGCGCATGCGCAGGATCTCGGCGGCCTGGATCTCGATGTCCGACGCCTGTCCGCGGCCGGAGTCACCGGTCGAGGGCTGGTGGATCAGGATGCGGGCGTTCGGAAGCGCGAGGCGCTTGCCGGGGGTTCCCGCGGCCATCAGCACGGCAGCAGCAGACGCGGCCTGACCGAGAACAACGGTCTGGATGTGCGGCTTGATGTACTGCATGGTGTCGTAGATCGCGGTCATCGCGGTGAACGAGCCACCGGGCGAGTTGATGTACATGACGATGTCGCGGTCAGGGTCCTGGCTCTCGAGAACGAGAAGCTGGGCCATGACGTCGTCGGCCGACGCGTCGTCGATCTGCACGCCGAGGAAGACGATGCGGTCTTCGAACAGCTTGGCGTAGGGGTCCTGGCGCTTGTAGCCGTAGGCGGTGCGCTCTTCGAACGTCGGCAGGATGTAGCGAGCCTCAGCCGTCGGACGCGCGATGCCGCTGGCACCCAAGTTGAAGTTATCCATGTTCACGTTCCTTACTTCGCAGCTTCGGCCGGGTCGTCAGACACGGTCTCGTCGGTTCCGCCGCCGCCGACAACGTCGGATGCGAACTCGCGGAGGTGGTCCACGAAGCCGTACTCGAGTGCGCCCTTGGCGTCGAACCAGTTGTCGCGGTCGTTGTCGATGAGGATCTGCTCGACCGACTTGCCGACCTGCTCGGCGGTCAGCTCAGCCATGCGCTTCTTCATGTCGAGGATGACGTGAGCCTGCGTCTGGATGTCTGCCGACGTTCCACCGAATCCACCGGACGGCTGGTGCAGAAGCACGCGAGCGTTCGGGGTGATGTAGCGCTTGCCCTTGGTTCCCGAGGACAGCAGGAACTGTCCCATCGAGGCGGCGAGGCCGATTCCGACGGTAACGATGTCGTTCGGCACGAACTTCATCGTGTCGTAGATCGCCATTCCCGCGGTGATGGAGCCACCGGGAGAGTTGATGTAAAGGTAGATGTCACGCTTGGGGTCCTCCGCTGCAAGCAGAAGGATCTTCGCGCAAATTTCGTTGGCGTTGTCATCACGCACCTCTGAGCCAAGCCAGATGATGCGGTCCTTGAGGAGTTGGTCGAAGATGCTCGAGACCAATGCCGGTTGGGCCATTGTTGCGCTCCGTTTCAGTTATCGCTTGGTTTGAATCTATCGGAGCGCGCCCGCCGTTTCTCGCGTGTTCGCCGTGGGCAGAGCGGAGCGGCGCCCAGGGCGACCTTGGCACCGCGCCGTGGGCAGATAGCGCCGTACAGTCGAAGCATGACCGGAACATCGAACACCTCGGACTGGGAAGCACAGATTGCCCTGGTCTGGGCAACCACCGGCAGTTTTACCGACGCAGAAGTCGTTGGAGTCATCGATGCGCTCGCGGCCGATCGCCCCGAAGCGGATGCCGCAGCAGTCTTCGAGCGCGCGTCCGTACGGGACTACGTTGGCCTCGAAGCGGATGCGGAACCGCTCTATCGCCGCGCGATCGAGCTCGGGCTCGACGAGAACCGTCATCCGCAGGCGGTCATCCAGCTCGCGAGCACGCTGCGCAACCTCGGCCGTGCCAGCGAGGCCGTCCAGATGCTCGACGATCACCTGCAGCGCTTTCCGGATGACCGCTGGTCGGCGCCGGCCCGCGCGTTCCTTGCCCTCGCCCTCGCCAGCGACGGGCAGGAACGTCGCGCCCTCTCGCTGGCGCTCGCAACCCTCGCGCCATCCCTGCCGGCGTACTCCAACGCTGTGCGTCGCTACGCCCTCGAACTCGAGGTGTAGCGCTCAGCCGTTCGTCTCGACCGGGTCTCCGCCTTCGTCGGCAACGGTCGGCTCGCCCTTGCCGGTCCGGTTAAGCAGCAGAGCCGCCACGTTCGCCCCTGTGATGAGCGCGATCCCGATCCACTCCCCCACATTCAGGGCCTGCCCGAGAATTGCCGCGCCGACGAGAGCGGCGAAGACCGGGTGCACGCTCATCAGCAGCGAGAACAGGTGGGCAGGCACCGTGCGCAGTGCGATCAGGTCGCAGACGTAGGGAACGGCCGATGACAGTACTCCGGCAATGATCGCGAAGCCGAGGATGAGCATGCTCGGCTGCGTGGTGCTGAGCGTCACGATTCCGATCGGCAGGTACACGAGGGCCGACACCGACGTTGCCATCGCCGTGCCGCCGACGCCCGGCACACGGCGGCCGACCGT
>Ga0247817_10000650_pt1 | contig 18530 bp, 16 predicted proteins | sample UWRJL212509R1_FD_178010 | JGI IMG/M metagenome (GOLD analysis project Ga0247817, IMG submission 178010) | Plant litter microbial communities from Arlington Agricultural Research Station in Wisconsin, United States - UWRJ-L212-509R-1 | ecosystem: Environmental > Terrestrial > Plant litter >...
CCAGAAGTTTTCTTCAGGTACTTTGTATTCGTAGACAAAATCGGAGCCAGTGTATTTTTTTTTGAAATTTTTAGAGAAATGTTTACTCTCAAGAGCACTCGAATCAACCTGAATATCGCTTTCTTTATAAGGAACAGCACTAATTTTTGGCGGATCAATGGTAATGTTAGCCAAAGGCAAAGTATCCTGTGCACTTACGAGGAAGGAACAGAAAAGAAAATATAAAACGAAGAAAAATTTATTCATTACAGATTTCGATTATATCAGTTTGGCTTATAATTGTTGTGTTTTTTTGTAAACGATAGTGGGATATAGTAAGTAATAAAACGAAATAACCCCCAGTGTAAATAAAATGATAAAACTACTGAGCCAGTTTGGCATATCTATAGAATATCGTGTAATAAATCCTTCCAGAAATCCTGCACTGATTGTAAAAGGAAAGGTACTTAGAAATATTTTAAAACTATTTTTGAAACCTATTTTAAAAGAATTTACTCTCGAGAAAGTTTTAGGAAACAATATCGAAGCGCCTAAAATAAATCCGGCAGCAGTTTCGATAACAATCGCAAAAATCTCCATAGATCCATGAATCCAGATACCTCGGACACTTTTCCAGAAAACACCTTGTTCGTAGAAAAAGTATTGAAAAGAACCCAGCATAATACAGTTTTGAAGGAAAATATAAAAAGTGCCAAGACCGCCGAAAATGCCATAGATATAACAGCGTGCGCCTACATAAAGGTTATTCATGGTAATACCAATAAAACTTCCCCAATTGCTTCCGGATCCGTAAACCGCCATTGGATTTCCTTTTTTGATGTTTTCTAAAGTCATATTTACATAACCATCGCCTAAAATTAGACGTACAAAATTCTGATCGTAGCGTGCAGATATAACGCCAATAGCAACGGTAGCAAAAAACAATACAAAAGAATACAGCAAATAACGTCTGTAATCATAAAGTAATAAAGGAACTTCAGTTTTAAAAAACTCCATGAACCTGTTTTTTTCGGCTCTTTTGGTTTTGTAAATCTTTTGATAAATGTGCGAAGCCAAATGATTTAGATAAATCACCGTTTTGCTTTTTGGATAATAAGTTTGCGCATACGACAAATCATTCATCATTTGAATGTACAAATTGGCTAACTCGTCAGGATTTTTTTTAGCTTTACCAAAAATAGCTAGCTCAAATTCCAGCCATTTTTCTTTATTTTGTTTTATGAAGGCAACTTCTCTCATTGTAGGCTAAAATATAAAATATGTCAGAATTATCGATTAATACTACGCAAAATGTTAAAATAAATTTTAAGGCGGCTTCCGTTGGCGAACGAATAGGCGCTTACTTCATTGATTTACTGATTAAAATCGCGTATGGTGTTGTCGTTTTTATGATTTTTTTTGGGTTAAATCTAGAGAAATTATTTGATAAATTAGACCAATGGTCTGTTATGTCTGTTATTTTATTTTTTTACTTTCCTATAATGATTTACTCCATTACGCTGGAAAGTATTTTAGAAGGACAAACTATTGGAAAAAAGGTACTGAAAATCAAAGTGGTAAAAATAGATGGTTATCAGGCTGGCTTTGGAGATTATTTAATGCGCTGGTTTTTTCGCCTTATCGATGTCACTATTTTTAATGGTATTGTTGCCATTGTTATTGTCATAATAAGTAAAAAAGGGCAGCGATTAGGAGATATGGCGGCAGGCACCTCTGTAATAACGCTCAAAAACAACATCAATATAAGTCATACCATTATCGAAGAAATAGGAAGTACTTATGTGCCAACCTATCCTTTGGTGATAAAACTATCCGATAACGATATGCGAATCATCAAAGAAACCTTTCAAAGAGCAGCTAAAAAGAATGATTATGAAACCATACAAAAGCTGGTCTCTAAAATTGAAATGGTAACCGGAATTAAAAATCAGTCTGGTGATAGTCATGATTTTATTAGAGTTATACTGAAAGATTATAACTTTTATACACAAAACATGTAATGGTTAACTTCGAGAGTATTTACTTAAAAAAAAATTAGAATGTTTCATCTATTAGACATAATTGGTACGATGGCTTTTGCGATGTCCGGAGCGCTGACCGCAATGCACAAAAGGCTCGATCCGTTTGGGGTTTTTATCATTGCATTTGTAACAGCGGTTGGTGGCGGAACACTTCGTGACATCTTAATTGGCAAAACTCCGGTAGGATGGATGCTTGATTTGCAATATGTTTACGTTATTATTTTAGGTTTTGCACTAGCGATTCTTTTTAGAAAGAAATTCGATAAATTAAGAACATCATTGTTTTTGTTTGATACCATTGGACTTGGCGTATTTACCCTAATAGGTTTAGAACGAGGAATTATATACGGACTTCATCCTGCTATTTGTATTGCTTTAGGAACTATGACAGCTTGTTTTGGAGGTGTAATCAGAGATATTTTATGCAATGAAATTCCAACGATTTTTAGGCGTGAAGTCTACGCTACAATCTGTATTTTAGGCGGAATTGTATTTTTTATCCTGAAAAAATTAAATCTCAACGACGATGTTTTGTATTTAATAACCTCAGTTGTTATTATTACAGTTCGTTTATTGGCAGTCAAATTCAAATGGTCATTAAAGGCATTCGATCATAAATAGCATTTTAAAACAATATCTTAGCATCGCTTTTACCGTTTTCTTTACAATCTAAAAAGGCATTAAGAGCCGCGACCTAAAAATGACAAAATACACCGTAAAAAAATACCACCCCAATGATGCTGCAATCTGGAACGAGTTTATTGCGCAATCCAAAAATGCAACCTTTTTATTTCAGCGTGATTTTATGGAGTATCATCAGGATCGTTTTGATGATTTTTCGCTTTTAATTTTCGAAGGAGAAAAACTAAAAGCGGTACTTCCTGCTAATAAAAAAGAGAATACGGTCTATTCGCATCAGGGGCTTACGTACGGTGGTTTGGTGTTTTCGCACAAACTAAAAGCAGAAAAGATTGGACTAATTTTAGATCAGGTTTTAGTTTTTTTCAAGGAAAATCAAATCGAAACCTTTTATTACAAACCAATTCCCGGGTTTTATTTTCCGGAAGGAAATCAGCAAACAGACTTTTTTTTATTTAAAAGAGGAGCTGTTTTAGATCGCAAAGAAATGAATTTGGCTATTAATTTAGGAATGCCTTTGCAGATTTCAAAAAGCAAGTTAAAACATTTTAGAAGAATTGAAGACCTCGATTTAGATATCGTCGAGGAACAGCAGTTTGATTCTTTTTGGGATAAAATTCTAGAACCTCGATTATTAGAGAAATTTGATTCGAAACCAGTTCATACCAAAGCAGAAATTACCTCTTTGAAGCAAAAATTTCCTCAAAACATAAAACAGTTTTCCGTTTATCAGCAAGACGAAATAATTGCCGGAATTACCATTTTTGAAATGGGAAATGTTGTAAAATCGCAATACGGCGCAACCTCTAAAAAAGGAGAAGCGGTGAGAGCACTTGATTTTTTATTTATCAATTTAATTGAAAAATATAAAAACGAAAAAAAGCTTTTCTTTGATATGGGAATCGTAAATTCAGATGAGGAGGATTACAATTCAGGGCTTTTACAGCAAAAAGAAGAATTAGGCTGTACCGTTTACAATCAGGATTTTTATAAAATAGAGATAAGATGATATCCTTTTTAGACCTTAAAAAAATAAACGAACCGTACGAAGTTGGGTTTCAGCAAAAGCTGAAAACAGTTTTAGAAAATGGCTGGTATATTTTAGGCAAAGAACTGGAAATATTCGAAAAAGCCTTCGCTGCATATTGCGGTGCAAAACATTGTGTTGGAGTTGGTAATGGTTTTGATGCTCTGGTTTTAATTTTTAAAGGGTATATAGAATTAGGAAAACTTCAAAAAGGCGATGAAGTTATCGTTCCTGCAAATACATACATTGCCAGTATTTTGGCGGTATTGCAAGCCGATTTAGTTCCTGTTTTAGTCGAGCCAAAATTAGAAACCTACAACATAAATCCTGACCTAATTTCAGCAAAAATCACATCAAAAACAAAAGCTATTTTGGCGGTGCATTTGTATGGTCAATTGGCCGAAATGGATGCGATAAACGAAATAGCCCAACAATATAATTTTTTAGTAGTCGAAGATGCCGCCCAATCGCATGGCGCAGAAGGTAATTTTAAAATTAATACAGAAAATGTAAAAGGAGCGGTAGCTTATAGTTTTTACCCTGGTAAAAATTTAGGCGCATTAGGAGACGGAGGTGCTATTGTTACGAATGATTCAGACTTGGCAAAAGTGGTTTTCTCACTTCGAAATTATGGTTCCGAAAAAAAATATTATAATGATTCCGTTGGCGTAAATTCGAGATTAGATGAATTGCAAGCCTCATTTTTAAGCCTGAAATTACCAAATCTAAATGCTGATAACGACAAACGAAGAGCAATTGCAAAACGTTATGTAAACGAAATAAAAAACGATAAAATAACCCTTCCTTTTTGGAATTCCTCCAATAATCATGTGTTTCATTTATTTGTTGTTCGAACCAAAAACAGAGATGATTTGCAGCAATATTTGACTGCACATAAAATTCAGACCGTAATTCATTATCCAATCCCGCCACATCAGCAAAAAGCCTTCTCAGATTGGAATACTTTATCATTTCCAATAACAGAACAAATTCATGCCGAAGTATTAAGTTTACCTATGAGCCCTGTTTTAACGGCAAGTGAGGTAGATTTTATTATAAAAACAGTTAATGCGTACTAATGTCGGATAGTAAAAACTCATATCGGCAAATCTTTAAAACAACCTCTCTTTTTGGTGGAGTTCAGTTTTTTACGATCTTAATTTCGGTCATCCGTACTAAGCTGGTAGCTGTTTTTATAGGTCCTTCTGGAATGGGAATTATGACGTTATTAACTTCTACCTTGAATGTTATCAGCGGAATTTCAGGACTTGGAATTGAAACCAGCGCTGTAAAAAATATTTCCGAAAACTACAAGAATGAAGATTTAAGTACCGTTTCTAAAATCATTAGAGTAGTACAAAGAATCGTTTTTTATACCGGTATTTTAGGAATGTTGCTCGTTGCACTTTTTTCAAAAGTACTGAGTGAGATTGCGTTTGGAAATTCAAGTCAGACGGAGGCTTTTGTTCTGCTTTCGGTTACACTATTATTCAAACAATTATCTTCAGGGCAATTGGTGGTTCTACAGGGATTACGAAAGCTTCGGTTTTTGGCGAAAGCTAATTTGTACGGCAATTTATTTGGATTGCTTTTTTCGATTCCGCTTTATTATTTTTTAAAGATTGATGCCATCATTCCAACTATTATAATTAGTTCAGTAACGGCGTTGTTATTCTCGTTGTATTATTCGAGTAAAATTAAAATTCAAAAAGAAAAAATTTCCACCGAACTAATTTTAAATGAAGGCAAAGCCATTATTAAATTAGGGATAATGCTTACCATTAGCGGTGTGCTGACACTTTTAAGCGCTTATTTGATTCAGCTTTATGTTGGTAAAACAGGAGGACTTGATCAGGTAGGATTTTACAATGCCGGGTTTACGTTATTGAATTCTTATGTCGGCATCATATTTACGGTAATGAGCACAGATTATTTTCCAAAGCTGGCAGCAATAAATTCAGATAACAAAAAAATTAGAGAAAGTGTAGTGCAGCAGGCGTTTACCTCAATTATGATTATCACACCCATAATTGTTGCGTTTTTGACCTTTGCTTCACTGATTATAAAAATTCTTTACACACCAAAATTCGATGTTATCGTTTCAATGGTTTGTTTTGGTATTTTAGGAATGCTGTTCAGAGCCGTTTCGTGGTCAATGGGATTTGTTTTAATAGCAAAAGGCGATTCTCAGATATTCATTAAAACTGCAATTGGTTTTAATATCTTGTCTGTAGTAATGAATGTGCTGGGCTACTATTTTTGTGGTTTAGAAGGATTAGGAATAAGCTTTTGTCTGTATTTTTTACTGCATTTTATTGGTTTAAAAATCATCACCAAAAACAGATATCAATTTTATTTTGACAAAGATTTTTATCAAACCTATCTCGTTTGTTTCTTACTTTGTACTATTACATTTTTATTTCGTTATATAGAATTTCCAATTCTAAAATACAGTTTAATGCTGGTAATGATTATCGTTTCTTTAGGTTTCAGTTATTATCATCTCAACAAAAAAATGAATATCAAAGAAATTCTTGCTTCATTAACGCAAAAAAAAGACAATCAAAATGATTCGAAATAGTTACACAAAAGGCAGAACTTTGTATCACCAACTTAAATTTTACTGGTCAGTAAACTGGTTTGCAACCCTATATTTTAATTTCAAAAAATTCCCTTTTGAAACGGCAAAAAAGATTCCCGTATTTTTTTATGGAAAAGTAAAATTCACTTCGATCACAGGAAAAATTCAAATTGACGCGCCACTTCGTAAAGGAATGATTGGTTTTGGACAGCCTTATGAGTTGAACACGCTTCACAAAGGAACTGCAGAAGTAAATATTAGCGGAACAATTGTCTTCAAAGGACATGTGCAATTTGGCAAAGATTGTTTTGTTATAGTGCGAAAGGATGCCTATTGTGAACTAGGGCATTTATCTTCTTTAGGTTCAGGTGGGAAATTGATATGCGCAGAAAAAATAGTGTTAGGAGATTATGCCAGATTGGGTTCTGAATGTCAGGTGATTGATACTAATTTCCATCAGATGTTTGATACGAAAACCGGAGAAGTGTACAAGATGACTTCACCCATACAAATAGGAAGCTACAATTTTGTTAGCAACAGAGTTACTTTTATGAAAGGAGCTAAAACACCGGATTATTGCACAATTGCATCCAATAGTGTTTGCAGTAAAGATTATACTTCATTAGGGCAAAATACCTTAATTGGCGGAGTTCCTTCAAAATTAATCAGAGAAAATATATCCAGAGACTGGGAGGCAGAAAAAGAACTCTTAAATAAATGGGTAATTATTTAGCAGATTGCCAAAGATCAAGGTATTTTTGAGCAATTACAGTATATTCATGTTCCCTTTCTACAAAAGCTCTGGCACGTTTTCCGATCGCCATTATTTCAGCAGGATTTTCAATTAAAAAAGACAAGTCACGAACTAAAGCGTCAACATCTGGTGTTGCATTTACAGCAACTTTTTCTGTTAAATTGTAGAAAATCACAAACTCCGTTTCAGCACCGGTAAAAACAACTTTACCTTTTGCCATCGCTTCTAAGGCATTATAACCTTGATCGTACGCATACGTCTGATCCAGAAGAATATGTGCTTTATTGTACAGGTTAATGTATTCCTTGTACGGAATACTTCTTGCCGTAATGATCTCGATTTTATCCTGATATTTTTGCTGTATTAGTTGTAGCGCTTTCTCAAAAAGATCGTTTCCTTTTTTGATGTAATTCAATTCGTTAATTCCATGAAAAATGATGATTTTATCCTCGATTTCCAATTCCTTAAATTCAATTTTAGAAGTATTTACAGGATTCGGAATCAATCCCAGATATTTTGAATTTCCGACCAAAGGCAAATGATAATCTAAATCAGAAGCAATAATACCCCTGCAATTTTTGTAGATAAAATGATGCAGTTTTTCAAAAGATTTAGTTCTGAATTTCAGAACATTGCCAAATGATTTCTTGTTAATTTTATGCGCAAGGTATAACGGAATTACAGATTTAAAATCAGGATTTTCAAAGCAATATTTCACGTTTAAATAATCATAACCACAACTTAGCAGAAATAACTTTTTATTGTTTTGAATAAGATACGAAATGATTTTTTTTTCAAATGGATAAGAACAGTAAAAACTGTTTTCGTTAATCAGCTGAACGACATCAAAGCCCGAACATTGTTTTTTATACTTGAGAAACTGAAGATACGTTAGGTACGAACTAATGTCGAAACCCGTTATTTTGTAGAGTGCAATTTTTATTTTTTTTAAAATTCCCGTGTCCCATTTTTTTTGAATTAAAAAATCAACAGGAAATTGTTTAAATCCATCGTTATGTCCTATAATTACAACCTCGTGCCCTAAATGCGCTAAGCCTTCTTTTAAGGAATTATGTAAACGGCTAAATTCGCCTACGAGTAAAATTTTCATTTGATGGATATTTAACAAATATATCATATTTTAGCCAATATGATGAAGCCAAAAGTAAACGTAGCCATAATTTCAATTTCTTTAGCCAAAGGAGGAGCGGAGCGTTTTGCTTCCTTATTGAGCAAAATGATCGAAGCTGAAAATATAGCCGTTCACAATATTATAATCAACGATGCTGTCGATTTTGATTACAAAGGCAAACTGTACAATTTAGGAACAGCAGCAACAAGTACATTTTCTGTTTTTAAGAAAATAGAAAAAGGGTATTTGCTCTATAAATATTTGAAAAATAATGATATAGATGTCATTGTTGATAATCGTCCACGGAATCATTACGTAAGAGAACTGTTAACAATGCTGATTTACGTAAGCAGAAAAAAAATCTTTGTCATTCATAGTTTTAATCTTAAAAATTATTTTCCGTCACCACAGTTTTTGTCTCAAAAATTATATCGAAATGCAACAAAGCTTGTTTGCGTATCAAATGAAATAGAACAAAGCATTCGTCAAAAATTTAATTTTTGGAATACCATAACAATCTATAATCCTTTTGAAGTTGCTGAGGATGTGATTGGTGAAAAAGTAAACGATCAGGAAAAGTACATATTGTTTTTTGGCAGACTTGATGAAAAAGTAAAAAATTTTAGTTTAATGCTGGAGGCTTTTTCCCAATCTGAAATTTATAAAGCAGGATATTGTTTGTATGTATTAGGAGAAGGTCCTGATTTGGTTTTTATTCAAAATAAAATAAAAGAATTAGAGTTAGAACCATTTATCAAAATACTGCCCTTTGTCAAAAATCCTCAGCAATGGGTAGCAAACGCAAAATATACCATTTTGACAAGTCGTTACGAAGGTTTTCCGATGTCGCTTGTTGAATCGCTTGCTTTGGGAACTCCTGTTGTAGCAGTTGATTGCAAATCCGGGCCAAAAGAAATTGTAAAACCGGAGCAAAATGGTTTGTTAGTTGAAAACAATAATGTGCAGGAACTTTCAGAAGCAATGAAAAGAATGATTAATGATGAAAAGTTGTATAATTTTTGTAAAAAAAATGCGTCTGAAAGTGTAGAACATTTATCTTTAGATACGATTTCTAAACAATGGAAAGCCCTTATTTTATTCGATAACAATGACTAAAAATTCTAATAATCAATTAATAGAGATTCCAAAAATTCACGACAGACGAGGAAATCTATCTGTTATTGAAGGCGAAACGATTCCATTTACTTCCAAAAGAGTCTATTATTTGTACGACGTACCAAGCGGAAGCAAACGTGGCGGACATGCTCATAAAAAACAGCAGGAATTTTTAATCGCTTTAAGCGGAAGTTTTGATGTTATCCTCAAAGACGGCAAATCGATTGAAACTGTAACGCTAAACAAACCTAATGTTGGCTTACTGATTGTAGACGGAATTTGGAGAGAATTACGCAATTTTTCTTCCGGAGCAGTTTGTCTGGTCTTGGCTTCAGATGTATTTGATGAAGACGATTACATCCGCGAATACAAAGAGTTTAAACTATTTAAAAACCGATGAACCTAAACCTGATTGTGCCAATTTAAGCTTTAATGCAATCAGACCTTTCAATGCAAAAGAAGGTAGCGTGAGTAAAAATCTTTTTTTGAAACCTATTTTGTTTAAATCAATTGCTTGATAATATGTATCAAAAAGGACAGTGTCATTAAGTATTTTACTTTTTATCGCAAGCGAAAATCGGTTTAAATCCAGGAAGTATTTTAAATCAGCGTTTGTTTTTTCCTGTTCTGAAAATTTTGCAAAATTCAGTTTAGAATCCATTAAAGCGGCGTTTTTAGAAAGACTATTTTCATCATGGGTATAACGAACTAATACCTTCCAAACAAACAATATCGGAAAAATTAAACCAATCCTAATCCATAAATCCGTATCCTGACCACTTTTTATTTGGGTATCAAAAACACCAACTTCATCAAAAACTTTTTTATTGAAAATGGTACTCGACGTTAAAAGTACCGATTCTTTTATACTGGCTTTAAAATAATTGACAAACTCAAAATTCCCTGTTTTTTCAATAGAATATTGAGCAGGAAAGATATTTTTTGATGTTTCTATTTCTATTGCAGCTGTAAAAATATTTTGATCAGGCAGAAGATTGCAATAATGATGCATCGTTTCTAAAAACTCAGGATACCAATAATCATCGGCATCAAGAAAAGCGATGTAATTGGCACTTGCTTTTGTAATGCCCAGATTTCGGGTAGCAGAAACACCTTCATTTTCTTTTTTAAAATACTGAATGCGATCATCATTAAAACCTAAAACTATCTCTTCACTTTTATCTGTTGATCCGTCGTTGATTACAATAATTTCAAAATCGCCAAAAGTCTGATCGAGAATACTTTTTATCGTATTTTCGATAAAGTTTTCTTTGTTGTAAAGCGGAATTACGATCGAAAAAAAAGCCATTTAGTTCGTTTTCAAATTACAATAATAACTTAGTCGGTACAAATCAAAAAGCAAAAGCGACGGTTTTTTGCTGAGCAATTGCTTTACAAATAAAGGCTTCGTTACTTTAAATCCAAAAGCAATTATCGATCGTAAGCGGTATTTTTTTATTAGTTGAAAATAAGAAGAAAGCTTTACGTAATCCGCAGCAATTAATTGTGCATCTACTAAGTTTTTTAATCCCAAAATAGCTTCTTCAGATTTTTTAAGAAAGATTTCACTGCTTTCTATTCCTAAATGATACACTGGATTTTCTATATGAAGTACCTGTACTTTATTTTGCTTTAACTCAAAGGAGAACAAAGTGTCTTCATGCCTGAGATTGGGAATGTTTTCATTAAAAGTAACTTTAGAAAAAACACGCTTAGTAATCAAAAAGTTAAGCGTTAAAAAAGCAAGATAAGGATTCTTGTTTCGCTCCAAAACATTTAGCGCTTCTCTTTTGTTGCCATAAATCCAGCGTAAAAGCTTATTTTCTGAAGGTTTTATGCTTTCGTATAAAATTCCTCCGTACACTATTTTTTCGTGCTTGTCAATTTGCTGAATGTAGGCAGAAAGAAAGTTTTCGTGAATGGGAAATGTATCAGCATCTAAAAAAAGCAAATTGTCATAAACTGCTTTTTTAGCCAATAAATTACGGATAGCGCTTCTGCCAATATTTTTTGGTAAACTAATAAAAGTGCTGTTTGATAATTGATTAATTTGCTGATTTTCATCTAAAAACAGATTAGATGCATCATCAATACAAATAATTTCAAAAGTAATTTCAGATTCCAATGCCATAGTATGCAGTCTTTCTGCAAGAGAAACTACATTATAATTGTAAACCGGAATTAAAATGGAAAGCATTACACGCTGCGTTGCACCACTTCGAAGATTCTTTCATCCTCGCATTTAAGTGTTTTAGACGGAAATTTTAATAATAAAGCATAATCGTGTGTTACCATGATTACCGTTTTACCATTAGCATTAATTTTTTTCAAAACCTCTAAAACTTCTGAACTCGTTTGAGGATCAAGATTTCCTGTAGGTTCATCAGCCAGAATAAATTCAGGATCATTTAGCAAAGCTCTTGCGATAGCAATACGTTGTTGCTCACCACCAGAAAGTTGGTGTGGCATTTTAGTTTGAAAATTCATCATTCCAACTTTGTCCAGCACTTCATCAATTTTACGTTCCATTCCTTCCTTGTCAACCCATCCTGTAGCTTTAAGTACAAAAAGCATATTGTCTTTTACGGAACGATCCGGAAGCAATTTAAAATCCTGAAATACAATCCCGATTTTACGTCTCAGATACGGAATATCTCTTTCTTTCAGCGTAGCCAAATCAAATTCTACGATTTGTCCTTCACCTTCTGTCAAAGGTAAATCACCGTACAAAGTTTTCATAAAACTACTTTTTCCTGAACCTGTTTTTCCAATAATGTAGATAAACTCGCCATGTTTAACGTCTAAATTAACATGAGACAAAATTTTTCTTCCTTCCTGATATATAGTGACTTCTTTTAGAGATAGTACGGTTTGAGACATAATGATATTGATTTTAATGGTAAAAGTAAGAAGTTAACGGTTGGATTCAAAATAAATTTGAAGCAATTGAAAAGAAAGACTGTAAAAAAATACTGTTTTAGAAAGTTTGAGAACCAATATTTTGCAGTTTAGGCAGCTGTTAAATAAAAACGATTATCAAAATTGTTCATAATAAATGCCTTAAATTTATCGTTATACACCGTATAAAATGATACATTTGAATACTAAATACAATTAAAATGCGTAAACTTTCCTGGCTCTTTTTTCTCCATATAATCCTAATTTCGACCTTGGTTTCGGCACAAAAATCAGCTATATATACCTATGAATTAAAGGATTTTGATAAAGCAGTTGCTTTATATAACGACAAACAATATGCATCCGCACAACATATTTTTGAATCTGTAAAAAGACAGGCTGCAACTGAAGAAGTAAAATCAGATTGTGCGTACTATATTGCCAACTGTGCGATTCGAACCAATCAGGCAAATGCCGATGCATTGATGGAAAAATTCGTGACGGATTATCCAACAAGTACAAAACAAAATCAGGCTTACATAGAAGTTGCACATTTTTTCTTTGAACAAGGTAATTTTCCAAAAGCACTGCTATGGTTTGATAAAGTAGACGAAAGTTACATGAGCCGATCTGAGCTGGATAAATTTAATTTCCAAAAAGGATACAGCTACTTCAATGCAAAAAACAAAAAAGAAGCCACAAACTATTTCAACAAAGTAGTCAATTCTCCGGAATTTGGTTCTCAGGCAAAATACTATTTAGGCTTCATGGCGTATGAAGGTGATGATTACAAAGAAGCTACCAAATATTTTGATGAAGTTTCCGGCGAAGAAAAATACAAAGAAAAGCTGTCGTATTATCAGGCAGACATGAATTTTAAACTTGGGAATTTTCAGAAAGCGATTGATTTAGGGCAACAAGCCATGAGCAAATCAAATGCGATGGAAAAATCAGAACTGAATAAAATTATAGGAGAAAGTTATTTCAACCTAAAACAATATGGCAAGGCGATTCCGTTTTTGGAGCAATATGCAGGAAAAAAAGGAAAGTGGAATAACACCGATTTTTACCAGTTGGGTTATGCGTATTACGAACAAAAAGAATACGAAAAAGCAATCTCTCAGTTCAATAAAATCATCGAAGGAAAAGATTTTGTTGCTCAAAACGCGTACTACCATTTAGGGTTAAGTTATTTGAATACAGGCAAGAAACAAGAAGCTCTTAATGCTTTTAAAAACGCTTCTGAAATGGATTTTAATGTTCAGATTCAGGAAGATGCCGCTTTAAATTATGCTAAAGTAAGTTACGAGGTTGGAAATCAGTATCAAACTGTTCCCGGAATTTTATTAGACTTCCTGAAAAAATATCCAAATAATTCAAGCAGATCTGAAGTAGAAAAATTATTAGTCGATTCCTATATTTCGTCTAAAAACTATAAAGAAGCTTTAGTTTTATTAGAGAAAAACAGAACGCCGGAGAACAAAACAGCGTATCAGAAGGTTCTTTTTTACAGAGGTTTAGAGTTGTATACAGAATCTAATTACAGCGAAGCATTAAAAATGTTTAATGGTGCTGTCAAAGAACAAAAAAATCCTGAGTTTACGGCTCGTGCTACATTCTGGAAAGCAGAATCAGAATATTTGTCAGATGATTTTCAGGCTGCCTTATTAAGCTACAAACAATTTGCAGGTTTGGCAGGAGCTAAAGCAACAGACGAGTATAAAAACATCAACTACAACATCGGTTACACCTACTTTAAATTAAAAGAATACGATCAGGCTGCAACCTCATTTCAGGCGCAGATTGACAATGCTAAAGAAGATAAAGTACGCTTAAATGATTCTTATCTACGTTTAGGAGATTCCCGATTTGTAGCCACAAAATATACTCAGGCAAACGAAGCTTATACAAAAGCAATGGCAGCAAAAGGAGTTGATGCTGATTATGCACAATTTCAAAAAGCAATGTCTTACGGCTTCATGTCTAAAAACGATAAGAAAATTGCTGAGCTGAATAATTTTCTTCAAATGTATAAGAAGTCATCCTATCGTGATGATGCCTTGTACGAATTAGCAAATACCTATGTAACAGATAAAAAGAACGATCTGGCGATTAAAACGTACGATCAGTTAATCTCTGAATACAAAACAGGATCGTTTACTTCAAAAGCTATTTTAAGACAAGGATTGGTGTATTACAATTCAGATCGTGAAGATCAGGCATTGGTAAAATTCAAAAAAGTAGCAGCGGAGTTTCCAAAAACACCAGAAGCTTTAGAAGCTGTTTCTACAGCAAGATTGATTTATGTAGATTCAGGAAAAGTAGATGAATATGCAACTTGGGTACGTACATTAGATTTCGTTGCTGTAACAGATGCAGAATTAGACAACGATACTTATGATGCCGCATTCAAACAATACGGTCAGAATAACAGCAAACAAGCCATCACAGGATTTGAAGGTTATATAAACAAGTTCTCAAAAGGAATGCATTCACTTGAAGCTAATTTTTATTTAGGACAATTGTATTATGCAGAAGGTTCAGAAGTAAAATCGGTACCGAATTACGATTTTGTAATTGCACAGCCAAGAAGCGAGTTTACAGAACAATCCTTAACAAGATTAGCACAGATTTTCCTTAAAGCAAAAGAGTGTGACAAGTCAATTCCGGTTTTAGTGCGTTTAGAAAACGAAGCCGATTTTCCGCAGAACAAAAGCTTTGCTCAGGCCAATCTGATGAAATGTTACTACGACAAAAAAGACTATGACAATTCTGTTGTTTATGCTGATAAAGTGCTTCAAAACGTAAAAGCTGATGCCAACGTAAAAGCCGATGCCCAAATTATCGTAGCCCGTGCAGCAATGCAAACAGGAGATGAAACGAAAGGGAAAGCAGCTTATGCAAAATTATCTGTAACATCAAAAGGAGAGTTGGCAGCAGAAGCGTTGTATTACGATGCGTATTTTAAAACCAAAGAAGGTAAGTTCGAAGCTTCGAATACATCCGTTCAAAAACTGGCAAAGAATTATTCAGCTTACAAATATTATGGTGCAAAAAGTTTGGTTTTGATGGCGAAAAACTTCTACGGTTTAAAAGACAGTTATCAGGCAACGTACATCTTAGATAACGTAATTAATAATTTTACAGATTATTCGGATGTTGTAGAAGAAGCTAAACAAGAATTAAGTGCAATTAAATTAGAAGAATCAAAAACGAATTCATCTATCACGAAATAAGAAAAATAATGAGTTTACCTTTTTATATAGTTGATGTTTTTGCAGAAAAAAAATATGCGGGTAATCAGCTGGCTGTTTTTTTTGATGCTGAAAATTTAAGTTCGACAGAAATGCAAACCATTGCCCGTGAAATTAATTTTGCTGAAAGTACCTTTATCACTAAACTTGATTTAGAAAACAATAGTGCCGAAATTAAAATTTTTACGCCTGGGCAGGAAATGAAGTTTGCTGGTCACCCGCTTATTGGAACTTCATGGGTTTTGATCCATAAGATTTTTAAAAATACACCGGAGAATATAATATTACAAGTTCCAATTGGAGCAATTCCAATTCACAAAACAGATGATTTGATTTGGCTTACAGCTGCTCAGCCTGAGTTTTGGGATGTTTTTGCAAAAGAAGCTTTTTTAGCCTTTACCAATTTACAAAGCGATGATTTTAATGATCAATTTCCAATTCAGGAAGTAACTACAGGAAGCGCATTTGTAATGGTTCCGCTAAAATCTGCAGCAGCTTTAGAAAATCTGGTTCTGGATAAAGATAAAATGAATAACTGGCTGCATGCCAATTGCAGAACAAGTCATCACGGATTGTATTTCTATTGTCTGGAGGATTCGAGTATAAAAAGCAGATTGTTTTACATAGAACACAATCAATTACAGGAAGATGCTGCAACCGGAAGTGCAAGTACCTGTTTACAAGCTTCAATTTTAAAATATCATGCTCCGGAAATCGATTTGATCAATTATCAGGGAGATTACATGAACAGACCTTCGCAAATTCATTTCAAAGGAAAGTTAGAAAACGATCACTTTGATATTAAAATAGGAGGAAAAGCCCAATTTGTTGCAAAAGGCGAATGGGAAGCGTAAGATTTTAGATTTTAGAATGTAGATTTTAGATTTTACAAAATACAGAATATAATATAAAGCTTAAAGCCTACAGCGTAGAGCCAATAGCAGAATAAAAAAAACAGCTTAAAGCCTAGAGCTTATAGCCTAAAGCAGAAATATATATGAAAATTAATTTCCAAAATAAAACCATCATTTTGATTTTGCTGTTCGTTTTTCAGCTCTCTTTTTCACAAAAGAAAGACGAAACAATAGGAACAGAAACCGTAAATGTGGTAAAACCGTATTCGCCCACCATTTCTGATGCTTTTAAAGTAAAAGAAATTCCAACACTTGATGATACAGGAAATCAACCTAAAGAAACAATAAAATACAGTATTTTGTCAGTTCCGGTGGCTTCGACATTTACGCCTTCAAAAGGGAATGCAGCCAGTGTTGAAAAATCAAGAAAAGAGCGACTGTTTAATAATTATGCGACAGTTGGATTGGGGAATTACGGAACCCTGAATGCTGAGTTATTTGTAACGCACGATTTAGGAAATAATGATTATCTGGCAGGAATGTTTCGTCATCATTCATCGCAGGGAGGAATAAAAGAAGCTTTGCTTAATGATGAATTTTACGATACCGCTTTAAATGTTGGATATGGTGCAAACAATCGCGATATGTCATGGAGCGTTGATTTAGGATATCAAAATCAAATATACAATTGGTATGGTTTGCCGGCTGATTTTGGTGCCACTTTACCTATGGGACAAGCGGGTGATTTGCTTAGAAGTATTAATCCAAACCATTCTTACAATACAATCTCAGTTGGAGGAAACATAGAATTTAATGAAGGTGTTTTCGATAAAATTGACACAAGATTTATTCATTTTTCAGATAATTTTTCATCCTCAGAAAATCGTTTTTACCTGAAACCAAGTTTTAAGGTAGATATTATGGATGAGTCAATTAATACCAATATTATTGTAGATCACGTAAGCGGAAGCTTTGACAATAATTATTTTAAAACAAATGCAGATCCTTTAAAATATAGTTTAACCAATTTTGGAATAGAACCAAGTTTTGTTGTTCTTGAAAACGAATGGACGTTAGAGGTAGGAGCGGGATTATTCTATGGTTTAGATTCTGAAAACAGCGGAAATAAATTTTATGTTTACCCAAAAGTAAATGCTTCTTATAAACTGGTTGGTGATTTAATGATTTTTTACACAGGAGCAAATGGTAGTTTAAACCAAAATTCGTATGCAGATTTTGTAACCGAAAATCCATTTTTGTCACCAACATTAAACATAAGACCTACAAGCAATCAGTACACTGTATTTGCCGGTTTAAAAGGGAAATTAGCCAACAATATAAATTATAATCTAACAGGGTCTTATTTAAACGAAAAGAATAAAGCATTGTTTAGAAGCAACAGTTACACCGAGGATTTTACAAATGAGAATTACGCCTATGGAAATTCTTTTGGAGTAGATTATGAAGACATTAGAACATTTCGTTTTTATGGAGAATTAAAAGCTGATTTCTCAGAAAATGTAACATTTGGTATCAACGGAACATTCAATAGTTACAAAACAGATGGTCCCGTAGAAGCTTGGAATTTACCATCAATGAAACTAAGCTCAAATTTAGATGTTAACTTTACGAAGCAATGGTACGCGGGATTAAATGTTTTTTATGTAGGAGAACGTAAAGACATGCAGACCAATCTGGATTTCATGACAAATGCAGCTCCAATTACCTTAAAAAGCTACTTTGATGCCAATACCCATTTAGGATACAAATACAGCGATCGTTTGACTTTCTTTTTGAAACTAAATAATATTGGAAATCAACGTTATGAAAAATGGCTTAATTATCCCGTACAAGGATTTCAGGTTTTAGCAGGAGGAAATTATAAATTCGATTTCTAAGAGATATTAGCTATAAAGGCAATAAGGCCTTATTTTTTAGCCATGAATTCACGAATTAGTTTAAAAAAAAACATTCGTGAATTCGTGGCTAATTTTTTTGAGACTTTACAAAACCTTTGCATCTTTGTAACTTAGAACCTTAGTACCTAAAAAAAGAAATGGAATTCAAACAAAAAATATATTCACATTACCAACAAATGGTTCAGGACCGCATAGATGTTTTTAGAGATATGATTTCGGCTTTGACCGAAGATTCAAAAAATGACGCCAAAGGATCAGCCGGCGACAAACATGAAACAGCTTTGTCGATGATGCATATCGAGCAGGAAAAATTGACCAATAAACTCAAAGAAGCA
>Ga0247817_10000651_pt1 | contig 18528 bp, 14 predicted proteins | sample UWRJL212509R1_FD_178010 | JGI IMG/M metagenome (GOLD analysis project Ga0247817, IMG submission 178010) | Plant litter microbial communities from Arlington Agricultural Research Station in Wisconsin, United States - UWRJ-L212-509R-1 | ecosystem: Environmental > Terrestrial > Plant litter >...
CGGCTTTTGCTTTTGCTTCTGCAGCTAATTTCGCTTGCTGTGCTTCCGCATCGGCTTTTGCTTTTGCTTCAGCAGCTAATTTCGCTTGCTGTGCTTCTGCATCAGCTTTTGCTTTTGCTTCAGCAGCAAGTTTCGCTTGTTGTGCTTCAGCATCGGCTTTTGCTTTTGCTTCAGCAGCTAATTTCGCTTGCTGTGCTTCAGCATCGGCTTTTGCTTTTGCTTCTGCAGCAAGTTTCGCTTGCTGTGCTTCTGCATCAGCTTTTGCTTTTGCATCTGCAGCCAATTTTATTTTCAATGCTTCTGCATCGGCCTTAGCTTTTGCTTCTGCAGCTATTCTTGCCTGTCTTGCTTCTTCATCAGCTTTTGCTTTTGCGTCCGCAGCTTGTTTTTCTTTTAATGCAGCTTCTTCTGCAGCTTTTGCTTTGGCATCTGCAGCTAATTTAGCTCTGTTAGCAGCATCAATACTTGCTTTAGTTTTCGCAGCGGCCGCAGCTTTTGCTTTTGCTTCAGCAGCAAGTCTTGCCTGCAATGCGTCAGAATCAGCTTTAGCTTTTGCATCTGCAGCTAAAATAGATTGTAAATCTGCTGCTTCTGCTTTTGCTTTCGCTTCTGCTTTACGTTTTGCTTCTGCAGCCTCTGCTTTAGCTTGTGCATCAGCAACTAATTTTGCCTGTGCAGCTTCTGCATCTGCCTTCGCTTTATTCTCTGCATCCAGTTTCGCTTTTGCAGCGGCTTCTGCATCTGCTTTAGCTTTTGCATCTGCAGCTAATTTTGCTTTCGCAGCAGCCTCAGCATCTGCTTTCGCTTTATTCTCTGCTTCAAGTTTTGCTTTTGCAGCAGCTTCTGCATCTGCCTTCGCTTTGTTCTCTGCAGCTAATTTTGCTTTTGCAGCCTCTGCATCTGCACTACTATTTTGAGCAGCTAACCTTTTTCTTTCAGCTTCAGCATCTGCCTTAGCTTTTGTATCAGCAGCTAATTTTGCTTTTGCAGCCTCTGCATCTGCACCACTATTTTGTGCAGCTAATCTTTTTCTTTCAGCTTCAGCATCTGCTTTTGCTTTGGTATCAGCAGCTAATTTTGCTCTTACTGCCTCAGCATCTGCTCCGCTATTTTGTGCTGCTAATCTTTTTCTTTCAGCTTCAGCATCTGCTTTTGCTTTGGTATCAGCAGCTAATTTTGCTCTTACTGCTTCAGCATCTGCTCCGCTATTTTGTGCTGCTAATCTTTTTCTTTCAGCTGCCTGAGCCTCTACTTTAGCTCGATTATCAGCAACTAATTTTATTCTTGCTGCTTCGGCATCTGCTCTGGCTTTGTCAGCAGCTAATTTTGCCTGCTCCCTTTGTGCCATTACAGCCTGCTGTTTTGTTGTTGCAGCTTCTTGTCTGGCATTGGCTACAGCATCTGTTTTTGCTTTCGCTTCTGCAGCTAATCTTATTCTCACAGCTTCAGCATCTGCTTTAGCTTTATTGTCAGCATCTAATCTTGCTTTTGCAGCAGCCTCAGCATCAGCTTTTGTCTTATCCGCAGCGGCCAATCTAGCTTTTGCAGCAGCTTCGGCATCAGCCTTGGCTTTTTCAGCCGCAGCTAATCGTATTCTTTGTGCTTCTGCATCGGCTTTAGCTTTTGCTTCAGCAGCTAATCTTGTTTTTTCGACAGCATCAACTCTTGTTACAGGAGTAGTGTTTGTCGATTTTTTAGCTGGTACCGGTTTTGATCTTGAAGGATCAAATAAAGCTCCTTCTTCATCATCACCATAGTAATAATTTTTATTTTTAAATTTATATGCAATTGCAAATTCATGAGAACCACCTAAATTGGTAAAATTCCCCATTCCTCTTTCATAATTATATTCTATTGCAATATTTGGTGTAATATTAACACCAAGTCCTGCTGAAACTCCATACAAAGTATTGTATCCGGCTTGTGCCCAAATACCTTGTGGCAATAAATTAATCATTCCAAGTCCAGAGATTACTGTTTTATCTTGTTTGATCTCTGTTTTTATAATTCCGGAAAATTTACTTCTGTCAAAAAAACCGTAACTGTCTATATATCCAGTATACATGGCATGCAATTCGATTGCTCTTTCCGGATCATCTTTTACTACGCCTGAACCAAAATTATATAAAACCAAATTATTGACAGAAACTCCAAAATCAAGGAAATCGGTTCCATAATTAATACCGGGATTAATTGTAAGTAAAGTGTTTGATGGATAATCACCATTCAAAATATCTCCATCATCCGAAACTATTTTTCCACTGTTTAAACCACTTCTATAAGCACCTACATTTACACCAAAAGTTAAATTACTGTCCTCATCAAATTCAATATTGTGTGCAAAGTTTCCAATACCACCAAAAACGGTCAACAGACCATAATTTTGTTGAAACAAACCAAAAGCAAAAGCTTCATTCTCTCCGAAACGTCCAGAATAATTAAACAAATAAGACACAGGTGCGTTTTCAAACTGCAACCATTGTCTTTTATTGTAAAAACTCAAATACGCATCTTGTTCACGAACGAAACTAAATGCCGGGTTTATTAAATATCTATTGAACTTTAATGAATTTCTTATAGGTAATGAAAACGAAACAACCCCATCCTTAGGAGCATCCTGAGAATAGAGTACATTATTCAAACCACAGATTAAAGTTATGAATAGGAAAATTTTCTTCATTTTATTTAATCACAGTTATTGATCCTTTTTTTTCACCTGCATCTCCCTGAATAACATAGTAATAAACTGGATTTATATTCTTAAAATCTATTGCGGTCTGGGGCCAGTCACCTTGATAATTGGTAACATCCAGAACCTTATCTCCGTTTGAACTTATAATGATAACCGTTGTATCTGCATTCTTATAGGCATCAGGAATATTCCAATATGGATTTTGTCCGCTCAATTTAACTATATTCTGAATTACCAAAGTCGGTATTGCCGGCCCGGTAACTTTAAATTCAAATTCCATTGAAGCAACACATCCTGATGTTTGTGAAACTTTTACTTTATAATTGCCCACTGTTGTTACTACATAAGTATCTGCTGTAGCTCCAGGAATAATGTTTCCGTTTTTGTACCATTCAAAAGTTGGACTTGTCGCGTCTGTAGTAACTGTTACACTTAAAGTTTCTCCTTCTTCAATTTTGGTACTATCAGCTACATCAATACTGGCATTAAAGCCATTTCCAATAAGATTTATTGTTCCGGTAGACGAACATCCTCCAAAATCAACATCTACGCTGTAAAGTCCCGATTCGTTTGTTGCGTAACTGCGAGAAGTTGCTCCGGTAATTACAACACCATCTTTTTTCCAAACATAGCTATTTCCGGCAGTAGCTGTTAAAACTGTACCAGAACCGTTAGAGCAAAATGGATTTCCTAAACTTGAATCGATTGTAACAGGAGAACCTGTGCTCGAAGAGGTAACATTAACACGATTAGAACCGTAATTAACATCTGAACATTGTCCATAATCCATCTCAGCATGGTATTTTCCTGTAGTACTAACTACTAATGTTTTAGCGCTTTGTCCCGCGATTACCACATCATCTTTATACCATTTGTATTTAACATTTGGAAAGTGAACAGGTGATGAACCGGGAATTTCCGGTGTTAGATCAGAAACAGAAAGTGTTAATGTGCCACCAACGCATATTGTAGCACTATCGCTTCTGTCATTAATGTAAAAAGAGGCTTCGTAATCTTTAAAAAAGGCAGGAAAAAAACTATCTCCTGCCGGAGTTTTAAATCTTGTACTTGTGTATCCGGTAGAACTTTTAACTCTTAAACCGTAATCATTAGCACCAACTAAATTGTTTGGCACAGCAAATTTAATAGTCTGTTGTCCTCCACCAAGTTGAATAACTTCCGTCAAGGTTGTAGCGATAGGGGTACTTGCACCATCTAACAACTCAATTACAAAGGTGGTTCCTGCAGGAAAATTTACATAACTAAATGTCGCAAAATATTCATTAAAATTATTTCCGGCACATATTTTATCAAGACCACTTAATGTTTGAGGCGCAATTGCTTCTTGCGCATAAACATGAGGTTCGAAAGCAAAAAATGCGCCGAAAAAAATTAAACACTTAGTAATGAAAAAAGTAATTTTTTGAATCATATAGTACGTTTTCTTGCTAAATCTATGTCTTCAAAAAATAGGATATCAATAAACGTTTCAGAGAAATCATATTTATAGTTCTCAATAATGTCTTTTGCAAGAGCAGAATAGGAACCTGTTAACAATGATTTATCTTCGCATATCGAAGTAGTGTTTTGACTATTCATACCAGTTGAAGCAAGACTACCTTTGGGGATAGGTAGTCCTACTATAAACTGATTAGAATTATCTAAATTGCTGATAGTAACATCAGCTGTAGCATTATTGTTTTGGTTAAGAACAGACGTTGTTTCAGCATTAGCAATAGTAGGACAAACTGGTGTTGCTACAGTACTTTGCGCATACAAACATGCCGTCATAGGCGAAACCAAAAATATTATATTAAGAAAATATTTTTTTATTGGGGCCATTATTTAGATCTTTATTAGGTCCGTCGAGATGTGTCCGGGACTTTTATTAATAATAAAATTTACGCTCTTCTTGAAATAAAAATCGAAATCTAATTATGTTTTATTTTCCGCTAGACGCTGTGATTTTTCCTAATTGTAATCTATAATCTGGCTTTTTAGGGTTGAACATGTCAATAAATGTCTCTTTGTTTGAACTTGTAGAGTGAACATTAAAGAAAACAGTATTACCATACCAGCTCTCTAAATCTTCATTGTTAGAGTTGTATTCTGTAAAGATATTTCCATTACATTGATTGAAGTACATCTCTTCGAATTTAACTTTCTTAAGGTTGGCATCGTTGATTTCTATTTTGCTATCAAATAAAACTGCAGGGTTAAATCCAGAGATTACACTACGTTTCATTTCCAGAGAAGCTCCTTCAGCGATGTAGATAGCCTCTTTTACTAAACCTGACTGAATATCAGCTTTAATATTTTCACTATCGTTAAGCATTGTAATATTTGATGCTACTACAAGCGTTTGTTTTTTAGTAAAATCTGTTTCGTTTTTCTTTTCGAATGATTTAACTTCTAAACAACGAGAACCATCTTTATTACTAGTTAAGTATGAAGTTCTTACTGCTAAAGAGTTGTATAAACGACATTGAACTCCTTGTGTAAATTTAAAATCATCATTGATTGCTCTGTGAGAAACCAATTTTGTAGCGTTTACATCACCTCCGTAGAAAGCAAAAGCATCACCACCAGTGTAGCTTACCATAATGTTTTCAAGGATAGTTTTGTTTCCAACACCAGCAATTGTTAATCCGTTAAAAGTGTCAACACCTTTTACTTTTTTTCCAGCGAATTCAATTCTTACGAATCTTAAAATACCAGAGTTTGATGCTACGTTATCACCACCATAAGTAGTAAGTGAAGGATCAAGATCTAAGTTGTAAGAACCAACATTTCCAAACTTGTTGATTGGAGCATCTCCAAGGATTACAATTCCACCCCAGTCACCAGCTTTTTTCACGCTGCGGTTTGAAGTAAATACGATTGGATCTGTTTCTAAACCATCAGCAATAATTGAAGCTCCTTTAGTAACTACAAGAGTTCCTTTTGTTTCAAAATCACCAATAATTAATGTTCCAGGCTCGATAGTCAGAACAGCATTGTTTGTTACATAAACGTTTCCTTGTAAAACGTAAATGTTTCTTTTCATCAATTTTGTATTAACAGAAATGTTTCCTGCTAAAATTTGATTCGCTTCACCATAGTCGACTTTGTTAGGCTTAAACTCCGTCCAGTTGTTCAACCAGTTGTTGTAGCCCATAATTCCTTTCTCTTGTTGAGCACTCATACTTGTCACTGTCAAAAGAATGCAGATAATTTGAGTAAATTTTTTCATGATAAGGTGTATTAGGTTTAATAATAAATTTGGGTATGCGTAATACTTAAAAAACTCATCTCGAATTTTCTGAAAAAACAGAAAATTTCGAGAACGAGTGTTTTATATTTAGTCTTTTTTTTATTCCATACAGTTACGTAAACAAAATAAAAAAAGTTTTTTATTTAGTCAAAAAATTACATTTCGTTTAACTCGTTAAACTCATGTAGTGATTTTAAAGTGTTTTCGTAAAATAAAATAGCCGCAATTAAGTTTCCTTTATCAGAATACGGCATCATTTTTCTTTGGAAATCTACTGTAGTATCTAAGAAATTTGTTGTACCAACTGCCTGACCGTCTAACACTTTTTTGTGGTTGTCATCGTCCGGAATACCTAAATCTGCCATAGTAACACCTGGTTTAGTAACCAATGCAATGTACGGAAGCGTTTTCACTAATACTTTGATACGTTCAATGTACAGCTCTAAAAGTTCACCTTTCTGCATACCACTCAATTCTTTTTGATCATGGTACTTACGAATAATAGCAGTTGTACTGATAATACTTCTAGGAGCATTTTTAGCCTGAGCAGAAACTGCTTCTGCTGACAATACAAATAACAAGCTTAAAAAAATAATTTTCCCTTTCATAAATTCATATTAAAGATTAATAATTGATGAAAAACAAAAATATATAAATTAACTTAAAACACAACTTTAATGAGGGTTTTTTTGAAAATTTCCTCATAAAAAAAACTTAAAAAAGTGCTCTACCTCGGTAAAATATACCTTTTACCGAGTTTTTAGTTAAAAATGTTAAGAAATAAGCTGTAAGAAATTAACTAGCTAATGAGATTTATACGCATTATTGTAATTAAAAAAACAACATCATTACAACAATTTTGCAAAAACTATTAACAAAAAAACGTCAAATGTTTATAAATGAGGGTCAATAATATCAAAACCTAAGATAAAAAAGATATTTTTTTTGGTTAAAAAGTGCTCTATTAAACTTAAAATGAGCTGTAAAAATTAAACTTTATCGCTAAAATTTTTGACTACATCATTTTCTTCTATCTTTGCTTCATGCAATTTTCTCAAATTTTAGGTCAGGATTATATCAAAAGTCACTTGATAAAAAGCGCATCTTCCGGAAGAATTCCGCATGCACAATTGTTTATTGGGCCAGAAGGAAGCGGTACACTATCAACGGCTATTGCCTATGCGCAATACATTTTGTGCAACAACAAAGGCGACGAGAATACAAATGGAAATGATTCCTGCAATCTAAAATTCCAAAACATATCACATCCTGATCTTCATTTTATTTATCCGACAGTTACTACTGAGGATGTAAAAACCAAACCAAAAAGTTTAGATTTTATTCAGGACTGGCGCACTTTTATTCAGGAAACTCCATACGGTGGATTGTTTGATTGGTATAAACTTTTAGGTGTCCAGAATAAACAGGGTGAAATAAGAGTTGAAGATGCTCAGGAAGTTCTAAAATCACTTTCGTTAAAATCATACGAAGGCGGTTATAAAATCATGATTATCTGGATGGCAGATAAAATGAATATTGCTGCATCCAACAAATTATTGAAACTTCTCGAAGAGCCTTCAGAAAAAACTATTTTTATCCTGATTTCTGAAAATGAAGAAGATATTATTCAAACTATTCGCTCCCGCTGTCAGGTCATTCATTTCAATGGATTGCCTGAAAAAATAATTGCTCAGGCCCTTATTTCTCAGGAGAATATTGAGGAGAAAATGGCTTTTAAAATTGCACATCAGGCGCAGGGTAATTTTAGCAAAGCACTTTCTTTACTAAAAGATGATGATTCTGAATATCCTTTTGAGCAATGGTTTGTCAATTGGGTACGGGCGGCTTTTAGGGCTAAAGGAAATGCAGCGGCTATTCAGGACTTAATTTCCTGGAGCGAAGAAATTGCTTCTCTTGGTCGTGAGAGCCAGAAAAAATTTATTCAATTTTGTATCGAAATGTTTCGACAGGCGCTTTTGCTCAATTATGAAGCACCTACTTTAGTCTATATTGAACCAAAAGTTGAAAAGTTTAAATTAGAAAATTTTGCTCCTTTTGTTAACGGAAACAATATTCACGACATTTTCAAAGAACTTTCAGATGCTATATATCACATTGAAAGAAACGGAAATGCGAAAATAATTTTAACAGATTTATCTATAAAACTAACTCGTTTAATTCACAAAAAATAGTTTCAAATGAATAATGCTGCTTCTATTTTAATTTTAGCTTTTCTAGCCTTAACCTTTTTACAATCCGGCTACGAAAAAATATTTTACTGGCAGGATAATGTTACCTGGCTTAAGGAACATTTTGCCAAAACAAAACTCAGAAACCAGGTACCGCTGGCGTTGTTTCATCTTCTGGTTTTAGAATTAATTTCCGGAATTTTTTGCGTAGTCGGAATTATACAATTAGTTACTAAAAGTGGAAGAGAATTTGGTTTTTACGGCGCAATTTTTTCATGTATCTGTCTGTTAATGATGCTTTTCGGACAAAGATTAGCTAAAGATTATGATGGCGCACGAACCATTGTTATTTATTTTATTCCAGCTGTAATAGCTGTTTATTGGCTGAACTAAAAACAGCCTGTTATCTTAAATTTTTATATAAAAAAATGAATCCAAAACACCCTTCAGAATCTCTGACTATTTTAACCGATTTAGTTTTACCGAGCGAAACAAATCCTTTAAATAACCTTTTTGGTGGCGAATTATTAGCGAGAATGGATCGCGCCGCAAGTATTGCAGCACGCAGACATTCACGCCGAATTGTAGTGACTGCTTCTGTAAATCACGTTGCTTTTAACAGAGCCATTTCTCTAGGAAGTGTTGTTACTGTTGAAGCAAAAGTTTCAAGATCTTTTAAAAGTTCTATGGAAGTTTTTATCGACGTCTGGGTAGAAGACCGCGAATCCGGAAACAGAACTAAGGCTAACGAAGCTATCTATACTTTTGTTGCTGTTGATGATACGGGAAGACCTGTAGAAGTACCACCTATTTTACCGGAAACTGAACTTGAAATACAACGATTTGAAGCTGCTCTGCGCCGCAAACAATTGAGTTTATTGCTTGCCGGAAAAATAAAACCTTCTGACGCCACAGAATTAAAGGCTTTATTTTTGTAGTATCATTTTGTGACAATTTGGAACAATTTGGAACGATCAAACATCAAAAAAAAGAAGTATTTTTACCGAATTACAAGCCTGATGCAAATCTAAATCAGTAAGTTATTAATTTTCTGGTTTGTTTTTGAGTATAAAAGAATTATAAAATTTTACATGAAAGAAAAAGAAAAAGAAAAGATGAGTTCAGAGAAAGATGCCAAATTAAAAGCGCTACAACTTACGCTTGACAAACTAGATAAAACGTACGGTAAAGGTACTGTAATGAAAATGGGCGATAAAGCCATTGTAGAAGTTGAAACTATTTCTTCAGGTTCTCTTGGTGTAGATTTAGCTCTTGGAGTTAATGGATATCCTAAAGGAAGAATTATCGAAATATACGGACCAGAATCTTCTGGAAAGACTACTTTAACACTACATGCAATTGCTGAAGCTCAGAAAGCGGGAGGAATTGCAGCTTTTATAGATGCTGAACATGCTTTTGATAGAAACTATGCTGAGAAATTAGGTGTAGATATCGAAAATCTAATTATCTCACAACCGGATAACGGGGAACAAGCATTAGAAATTGCAGAAAATCTGATTCGATCTGGTGCTATAGACATCGTTGTAATTGACTCTGTTGCAGCATTAACTCCAAAAAGCGAAATCGAAGGTGAAATGGGAGATTCGAAAATGGGTCTTCATGCACGTTTGATGTCTCAGGCTCTAAGAAAGTTAACGGGAACCATAAGTAAAACAAACTGTACTGTTTTCTTCATCAACCAGTTGAGAGAAAAGATTGGTGTAATGTTTGGAAATCCTGAAACTACAACCGGTGGTAACGCATTAAAATTCTACGCTTCTGTTCGTATAGATATTCGTCGTTCTTCGCAAATTAAAGATGGCGAGAATGTTATTGGAAACAGAACTAAAGTAAAAATTGTAAAGAACAAAGTAGCTCCGCCTTTTAAAACTGCAGAATTCGATATTATGTACGGAGAAGGTGTTTCTAAAACCGGAGAAATTCTTGATTTAGCCGTTGAATTTGAGATCGTTAAAAAAGCAGGATCATGGTTTAGCTACGGAGATACAAAATTAGGTCAAGGACGTGATGCTGTTAAATCTCTGATTAAAGATAATCCGGAATTAGCTGACGAATTAGAACTAAAAATTAAAGCTCATATTAAAGAATTAGCTAACGCATAAAAAACGCGTAAGTCCTTTATTGTAAGGATATTTGCTGAAAAAGTAAACCCGCAGGATTTGTAAATCTTGCGGGTTTTTATTTTTTTTAAAGAATTTTCTACTCTTTGACGCAACCTTTTCAACCTTTCGCACTCTTATAAATAAAAATCAACCTGAGTTTGTATAAACTCTTTATTACCAACCATTAATATTTTGAATTATGAAAGAGAAAATAGAAGTGTTGTTGAATAAAAACCGTAAAAAAACCAGATTAAAATTTAAGAAAGTATTACGTTTTATTTCGGAAAAAATCATTCACAGATAGGAACAATTTTGGATAAAAAAGAGGTTTTTAATTCAAAATAAAACCCGACATATTGCTCATCTAATGTCGGGTTTCTTTTTATTTTTTATCGTCTTTTTTAAACTCTAATAATCCTTTGTAGATCAATTGTCTAACCTGATCTTTTAGGTCTTTTCTATTTTCAGGCCCTAGTCCTTTTGTTTCTACAAATGGCAAAACTTTTATACGCATTCTTCCGGGACTACCGCTTAAAAATGTGTATGAAAAACGCTTTTTATTATCCGCAAAAACAATAGGAACAATTGGGATTTGATGCTCTAAAGCTAATCTAAAAGCACCATCCTTAAACTCATCTAATAATATTGATTCATCATCCGGAACACCTCCCTCAGGAAAAATACAGATGCTTAATCCTTGATTTAGACGATCCTGAGCTCTCTTGAAAACTTCGTTTTTACTTTTAGAAGAATTTCTATCTACAAGAATACAAGTTCGTTTGTAGAAAAAACCAAACAAAGGAATTTTAGAAAGTTCCTTTTTTCCAACAAAAACAAAAGGATTCTTAATGATTACGAGCATCAGCATAATGTCTGTCATCGAAGTATGATTCGCCACAATCATGTAGCTTTTTCCTTTTACTAACTTTTCTTCACGTTTGATTGTATAGTAAAAACCCATTCCAAAAAGGATAATTCGTGCCCAAATTCGAGCCATTTTGAAAAAATAAGGATATCCCCTTTCTGTCAAAATAGAAGCCACTAAAAAGGGCAGCATAATTAATATCGGAATGGCCATTAAGATATAAAACCATATCCTCCATAAGATCCAAAAAACTATTTTTATTGCTTTCATGGTTTCAAATGTAATAAACAGAAATGAAATTAGATCGTTAGATTTTTATAATATTAGACTTTTCTAAAAAATATTCCCCTAAAATCTTTAAGAACTTGAAGAAACTTAGCTCACTTTGCGAAAAACTTCACGAAATTTGCGGTTAAAGAAAATAAACTTGCAATCTTTGCGGTTAAGAAAAAAACTAGAATGGCAAAAATACTTACTGGTGTTCAGAGTACTGGAACGCCACACTTAGGCAATTTACTGGGAGCTATTATTCCTGCAATCCAATTATCGAATCAACCTACTAATGAATCTTTTTTGTTTATAGCTGATTTACATTCGATTACACAAATAAAAGATGGTAAGACATTAAGAGAAAACACCTATAGCACTGCTGCTGCATGGCTTGCCTGTGGATTAAATCCTGACAAAGTTACGTTTTACAGACAATCTGATGTTGTACAAACTGCTGAATTGACTTGGTATTTAAGCTGTTTTTTTCCTTTTCAACGCTTGACGCTGGCGCATTCTTTTAAAGATAAAGCCGATCGTCTGGATGACGTAAATGCGGGACTTTTTACATATCCTATGTTAATGGCTGCGGACATTTTATTGTATGATGCTGAATTTGTGCCTGTTGGAAAAGACCAATTACAACACTTAGAAATTACTCGGGATGTTGCTTCTCGTTTCAACCATCAAATGGGAGAAACATTTGTCATTCCAGAAGCTAAAATTCAGGAAGACATTATGTTGATTCCTGGAACTAACGGTGGAAAAATGAGTAAATCTGCCAACAATATTATTAATATTTTCCTTGATGATAAAACGCTTCGTAAGCAGGTAATGAGTATCGAAACGGATAGTACTCCACTGGAAGATCCTAAAAATCCTGATACTTGCAATGCTTTTGCAATATATTCACTTCTTGGATCTGAAGAGCAAATTGCCGAAATGCGAGCTAATTATCTAGGCGGAAATTATGGTTATGGTCATGCAAAACAAGCTCTTTTTGAATTGATTACTGAAAAATTTAAAACAGAAAGAGAAAAATATAATTATTACATAAACAATCTTGAAGAAGTTGATGCCCTTTTGAAAAAAGGTGCTGCAAAGGCTTCTACTGTTGCTGATGGTGTTCTGGAAAAAGTTCGTGAAAAACTCGGATTTGGTAAGTAATTTTAAAGCAATAAACATATTAGAACCTCTTGTAATACAAGAGGTTTTTTATTTATTTTTTCGTAACTTTATAAATTAGAACAACTTACGATTATTAATAATCGCCAAATAATAATTTATAATTACAGAAATAATGAATAAATATATAGAAGAATATGATATTCCTCCTTATCTGTTTCAATTTTTAAATGTAGTTTTTGGACTTCTATTTATCTATATTTTATATAAAGTGTATCAACATTTTATGAAAAGAAATAAATAATTTTAAAGAAATTACTCGTTAAATTGATTCAAATAATTTTCCTGGTAAAGGACGAACTATCCCTTTCAATTCCATATTTAAGAGAATTCCCGAGATTTTATAAATAGGAAAATTACATTCCAGCGCGATAACATCTAGCAATTCTTTACCGTTTTTTAACAGAAAGTCATAGACAATTTGTTCATCAGGCTCTAATTCTACAAAAAGCTGTTTCTGCACCGTTTTAACTTTACTTTCAATATCCCAGTTTAACATGTAAACCAAATCGGCAGCACTAGTTAAGACGTTTGCTTTTTGTGTTTTAATTAAGTTATTACAGCCCTGACTGTACTTATCGGTTATACGTCCCGGAACGGCAAATACATCCCGATTATAATCGTTGGCTAGATTTGCTGTAATCAACGAACCTCCTTTGTCCGCAGATTCTATTACAATTGTGGCCTCAGATATTCCGGCAACAATACGATTTCTGCGTACAAATTTCTCCTTATCAGGATTAGAAGAGCTCCAAAACTCAGTAATAAAACCTCCGTTCTCTTCCATCTTTGCCATATATTTTTTATGTGATTTTGGATAAATCTGGTTTAAACCATGTGCTAAAACACCAACAGTCTGTAAGTTATGATCCATTGCTAACTGATGCGCAACTATATCAACACCGTATGCAAAACCACTAACAATCACAGGATCAAGAGGTGCTAAATCTTCTATTACTTTTCTGCAAATCTCTGAACCATAAGAAGTAATTTGCCTTGTACCCACAATACTTATGACTTTTTTGTTTTTTAAATTTATTTTACCAGCAGAGAAAATTAAAACTGGAGAATCTATGCAATGTTTTAACCGGTCAGGATATTCTTCTGCTTGAAAATAGGAAACATTAATCTGATTTGAATTAATGAATTCCAATTCCTGGTTTGCTTTTTCGAAAACTGTTTTATCTTGCAAATTTTTCAATAATACACTTCCAACACCATCAATAGCAGCAATTTGCGTAGGTTTTGTTTTAAATATAGCTTCCGCGTTTCCACAATGCGTTATTAACTTTTTAGCCATTATATCTCCTACTCCGTCTACTTTTAATAAAGCTAATAAATAAAACAATTCCTGATCTGACATTTTCTCTTAATAAAATTTTTAAAGGCGATTAAATTCTTCCAAAAACAAAAAGTCATCGTTTTTGAAGAAAGACAAATATATAAATCAGAAGTAAATTCCTTCGAAAAATAAAGCCAAAATGATATTGCACCTTATCAATCAAAATACTATCTTTACTTAACTATTTGAATAATAGCTAAATGCACTATTATGTCAATTGTTAATAAAAATTGTGAATAAAATTTTGATAACTATATTCGTTGCATAACTTTGTTATTATGAAAATCGAAACTTACATCTCGCAATTATTGTATCGTTATCAGTGCATAACGGTTCCAGGATTTGGAGCATTTTTAACCGAAATTCAATCGGCTAAACTAAACGAAAGCACCAATTCGTTTTTTCCACCTAAAAAGACGATTGCTTTTAACAGCCTATTAAAAAACAACGACGGACTCCTGGCAAATCATATTGCTCAGGCAGAAAACACATCATACGGATTTGCAGTTAGTTCAATTGCCTTTGAGGTCTTGAATTGGAAAAAAACACTAGAAGAATTTGGTGTTTTAAGTTTAAAAAACATTGGCGATATTCGTTTGAATGCTGACCAAAATATGGTTTTTACACCAAGTGATACTACCAACTATTTACCAACTTCTTTTGGATTGAGCCCGTTTGTATCACCTCTTGTAAAAAGAGAGATATTCGAGAAAAAACTGGAAGAAATTGAAGAAAAAGAAACGATTACTTTACAAGAAGCTGAAGCTGTTGTTAAGTCATCTCGTTCTTACCTGAGATATGCTGCTATTTTAGTTTTAGGGCTTGGAATTACAGGAAGTATTGGTTACCCAATTTATGAAAATCAAATTGCCTCTCAAACGATCCTTGTAGAAACTTCGGTACAGAAAAAAGTACAGCACAAAATACAGGAAGCTACCTTTTTTATTCAAAATCCTATTCCTGCGGTTACAGACTCTGCACAAACAATCAATGCTGGTCTAAAAACAATGCCTTATCACATTATGGCAGGTGCTTTTAGAAGTCAGGAAAATGCAAAGAAAGAATACGAGCAATTACTAAAAGACGGTTATAAAGCACGAATGCTGGGCGAAGACAAAAACGGCTTATTTCCGGTTGTATACGGAAGTTATGCTACAATGTCTGAAGCACAAACTGCACAAAAAGAAATTCAAAAAGCAGAGAATCCGGCTGCCTGGATTCTAATCGAATCGCTATAAAATAAAAAAGTCCGATTTATGAAATCGGACTTTTTTTATACTTCTGTTTTTTTTTATTTTACAACAATCTTTGCTGCCTCAGAAAAAACTTCTTTGTTATTCTGATAGATCATCACTTTTGCAGGTGGTGAACCTGGCTCGCCCCACTCAATAATAGAACAATCATAAACAAAACCACCTTTTTTCGTGAACTCAAAATGGTGATTCTTACTATTATTATCGTGAATCCATGTTCCTTCAAGAATTACCACTTCTGGTGCATCACTCATTTTTTGCTTAATAGGCCATGATGCATAACGGTAATTTCCATTTCCCATATCATCAATTCTTACTCTGTAATTAAGTGTTTCCAGCAAATAAAGTGGTGCTTTATACTTCGTAAGCGACGCATGCAAGTGAAATCTTTCTGCTTCAATAAGTTTATTTTTAAGTCTCGTTTCAAACTTTGACTGATAATTAACTGTAATCAAAGCTCCTGATTTATCTATCCAGACGTTACCATTATTTAGCTCAATACCACGCCAACCCATATCTTTCCAGTCTTTTTGAGGAAGAGACTTTATAATTTCAGCTTTTAAAATTTCATCAAAAACTTCATCATACCTCTTTACAAATTCCGCTTTATTTTTAATTGACGGAATAGGATACTCTCTTTCAAAAGGATACGTAATTGTAGCCGCTATATTATCTTTTCTTCCATTTCTAACATTTTCGATAAATGCTTTTGCTTTTTTTTCGTACGCTTTTAACTCCTGGCTCGTTACTAGATTACTGCAAAATAGCAACAGCCCTAAAAACATTAAATTCTTTTTCATCTTCCTTAAGTAATAATTTATTATAAAATATATTACAAAAGTAGTACGAACATAATTTAAACTCTATCAGATTAGGACATACTTAAGCTGGCTTTAAACATTTTAAGTTCATCCCACGTAAATTCGTCACCGTGCTTTTCTTTTAAAGGGCTTAATGATTCCTCCTGATAAAATTGGAAAGCTTCGCGCAGCGCCAAAATTTTATCATAAGGCAGCACATCACTAACATCAACTTTTTTAGCCTGAATCAGCCTTACCAAATGTGTTTCTACAGTTTGAACGGTAAGTTTACGCAGGCGTGCAATTTCTTCAATTGATTTTTTTTCTATCCACAAATCGTATGTTTCTTCTACAGTCGTTTTCTTTTCGGTTTTAATCTCTGTTTTAGCCGATTTTCTTGACGTATAGCGTTGTACAGGTTCTTCTGCTTTGAAAATATCTGTATTTGACATATTAAGCTCTTCCCGAATTCTGGCGATTTTATCTGTTTTATAATTTTTAATCGCTGAGGACGTTAATTTTTCTTTAGAGATACTTTCTCCCGCCACAACGATTTCAATCAATAATTTGGCCTTCATTAGGCGTAAAACAGCCTTTGTCTGCAGATCATCCAGAAACATTAATTCTTCGTAAAATGCCTGTACCTTTTTAAATTTTTGAATTTCAGCAATTTTCTGTAATAGATCCGTAACAAGTCTGTCCATTGATTTGAAAAAATAATCATAAGCTGCCATAACCCTTTCCTGCACAAAAAGCAGATCGACTGTTTCTTTGCTGAATATTTTGTTAAGCTGCTGAATGAATTTTTGCGAAGGATCCAGAAGCACATCAATTGTTTCTAATCGTTTGTGCGCCCAATTCGAATGCTTCGACTTTTCTGAACCAGCAGCATTTTCGTTGTAACTAAAGCGGTGATTGCGCCATTCCTGCGCTAATTCCGTCCAGTTAAAACTGTTAATCAAATAGTTATGAATAAAATTTTTAGTTTCAAAATGAAGCGAATTCTTTAAAACATCTTCCGTCGCTTTATTCAAAGCATAATCCATTACATCCTGATCGTTCGAAATACCATTCATCTGCAACGGAGAAAGCAAAATAAGCCCATTTAAGGACGTTAAACGTGATAATGCTACGTATGCTTGTCCAGGCAAAAAAACTTGCGATACATCGAGCGCAGCTTTCTCAAAAGTTAATCCCTGACTTTTATGTACGGTGATTGCCCATGCTAATTTTAACGGATAATGCGCAAATGTGCCTAAAACTTCTTCTTCAACCTCTTTTGTGTGCTCATTTATTTTATATCGAATGTTTTTCCATTCGTACTTCTCTACTTCTATCGTTTTGTTCTCTTCAGGGAAATGCACAAAGATTTCTTCGGCCGAAAGTGATTTTATGATCCCCATTTTACCGTTAAAATAGCGTTTTTCAAACGAAAGATCGTTTTTTACAAACATTACCTGTGCTCCTGTCTTGAGTTTTAGATTTTCTTCTACCGGAAATATTTTTTCGGGAAAATCACCTACTACAAATGGCAAATACGTAAATTCATTACCTGCTAAATCATTAATTGCCTGCTCATTCATGGCATCTGCCTTAGCATTATGGGTCGTAAGCGTAATGTATCCTTTGTTGTTCTTGAGATCAAAATCAGGCTGAACATATTGATTTAAGACCTGCACATCATGCGGTGTGATCTGGTTATTTCGTAAATTATTCAAAACAGAGATAAAAGCATCGTCTGTTTGACGATAAATTTTGGATAATTCGATGTAAAGCGGCGGATTTTGCTGCATTACATGCGAATGAAAAAAGAATTTTCCTTTGTAATAATTACGTAACGTTCGCCATTCTTCGTCCCTGATAACAGGCGGTAATTGTAATAAATCACCAATAAAAAGTACCTGAACACCTCCAAAAGCACGTGTGTTTTTGCGTACGGTCTGCATCATAAAGTCTATTGCATCAAGCAAATCAGCTCTAAGCATACTTACTTCATCAATAACCAACAATTCCATACTTCGTATCACATTTCGCTTGACATTGTTCATTTTGAAATGCCTTCTCAAGGTTTCTTTGTTCTCGAATTTTACTGTTTCTGTAAACTGAGAACTTTCGTCGTATGTGGGAATAAATGCGGAAAATGGCAATTGAAACATCGAATGAATCGTTACTCCGCCGGCATTTAATGCAGCAATTCCTGTTGGTGCTACTACTACGGTATTTTTATGCGTAGTTGCTATGATTTCACGCAATAATGTGGTTTTTCCGGTACCGGCTTTACCCGTAAGGAAAATTGATTTTTGCGTTTGATTGATGAATTGTAAAGTATAAGCTGCTGCTTCTGAAACATCTTGCATTTTGACTTGTATTGAATAACTAAAGTTATCGTGTTTTTATAAAAGAAAAAACCTAAATCGGTTAAGATTTAGGTTTTTCATTATTTAGTTAGTTTGGTATTATTTTTTAGCTTCTGTACCTTCTTTAGCAGCTGGTTTTTCCTCTGTTTTAGGAGCTGCTTTGTATTTTTCGTTCAAAGCTTTAATGATCTCTTTTGTGATA
>Ga0247817_10000652_pt1 | contig 18510 bp, 16 predicted proteins | sample UWRJL212509R1_FD_178010 | JGI IMG/M metagenome (GOLD analysis project Ga0247817, IMG submission 178010) | Plant litter microbial communities from Arlington Agricultural Research Station in Wisconsin, United States - UWRJ-L212-509R-1 | ecosystem: Environmental > Terrestrial > Plant litter >...
TCAGGGGCAGGAAAGCGGCTTTTGCGTATCTCATTGGGTCACCTCGCCTCTTGCCCTGCAGGTTAGATGCCACTGCCCTCGCCTTCGACCGGCGGCGGGGTCAGCATCAGAAAGGCCCGGATCCACGCCGTCAGCACCGCCCGGTCGTTCGGTCGCGCCAGACTGGCGATAGCCTCGTCGGCCACGGCCTCGGGCACCCGATGCCCGCGTCGCGCCTCGACCAGGGCGGCGGCGTACTCGGGCTGGAACTCGGGGTGGCACTGGAAGGACATCGCGCCCATCCGGGCGTCGTCCCACGCCAGACCGGCGTAGGGCGTGAAGTCGCAAGAGGCGATCACCCGGGCGTCGGGCGGCGGAGCGATGACCTGATCCTGATGCGACACCGGGATTGAAATGGCCCTGGCGCGGGGGAACATCCACGGTTCGTGCGCCCCGATGTCATAGCGATGCAGACCGACGCCCCAGCCCTTGTCCGACTTCGCGACCTGCCCGCCGAACGCCTGGGCCATGGCCTGATGCCCGAAGCAGATGCCCACCAGCCGCGTCTTGCCTCGCGCCGCCCTCAGCCAGTCCAGCAGAGGCGGAATCCACGGCAGGTCGTCATAGACCCCTGCGGCCGAGCCGGTCACGATCGCGCCCTGAAAGGCTTCGGGATCGTCGGGCAACCGTCCCGCCTGTACGTCGAACCGCACCGTAGCCACCCCCTCGCCCAGCAAGGCGCGGAAGCGGGCGGGATAGTCGTCGAAGGCGTCCTGCAGGTCCGCGGGCGGCTTGCCGGTCTCCAGAATGGCGATGGGCTTCACACTGGGCTCCACATGGACGTCCATATGACGGGATCATGCCGCACCGCGAAAGGGGTAATCCGGCGCCTGGACGGGTCAGATTTCGTTAACGCTGTCTCCTTACCCGAACTTGATGGACGCGGACCTAGGGTCCGGCGATGGCCGACAGCACCCATTTCCGGTTTACCAGCGTGGAGCCCGACCGCCGCGTCCAGGCGCGCGCGGGATTCCGCAAGTCGCGTCGGCCGCAGGAACGCGTCCGCCTGATGGGCCAGTTGGTCGATCTGGTGAAGCCCGAGGAGGTGCTCCATCACACGGAGCGCTGGATCCTTGAACGGCGTCAGGCGATTATCGCCAATCACAATCCCAACAGCCTGTACCTGCTGCGCAAGAACCCCGAGATGCGTCGGTTCTACGAACGCGCCGATCTGGTCGAGCTGGACTCGACCCCGTTGGTCAAGTTCGCCAAACTCCTGGGTCTCAAAAGCCGCCAGTTCCATCGCTGCACCTATCTGGACTGGCGCGACCACTTCTGGAGCCTGGTCAACCGGAACGGCTGGCGGGTCATGTATGTGGGCGGAACCCAGGACGTCGTCGACATCGCCGTCGAGCGCCTGACCAGCCGCTATCCCCGCGCCCGCCTGAAGGCGCACAACGGCTATTTCGACGCGACCCCCGGCTCGGCCGAGAACGCGGCGGTGCTGAAGGAAGTCGAGGCCTTTAATCCCCACATCCTGTTCGTTGGCATGGGCATGCCGCGTCAGGAGATCTGGATCGTCCAGAACCTCGAGGCCCTGCCGGACTGCGCCATCTTCTCGGTGGGCGCGGCCTTCGACTATGAGGCCGGAGCCCAGAAGTCCGCGCCGCGATGGATGGGCCGCGCGGGCATCGAGTGGCTGTATCGACTGGTCGCCGATCCGCGTCGCCTCTTCCGCCGCTACTGCGTCGAGCCGTGGAGCCTTCTGGATCTGGTCTATGCCGACGTGAAGGCGGCGCTGAAACGCAAGTTCGCCCGCGCCTGAGGCTGTCTCACGGGTGACTTTGAGCGGCTTTCAAAGCCCTGCGTGACCCGCCCCCCACATCCTGCCTGACCGCCGCCTCGGAACAACCCCGGCCTGCTGATCTCAGGCGGCGTCGCGTGCTTCTCCGGCCTGACCCAGAGTAGCGTCGATCGCCTGAAACAGGGTCGCCATGGTGATGGGCTTGGCCAGATGTCCGTCGGCGCCCGCTTGACGGCCCGCCTCCACGTGTTCAGCCAGGGCGTTGGCGGTCAGCATGATCACCGGGGTGCGCACCCTGCCTTCCTGGATCTCCAGCGCGCGGATCGCGGCCGTGGCGGTCAGGCCATCCATGACGGGCATCTGCATGTCCATCAGGATCAGATCGAACCCGCCCTGGCCCCAGGCGTCGACGGCTTGCTGCCCATCCTCGACCATGACCAGCTCAACCGGGCTTTCTGACAGCATGATCTCGACGACCTTGCGGTTCGCCGGATGATCGTCGGCCAGCAGGATACGCAAGACCCTGTCTTCGTTGTGTGGATCGTTCGAAACCTCGGCCGGCGCCGGCGTCGACGCGCCGACCTCTGCGGCCGGCAGGGGCAGTTCGAACCAGAAGGTCGCGCCCTCGCCCGGCCGGCTCTCGCAATCCAGCGTCCCGCCCATCAGTTCGACGAGATCGCGCGAAATGGCCAGTCCCAGACCCGTGCCGCCGAACCGGCGGGTGATCGAGCCGTCTGCCTGCTGGAAGCGGCCGAAGATGCGCCCCTTCTGCCCGTCGTCGAAGCCGACGCCGGTGTCGGTCACTGTGAACCGCACCAAGCCAGCGGCGGTCATCTCGCCCGTCACGCTGACCGATCCCTCGGACGTGAACTTCAGGGCGTTGCTGACAAGATTGGTCAGGATCTGGCGGAAGCGGACCGGGTCGCCGGTGACGACGCGTTCCAGCGCCGGGTCGATGGTCACGTTCAGGCCGACCTGTTTCTCTTCGGCCCGGGGCCGCCAGAGCATGGCGATGCCGCGCACGGCGTCGGCGAGGTGGAATGGCGCCGGCTCGATCGTCACCTTGCCCGACTCGATCCGGGCCGTGTCGAGAATGTCGGACAGCAACCGTTCCAGCGTCACCCCCGACGACTGGATGACCCCGACCATCTCCTGCTCCCGCTCGCCCAGCTTCGCGCGCGCCAGAGTATCGGCCATGGCAACGATGCCGTTCAGCGGCGTGCGGATCTCGTGGCTCATATTGGCCAGGAATTCGCTCTTGGACAGATTGGCTGCGTCGGCCTTCTGGCGGGCCGCGCGCAGGTGGCCCGCCAGGCGGAACTGCCAGATCAGGGTCGCGATCGCCGACAGGAAGAAGACGGCGGCGATGCCGACGATCCAGTTCTGCGACCGGATCACGTCACGCTGCAGCGTGGTGTTGGATTTGGCGGTCTCCAGCTGCTGCCGACGCTCGTCCAGTTGTCCCTGCATGTCGCCGGTGACCTGACGAATGCCGGCGCTGAAGCGTTTGGCGGACAGGGTGGAGTCGGCGCGGTAGTAGGCGCGCAGCTTTTCATAGGCCTCGCGATGCCGACCCTCGGCGAACAGAAGCTCGGCCTCGGCGTGGGGCAGTTCGGAGGTGATGTCCTCCCGGAAGGACCGCAGCTGCAGGCGGCGGCGGATCTCGGCCAGATCATCGCGGGCCTCCTGCACCTGCCCCGTCCGGGCGTAGGCGATCGCCCGCATCGGCAGCAGACGCCCCGCCAGAAAGGCCGCGGCTCCCAGGTCGTGACCATACGGCTCAAGACACGCGAGCACTTCACGGGGCGCATCCCGCGCCTCGGCCACCATGGCGCACAGGTTGGCGTCGTAGACGGAAAGACTGTCCAGATCGGCGCGCTTCGCCAGACGGTGATGAGCCTCGTACAGGTGCTGGGCCAAGCCGACGTCGCCCACGCGTGAAGCCAGGCGAGAGAGGTTGTACAGGCTGTCGAAGTCGGGCCGTGGATAGGCGGGATTGGCGAAGTCGATTTCGAAACGGCCGAAGGCCCGGGCGCTGCCGTCGAAGTCATTGAGCTTCATCAGGCCGATGCCGGCGACTTCCCATATGCCGGAACGAGCGGCGTTCGCGTAGGGGTCGGCGTCGGGCACGACGGCGTCGATGTCGGTCAACATCTTCAGCCCCTCGCCGATCCGGTCCTCATCCATCAGCGCCAGAGCGCTGAGGCGGGTGGCGTGAACGCGGGCGAACCAGTCGGTCTCGGTCCTGGCCAGATTGGCCATGTCGGTCGCCGCCGCGGCGTCGCCGGTGTCATAGCGAATGGCCAGAGCGTTCAGGTGGGCGATCTTGACATATCGCGCGTCCGAGAGCGCCGCGGCGCGCGCGGCCAGACGATCGTTCCAGGTCCTGGCGATCTCGAACTCGCCCTGGTTCAAGAATATCCACGCGACGTGATAGAGGCGATTCAGACCTTCTTGATCAGTCCGCGTCATGGCCTGATCGCCAAAGCGCTGCAGAGCATCGAAATCGGTCTGCCCAGCACGCCGTTCGACGACGGCCGCCAGCTCCAGCGGACTGCGCGGAGGGGCCGAGGCCTTTGCGGAAGCCGCCTCGGCGACCAACAGGGCGGCGACCAGCGTCGCGGCGAGAACTCTGAAAAAGCGGGTCATGCGGAATCCGATTACGACACCGCAATGACACATGAGTCTTGAGTAAGGCTTAGCGAGGCAGGCCAGCACTGGATTTTCGTCACTGCGGCGCGATCCGCAGGCAACACTGTTACAGAACGTGTGGGAACCACCTGACTGACAGGTGTATTGTCATGGCAAAGCTGGCGTCATCCGGAGGTTCCAAGCCATGGCCATTTTCTCCAACGGACGGGGGCCAGGCGGAATCGCCGTACGCGTCCTCGCCGTCGTCTTCGCCCTGATCGGGATCACCCTGGTCATAGGCGGGGCTTGGCTCCTGAGTCTTGGCGGCTCCTTCTACTATTTGCTCGCGGGCCTCGGTCTGGTCGCTTCGGCAGTCGGCCTGTTCCGGCTGAAGCTGCTGGGCGCGTGGATCTACTTCGGCGTTTTCGCCTTCACCGTGCTGTGGGCGCTGTGGGAGGTCGGTCTCGACGGGTGGGCGCTGGTTCCTCGCGTCATCGCCCCGGCCGTCCTTCTGGCCCTGGTCATCGCCAGCCTGCCGGTGCTGAAGCCCGGCCGTGACGGTCGGAAATGGGCCATCGGCGGCGGAGCCGGCTTCGCCATCGTGGCGGTTCTGGCCTTCTTCGGCGTGGCCCAGGCCAATGCCTTCAAGGTCGACGGGCCCCTGCCCGCCGCCTCGGCCGCGACATCCAGCGATCCGGACGCCATTCCGGTCGGCGCCGACTGGCCCGCCTATGGCGGCAGTTATCACGCACAGCGCTTCTCGCCGTTGAACCAGATCAACTCGACCAATGTCGGCAAGCTGGAGCGCGTCTGGACCATCCACACGGGCGACCTGCCCGGCGACCGTCCTGGCGCCCAGAACAAGTATGCGTCCGAGAACACGCCGCTGAAGATCGGCGACACCCTGTACATCTGCTCGGGCAAGGGCATCGTCCTGGCCGTCAACGCGGCCACTGGACAGACGGTCTGGCGTCACGACCCGCAGGTCGCGGACGAGTCCATCCCCTATACCGCCGCCTGCCGCGGCGTGAGTTACTATGTCGTGCCCGCCGTTCCCGCGACCCAGCCCTGCGCCACCCGCATCATCTGGGGCACGCTGGACGCCCGCCTGATCGCCGTCGATTCCCGTACCGGTCAGCGCTGCGCCGGCTTCGGCCAGGGCGGTCAGGTCAACACCGCAGAGAACATGGGCCCGCTGATCCCGGGCATGGTCTCCATCACCTCGGCGCCGACAATCGTGCGCGGCGTCGTCGTCACCGGTCACCAGATCCTCGATGGCCAGTACCGTCAGGCTCCCTCGGGCGTCATCAAGGGCTTCGACGCCGTCACCGGACAACTGCGCTGGGCCTGGGACATGATGCGTCCCGATATCAACACCACGCCGCCCGCCGGGCAGATCTACACCCTGGGCACGCCCAACATGTGGACCACGGCCTCGGGCGACGAGCGTCTGGGTCTGGTCTACCTGCCTCTGGGTTCGACCGCCGCCGACTACGTCAGCGCCGGACGCACCGGGCCGCAGCTGGACTATGCGACCTCGCTGGTGGCGCTGGACGTCACCACCGGCAAGCCGCGCTGGAACTTCCAGACCGTGCACCATGACGTCTGGGACTACGACCTGGGCTCGCAAGGCACCCTGGTCGATTATCCGACGGCCGGCGGACTGGTTCCGGCCGTGGTCCTGCCGTCCAAACAGGGCGACATCTATGTGCTGAACCGGGAGACCGGCCAGCCTCTGACCCAGGTCGCCAACCTGCCCGTGCCGCAAGGCGGGGTCGAGCCGCAGATGCGGACACCGACCCAGCCGCATTCGCTGTTCCACACCCTGCGCCGCCAGGACGATCTGACCGAGCGCCAGATGTGGGGCATGTCGCCCATCGACCAGATGGTCTGTCGGATCCAGTTCAAGTCGGCCAGCTACGCCGGCTTCTACACGCCGCCGGAAAGCGATCGTCGCTACATCGAATACCCCGGCTATAACGGCGGCTCGGACTGGGGCGGCATCGCCATCGACCCGACGCGTGGCGTGATCATCGCCAACTACAACGACATGCCGAACTACAACCGGCTGGTCCCGCGCGCCGAGGCCGACGCCAAGGGCTGGTTCCCGCGCGGCGATCCCCGCGCCCGCAAGGGCGGAGCGGAAGGCGCCGGCGACCCGCAAGTCGGCGTGCCCTATGCCATTAGCGTCAATGCCGGATGGCGCCTGCCCTTCACGGGCCTGCTCTGCAAGGAGCCTCCGTATGGCGGCATCCGCGCCATCGACCTGAAGACCGGTCGTCAGATCTGGGATCGTCCGCTGGGCACCGCGCGGAAGAACGGGCCGTTCGGCATCCCCTCGATGCTGCCCATCGAGATCGGTACGCCCAACAACGGCGGCGCCGTCGTCACCGCCGGCAACCTGATCTTCATCGCCGCCGCCACCGACGACCTGATCCGGGCCATCGACATGACGACGGGCAAGACGGTCTGGTCCGACGTCCTGCCGGGCGGAGGTCAGACGACGCCGATGACCTATGAGATCGGCGGTCGCCAGTATCTGGTCATCGCGCCGGGCGGGCACCACTTCATGGAGACCCCCGTGACCGACGCGGTCATCGCCTACGCCCTGCCCCAGGGCTGAGGTCGGCGACGACGACGAGACGACCGTCCGGGCGATCCCCCGGGCGGTCGTTTCGCTATCCGGATCAGAGGGTGGCGCGAGCCAAGGCCGTCTGACCCAGGGCGATCGCCCCCAGCGGACCGGCCATGCCGCCCAGACCGGGGGCGACGACGAAGTCATCGATCCGCGCGGCGATCCTGCCTGCCGTGGCGTAGCCGGCGAGACTGTCGATCAGGGCCGTGCGCAAGCGGGGGAACAGGTGGTCCTGCCCTCCGAAAATGCCGCCGCCGATCAGGATGCGCTCGGGCGCCGTCGTCAGCACCAGATTATGCAGCAGACCACCCAGGGCTTGAACCACCATCTCCCAGACCGGATCGTCGGCCGTCAGGGTCTCGCCCCGCTTGCCGGTGCGAGCAGCCAGCGCCGGTCCGGCCGCCAGTCCCTCGACACAGTCGCCGTGATAGGGACAACTGCCCGGCCAGATATCGCCCTTGATCCGGCCGACACGCAGGTGACCCGCCTCAGAGTGTCCGAGACCCTGGACCGACTGTCCGTTGACGATGGAGCCCACGCCGATCCCGGTCCCCACGGTGACATAGGCGAAGGATCGCAGGCCCTGTGCTCCGCCCCAGCGGCCTTCGGCCAGGGCCGCGCCGTTGACGTCAGTGTCGATGGCGACCGGTATGCCGAGATCGCGCGTCAGGCCGGTCAGATCGGCGTCGCTCCAGCCCGGTTTAGGCGTCGAGACGATCGATCCGTAGTTGGCCGCGCGATCGTCCAGTTCCAGCGGACCGAAGCTGCCGATGCCGACGGCCGCGAACCCGTGCGTCGCCTTCCAGCGCAGCAGGGCCTCGCGTATCGCGCCGAGTGTTTCAACCGGAGTCGTGGTTGGCAGGCGGACTTCGTCCACGAGATTGTCGGGGCCGGACGCCAGCAGGCAGACGCATTTGGTGCCGCCCAGTTCGACGCCGGCGATCAGTGGGGATTCGGACATCGCGTTCACTCCCGGATGCGGTCGCGCCCGCCTACCAGCAGCTATAGCCGCCGTCGACCAGAACGATGGAGCCGGTCATCAGGCTGGCCGCGTCCGACGCGAGGAAGGCGATGACCGAAGCCACCTCCTCCGGCTCGCCGAGTCGCGCCATCGGGGTGGAGTCGATCCAGCGCCTGTACATCGGCGCCTCCTTGTCAGCGAATGCGTTCAGGGGCGTGGCGATATAGGTGGGAGCCACCGCGTTGACCCGGACTCCGCGTGCGCCCCACTCGGCCGCCAGCGATTTCGTCAGATGATGCACCGCCGCCTTGGAGGCGTTGTAGTGCGACTGGCCCTGCGGCCGGTTGACGATGAAGCCGCTCATCGAGCCGACGTTGACGATGCTGCCCGACCCTTGCGCCAGCATGTGGCGGCCGAAGGCGCGGGCGCACCAGAAGCTGCCGTTCAGATTGACGTCCAGAACGTTCAGCCAGCGCTCGTCCTCCATCGCCTCGGCGGGGATTTCGCTGCGGGCGATGCCGGCGTTGTTGATCAGGACGTCGATCCGGCCCAGCCGGGCGAACAGGTGGTCGGCGATCTTCGACACCGCGGCGGAGTCGGTCACGTCCATGACCACTCCCTCGACGACGTGGCCCTTGGCGCCCAGACCCTGGATGGCCGCATCGATAGCCTCCTGTTTCAGATCGGCGATGACGACATGGGCTCCGGCCTCGGCCAGGGCCTCCACGGCGCTCAGGCCGATGCCGCTGGCCCCGCCGGTGACGAAGGCGACGCGGCCGGTCAGTTTCAGGCGTTCGAGATACAAGACGTGTCCTCAGTTCAGGATGGCGGCGACAGGCAGGGGCGGCTCGGGGGCAGCGGTTCCGGCCTCCAGCGCGAAGACTTGTGGATCGGTGGCGGTGTATTCTGGCCAAGGCAGGTCGCCAGTCCGGGCGAAGGCGACCCACAGGCCATGGATACGATCAGCCAGCGCCTGAGGCGGCGCGACGCCCGCCAGCCCCTTCGGTCCGGCGCAGGTCGCCAGCGTGTCGAACACGAACGGCAGCTCGATCCCGTGACAGGCGCCGAGCTCGCCGCCCACCGCCGGCGACCGCCAGTCCATCTCGTACATATGGGTTCGCCCACGGTGCGCGGCCGCGAACCGACGTGCCGGATAGCGGAAGACGAGGTCGGACAGGGCACGGGTGAATGCGTCGCCCGCGCTGACACCTTTCGTTCCCAGTCCATAGGCCTTGAGGATCGGCTTCGCCTGCGGCTCGACCTTCTTCAGGATCATGCGAGCGAGGAAGCCATTCAGTTTTCCCCGAACGCCGGTCGGCACGAAATACAGGTTCATCTCTTCCCGGTTGGTGCCGATCAGGACCTGAATGTCCGCGCCGATACCCTTGGCCAGGGCGGATCGCGGCGCTTCGGGCAGGATGTCGTCGCCCGTGACCGGCAGGAACCGGGTCAGGCCAAAGGCGGGTTCACGACCCGTGTCGTCGCGCAGGTCGATGCGGGCGGTCGGTCGGCTGATCCTTTCGATCGCCGTGAGTCCCGCGCTCTCGTCCCGACTGCGGAAGCCGGCCAGATCGGGTTTGATCTTCATCATCCGCGCGAGCTTCTTCACCAGACGCGCAGCGGCGTGCGGCGGTCGGACCATGTCCCCATGGCCGCTCTGGATGATGGCGCGCCGGAACAGACCCTGCGCCGCGGGTGAGGCGACAAGATCCGCCAGCAGCATGGCGCCCGCCGACTCGCCGTGGACGGTGATGTTGGCGGGATCGCCGCCGAAGGCCGCCGCATTACGCCCTACCCATTGCAGGGCGGCGATGATGTCGCGGAGGCCGAGGTTGGTCGGGGCGCCGGAGACAGGCAGAAATCCTTCGACGCCCATGCGGTAGTTGATGGCGATCGACACCACGCCGGACCGGGCGAAGCCTGAACCGTCCTGAACCGCGGCGTTGTTACTGCCAAGAACGAAAGCGCCGCCGTGGACGAAGACCAGCACCGGCGCGGCCGTCGCGCCCTCCGGCGCCCAGATGTTGGCGGTCAGGAAGTCGTCGCCCTGCGCCCAGCCGGCTCCGACCAGGGGGGCGATGTCCAGACCGGGAAAGGGTCTGACGAACTGGGGGGCCGTGGGTCCCGGCTCGGTCGCATCGCGGGTATCCGTCCACGGGGCGTGCGGCTTGGGGGCTGCGAAACGCAGATCGCCGACAGGCCCAGCCGCATAGGGCACGCCCAGAAAACGGCGGACGCCATTGTCGCCGACGCCCCGGATGCGACCCGTCTCGATGGTGGCGACGACCTCGGTCATGGCGGTGTCTCGAACGATCGCGAACGATCTGGAAGCGGCATCCTAGACCGTCCGCGCGCGTCCGGGTCACTTGGGGATTTGCCGTTCCGCACGATCACCCTGCATCGGGCGCACCTCACCTGTCATATAGGTCTTGCTAAACCTGTCAGACAGGTATCTAGTCACCTTCGGAAACGGGACGTCGAGAGCCGGAAGGGCCGCGACGTCCAGACGACAGGAAACGGCGCATGGCTTTCGACCTCCCCTCCCCCGCCCTGGACACAGGCGTCCAGCTGGATCTCGAGCCGGGCCTGCGCGTGTTGGTCGGACTCGATGGTCGGCCGCCGTTGATCGGCGCCGCCGATGCGCGCGCGGCCCGCTGCACGATGGAATGGCGGCCGACCGGTCGATCGGGATCCATAGCCACCTTGTCGCTTGGAACCGTCGCTGATCTGTCCGCCCGCCCGGTCGCGACTGAAGGCGCCGTCACCGTCACCTTCGTGGCCACCGGCGACTATCAGCCGATCTTCGAAAGCCTGGGCGAGGGCGACTTCTATCTGCCCGAGGGGCTGTCGGCCCTGGTTCTGGCCGTCGTCTCGCCCGGCATCACCGGCTTCGCCCGCGCGCTGTATCAGCGCGCCAAGGCCCAGGAACTGGTCTGCGAGATCATGGACTGCGCCGGCCGCGACGGCCTGACGCCCCAGACCGCCCAGGCCAATCTCAGCCAGGCCGAGATGGAACGTCTGATGATCGCGCGCCAGATCATCGCCACCCGCTTCGACGAGAAGCTGACCCTGAATGTGATCGGCCGCACCGCCGGCCTGAACCGCGCCAAGCTGACGCAAGGCTTCCGGCAGGTGTTCGGCCAGTCGGTGGCCGACTGTATCGCCGAGCATCGCCTGAACAAGGCCGCCGCTGACCTGGCCTCGACCAGCCGTCCGGTCTCGGTCGTCGGCTATGGCGCCGGCTATCTGAACAACGCCAGTTTCGCCCGCGCCTTCACCAAGCGGTTCGGCGTCTGTCCGACCGAGTACCGGCGCGCGGGTGGACGGCTCGTCGCCCCGGATGCGATCCCCGTCGCAGCCTGATCGTAATCGGCTCCACCCGTGCTAAGCTTCGCGAACCATGCCGCTTTTCCCGAGCGGCGCTCCGAATCGACCCGCATGCCCATCGCCGCTCCCGCCGACGAAACACGCGTTCAGTATGTGATGCGTCAGGTCGCTGAACACATCAGCCGCCAAGGGTTGAAGGTCGGCGACCAACTGCCTAGCGAAACCAGTTTCACCGAGATGCTGGGCGTCAGCCGGCCCGTGGTGCGCGAGGCTTTCGGGGCCCTGGCCGCCCTGAACATCGTCGACACCGCCAACGGCCGACGCCCCCGGGTCAGCGCCCTGAAGAGCTCGGTCCTGGCCATTTCGCTGGACCATGCCGTCCGCACCCAGCAGATCACCGTGCGTCAGGTCTGGGAGACGCGTCGCTGTCTCGAAACCGAGACCATCGCCCTGGCGGCCGTCCGCCGCACCGACGTCGAAGCCGCCCGGATGCGCGACATCGCCCGGGCCATGAGCGTGGCCGAACGCGACTCCGACGAACTGGTCAGCCTGGACATCGCCCTGCACAAGGCGATCGCCGAGGCCAGCCGCAACCTGCTGATGGCCCAGATCATCGCTTCATTCGAACCCCTGCTGGAATCCGCTGTCCCGGCCGCTTGGCGGACCCTGCGTTCCGACGCCCAGCATCGCGCGATCCTGGACCGGCACCTCGACATCGCCGACACCATCACGCGCAAGGATCCGGACGCCGCTCGTCTGGCGATGGACGCCCATTTCGACCAGTCCGTCGGCGCCCGGCTGCTGATCGACGATCCGGTCTGAGCGCCTCCGTACGCGGCTGACGACGCAGGCACAGAGCGCGTGCCGCCGTGCAAACGCCTGCCCCGTTCCCCACTGCGGCCTTCCGCTAGGGTGAGATCGACGACCGGGCCCTGATCCGCTCGTCGACCGGGGACTCTGGCGTTGCGTGATCTGATCCTGACCGTTCACAAGGCGATCGAAACGGGCGAGCACGACCTGCTCGAAACCTGCTTCCATCCCGCCATCACCTATCGCCGTCCGGGCGAGCCGGTCCTGACCGGTCGTCCGTCCGTGATGGACTATTACCGCACCCGCCGGACCGCCCTGACCTCGGCCATCATCGTCGACGACGTGGTGATCGAGGGCGGACAGGCCGTCGCCCTCGGGATGATCGAAGGGCGGACTCGCGAAGGCGCGCCGATCCACGAGCGTTTCGCCGACGCCTATCGCTTCGAGGACGGCCTGATCCGAGAACGCACCACCTACTTCTTCCGCCACGGATTCTGATCGATGGCCGTCATGTTCAAGCCGGAACCCCAACCCATCCCGAACCTGCCCCACGCCGCCCTGTCCGACCTGGCCGAACGCTTTGGCGACCGGCTGTCCGTATCCGAGGCCGTGCGTCGGAATCACGCCAGCGGCGAAGGCTTGCACGCCGATTCCGCCCCCGACGCGGTCCTGATGGTCCGCTCGACCGAGGACGTTTCGGACGCAGTCGTCATCTGCGCCCGCCACGAATTTCCCGTCATCGCCTTCGGCGCCGGGTCCTCGATCGAGGGGCAACTGGTGGCGCCGCGCGGCGGACTGTCGATCGATCTGTCGGAGATGAACGCCATCCTCCAGACCAATGGCGCCGACCTCGACGCCCGGGTCCAGGCCGGGGTGACGCGCAAGCAATTGAACGCCCACCTGCGCGATCAGGGCCTGTTCTTCCCGGTCGATCCCGGCGCCGACGCCTCGATCGGCGGCATGGTCTCGACCCGCGCGTCGGGCACCACCACCGTCCGTTATGGCGGGATGCGCGCCAATGTCCTGGGCCTGACCGTGGTCCTGCCGACGGGACAGGTCGTCGCCACCGGCGGCCGGGCGCGCAAATCCTCGGCCGGCTATGACCTGACCAGCCTGTTCACGGGGGCGGAAGGCACGCTGGGGATCATCACCGAGATCCAGCTGCGGCTGCACGGCATACCGGAAGAGATCGCCGCCGCTGTCTGCACGTTCGGGACGCTGAAGGGCGCGGTCGATTCCGTGATCGACGCCGTCCAGTACGGCCTGCCGATGGCGCGGATGGAGCTGCTGGACAGTCTGTCGATCCAGGCCGTCAACGCCTACAGCCAGATGGATCATGCGGTGCAGCCAACGCTGTTCCTGGAGTTCCACGGCAGCCCGACCGCCGTTGCCGAACAGGCCGAGATCTTCCGCGAGATCGCCGCAGGCCATGGCGGCGGGGACTTCCAGTGGTCGACCTCGCCGGAGGCGCGCGACAAACTGTGGGACGCCCGGCACAAGGCCTATTTCGCGGCCCTCGCCCTGTCGCCCGGCCGGCTGGGCCTGACCACCGACGTCTGCGTGCCCGTGTCCGAACTCGCGGACTGCCTGGTGAAAACGCGCGAGGACATCGACGCCTCGGGTCTGATCGGGCCAATCCTGGGTCACGTGGGGGACGGCAATTTCCACGCCATCCTGCTGGTCGATCCCAACGATCCGGATGAGGTGGCGCGGGTGCGGGCCGTGTCGGACCGGATGGTGCGCCTGTCCCTGTCGGTGGGCGGCACCTGCACCGGCGAGCACGGCGTGGGCATGGGCAAGAAAAAGTACCTGCGGGCCGAACACGGCGACGCCGTCGATCTGATGGCCGTGCTGAAACAGGCCGTCGATCCGAAGAACCTGATGAACCCCGGCAAGATCTTCGACCTCTGACGGGGTCGTGAGGACGGACGCCTTGGCGCCGTCGCCGGGGTGGGACAGGGTGGACGTCGCTGCAACGCGGGACGCCTGCCTTCATGACCGCCACGATCACCCTGCCCGCCCGGCCCGAGCCGATCGAGATCGATCCGTCGAAGACGGCGGTGATCGTGATCGATATGCAGAACGCCTATGCCTCGCCCGGCGGCTATCTGGACCTGGCGGGCTTCGACATCTCGGGCGCGGCTAAGGTCATCGCCAACACCAAAGGGGTGCTCGAGGTCGCGCGGCGCGCGGGCGTACCGGTGATCTATTTCCAGAACGGCTGGGACGCGGACTATGTCGAGGCCGGCGGCCCGGGCAGTCCGAACTTCCACAAGTCCAACGCCCTGAAGACCATGCGCGCCCGGCCCGAACTGCATGGCCAGCTGCTGGCGCGCGGTACCTGGGACTATGAGCTTGTCGATGAACTGAAGCCACAGCCCGGCGACATCCAGTTGCACAAGACGCGCTACTCCGGCTTCTTCAACTCCCAGCTCGACAGCGTCCTGCGCTCGCGCGGCATCCGCAACCTGGTCTTCGTCGGCATCGCCACCAACGTCTGCGTCGAATCGACCCTGAGGGACGGCTTCTTCCTGGAGTATTTCGGCATCGTGCTGGAGGACGCCACCCATCAGGCGGGGCCGGAGTTCGTCCAGCAGGCCGCCATCTACAACATCGAAAAATTCTTCGGCTGGGTCTCCAGCGTCGCCGACTTCAAGGGCGTCGTGGGGCAGATCGCGCCCGTATCGGAACAGGAGGCCTGAATGCCAAAGACCGTCATCACCCCGCCCGGGACCATCACGCCGATCGCCCCCTTCTCGCCCGGCACGCTCGCCGATGGTGTTGTCTATGTCTCCGGTACGCTGGCCTTCGACAAGGACAACAACGTCGCCTGCGTCGGCGACGCAGAGGGTCAGACGCGGGTCGTGCTGGAGACCATCAAGTCGGTGATCGAGACGGCCGGCGGAAACATGGACGACGTGACCATGAACCACATCTTCCTCAAGGACTGGGCCGATTATGCGGCCCTGAACAAGGTCTATGCCGAGTATTTCCCCGGCGACAAGCCTGCCCGGTTCTGCATCCAGTGCGGGCTGGTGAAGCCGGACTTCCTGGTCGAGATCGCCACCATCGCCCATATCGGCAAGACGTGATCGAGGGCGCGGACGGCCTCCACTTCGAGGTCCACGACGGCCCTGAGGGCGCCGCGACCGTGATCCTGTCCGCCGGCCTCGGCGGCTCGGGCGCCTTCTGGGAGCCGCAGATGCAGGCCCTGACCCAAGCCTTTCGCGTCATCCTGTATGACCACCGCGGCACGGGCCGCAGCGACCGAAGCCTGAAGCCGGACCACTCGGTCGCCGCCATGGCCGGGGACATCGTCGCCGTCCTCGACGCGACCCGGACGGACAGGGCCCATCTGGTCGGCCATGCGGCGGGCGGCAACGCCGGGCTTCAGCTGGCGCTCGACCAGCCCGAAAGGCTGGGCAAGCTGGTCGTGGTCAACGGCTGGTCGCGGCCCGACCCGCACGTCGCCCGGTGCTTCGTCGCCCGCACCCGGCTGCTGGAGGCCTTTGGTCCGGCGGCCTATGTCGAGGCCCAGCCCCTGTTCCTGTATCCGCCCGACTGGATCAGCGAGAACGACGCCCGACTGAAGAGCGAAGCAGCGCACCACGTCGCCGGCTTCCCTCGCCCCGACGTCATGCTGGCCCGGATCGAGGCCCTGCTGGCCTTCGATATCGACGAGAGGCTGGGCGCGATCCCGCATTCCGTCCTGATCAGCGCCTCGGCCGACGACATGCTGGTTCCGCCCCGGCTGTCGCGGCGGCTGGCCGAGGCCCTGCCGAATGCGACGCTGGATGTGGCCCCGTGGGGCGGTCACGCCTTTACGCAGACGGCCGCAGATGCGTTCAATGCGACACTTGTCGCCTTCCTCCTCGGCGACCTCTGAAGGACTGCATCCATGGAAGTCGGCGTCTTCATTCCCATCGGCAACAACGGCTGGCTGATCTCGGAGACCTCGCCGCAGTACATGCCGACGTTCGAGCTGAACAAGACTGTGGTCCAGGCGGCGGATCGCTATGGTCTCGACTTCGCCCTGTCGATGATCAAGCTGCGCGGGTTCGGGGGCAAGACCGAGTTCTGGGAGCACAACCTCGAGAGTTTCACCCTGATGGCCGGCCTGGCGGCCGTGACGGAGCGGATCAAGATCTTCGCCACGGCTGCGACCCTGACCATGCCGCCGGCGATCGTGGCCCGCATGGCCTCGACCATCGATTCCATCGCCCCCGGTCGGTTCGGGATCAATCTGGTCACGGGCTGGGCCGAGGCGGAATACAGCCAGATGGGCCTTTGGCCGGGGGACAGCCACTATAAGGACCGGTACAAATACCTGGCCGAATACGCCCAGATCCTGAGAGACCTGTTCGACACGGGAGTGTCGAACTTCAAGGGCGACTATTTCACCATGACCGACTGCCGGGTCAGCCCCCGCGCGGCGGAGACCAAGCTGATCTGCGCCGGTTCGTCCAACGAGGGTCTGGCCTTCACCGCCCAGTACGCCGACTACTCCTTCGCCCTGGGCATGGGGACCAACACCCCGACCGCCTTCGCCAGCGTCAGCCAGAGACTGATGGACGCCAGGGCCAAGACCGGCCGCGACGTCAGTGCCTACATCCTGTTCATGATCATCGCCGACGAGACCGACGAAGCCGCGATGGCCAAATGGGAGCTCTATCGCGACGGCGTCGACAAGGAAGCCGTCAAATGGCTGGTCGGCCAGGCCGCCGCCAATACCTCCGAGGACACCAATACCAAGCAGCTGGCGGCCGAGAAGGCGGCGGTGAACCTGAACATGGGAACGCTGGTCGGGTCGTATGCGTCGATCGCCCGGATGCTGGACGAGGTCGCGACCGTGCCGGGCACGGCCGGGGTGCTGCTGACGTTCGACGATTTCGAAAAAGGCATCGAGGCCTTCGGTCAGAAGATCCAGCCGCTGATGGAATGTCGCAAGGGCTAGCAGCGATCATGATCCCGCTGACGATCCGAACGGATGACCTTTCCAGCGAACCAACCCGCGCGCTCCTCGCCCTGCATCTGGCCGGCATGCACGCCAATTCACCGGCGGACCATGTTCGCGCCCTCGACCTGACCGGCCTGCAGACGCCCGATGTCACCGTCTGGACGGTCTGGCGCGGCGAGGTGATCGCGGGCATCGGCGCCTTGAAGAGGCTGGATGGCGGAACTGGCGAGCTGAAGTCCATGCGGACCCATCCCGACCACCTGCGATCAGGCGTGGCCGCCGCCTTGCTGGAGCACATCATCGACGTCGCGCGGGCGCGAGGCCTGAGACGCCTGAGTCTGGAAACCGGCAGTGGTCCGGCGTTCGACCCGGCCCTGACGCTGTATCGCCGGCGCGGCTTCGTCGACGGCGCCGCGTTCAGCGATTACGAGCGCAGCGCCTTCAACCAGTTCCTGCACTTTGATCTTTGACGATCAGAGGCCCGTCAGGGTCAAGCTGATCTGCTGGCCCGTCTGGGCGGACGGCGCGACCCAGACATCGAACACCCCGGGCTGGACCGTCTGGCCGCCGTCGTTGTCGAAGAACTCCAGCATCGAGCGCTTCAGGGCGAAGGTCACGGTGCGGGTCTGGCCGGCGGACAGCTCCACCTTGTGGAAGTCGCGCAGGCGTTGGCCCGGCTGGGTCAGGCTGGCGACCCGGTCGTGGATATAGAGCTGAACCGTCTCGACCACCGGGCGGGCGCCGGTGTTGGTCACGGCGACCGAGACGCGGACCTCGTCGTTCCAGCCCAGGGTCGGCGACGACAGGATGGGGGCGCCATAGCGGACCTCGCCATAGGTCAGGCCATGGCCGAACGGATAGAGGGCGGTGTTGGTCGTCTCGCGATAGCGAGCCGTATATTCCTCGACGGCCAGGTTCGGATTGGCCGGTCGCCCCGTGGTCTTGTGATCATAGGAGAAGGGCTGCTGGCCCGAGCGGTGCGGGAAGCTGACCGGCAGGCGGCCGGAAGGCGAATGGGCGCCGAACAGCACGTCGGCGACGCTGTGGCCCATCTGGCTGCCGAGGAACCAGCTGACGACGACGGCGCGAGCGTCCTTGACCGCCCCTTCCAGCTCCAGCGCCCGACCGTTGCGCAGGACGACGACGACCGGGGTCCCGGTCGCGGCCACCGCCTCCGCCAGCGCCTGCTGGGCGGCTGGGACGACGATGTCGGTGCGCGACTGGGCCTCGCCCGACATCTTCGCGCTCTCGCCGATAGCCAGGACGACGACGTCAGCCTGTTCCGCCGCCTGAACGGCTTGGGCGATCCCACTGGACAGCGGGCCCTCGACGTCGCTGCCGCGCACCACGGTCAGGTCGTCGGGGTTCTGCATCACCGCGCGGAAGCCCACCTCCAGCGACACCCG
>Ga0247817_10000653_pt1 | contig 18506 bp, 22 predicted proteins | sample UWRJL212509R1_FD_178010 | JGI IMG/M metagenome (GOLD analysis project Ga0247817, IMG submission 178010) | Plant litter microbial communities from Arlington Agricultural Research Station in Wisconsin, United States - UWRJ-L212-509R-1 | ecosystem: Environmental > Terrestrial > Plant litter >...
GCCATAAATAAAAGTGTGCGGCTCGTTGATAAAAGACTGGAAATCTTGCGAATGCCAGTGATAGCGTCGCGCCGTTTTTACCTGAGGGTTCATTCCTTGCTGGATGACAGCCCATTGCCCTTTGCTGTCCACGATGAAATTGTGCTGGTACAACTGAAATCCGTCTTGAATAGCGTTATTGTCCACTTTTGCTGTCAGTTTGCTGAAATTAGCGAGCTGAAATCCGTCTAAACCAGTGCGATCGCCTACCGATAAAAGTTCTCTTGGCGTCTGCATTGAGTGTTTTCCTTTGCCTCCGCAGATATAAATTCCGAGTTCCTTTGAATGCGGATTTACTGATTTTTTCAAAGCGCCCAATACTGAAGTCGTAATTCCTGAGGAATGCCAGTCCATTCCCATCACGGCTCCAAAACTCTGAAACCAAAACGGATTGCTGAGCTTGCTGATCACTTCTCCCGTAGAAAATTCCATTGCAATGGTTTCCACAATCGCAAGGCCGAGTTTTGACATGCGTTCTGCCAGCCACATCGGAACGTGGCCATAATGCAATGGCATGTCTGCGGCACCTGAGCGTTTCATATTTAAAAAATAAAAAATTGGAAAATTGAGAAGCACAAATTTAAGAAAACCTAGATTTGCAAGCCATGAATTCTCATAAATTTACGCAAAACTTATTTAATAAAGGTTGTTTAAATCCTATGAAACGGAAAAGACTTTGTTATCTTTGATATATAAATAAACCTCAAACGAACTCATGCCTGAGAATCACTCAAGAAATCAACCGCCAGCTTCGCTTCAAAATTTTCCAATTGTAGGTATTGGAGCTTCTGCCGGAGGTTTAGATGCTTTTAAAAAGTTTCTAGAAAACATTCCCGAAGATTCTGGCATGGCTTACGTTTTAGTGCAGCATTTGGCTCCGTCGCATGAAAGTCTTTTGCCACAATTGCTTTCAAGAGTTACCAGTCTGCCTGTTTTTGAAATTACAGACGAAATCAATCTTGCTCCAGATCACGTTTATATCATTCCAGAAAATAAGATGCTGACCACTTTTGATGGCGTTTTAAAACTAGAACCGAGAGATTTGAAGAACAAGAAAAACATGCCAATCGACTTGTTTTTCAGTTCTTTAGCAGAAGTTCACAAAAGTTTTGCCATTGGCGTAGTTTTATCCGGAACAGGATTTGACGGTTCAAAAGGATTGAAACTTATTAAGGAAGAAGGCGGCGTGACGTATGCCCAAAATCCTGATTCTGCTGCCTTTGATGGAATGCCACAAAGTGCAATTCAAGCCGGAAGCGTGGATTTTGTCTTAAATCCTGAAGCAATTCCAGAACATTTGGTTCGAATTGAAAAGGCTTACGAAACCAATGATGCGCATTCTGACGATCCGCAGGTTGACAAAAATGAAGAGGATATTTTTAAAAGCATCGTTCGAATTCTGCGCTTGAGAACCGGAAATGACTTTACACATTATAAGGAAGCGACAATTCGAAGAAGAATTGCAAGACGGATGCTTTTGACCAAAAAAGAAGAACCCGGAGCTTACTTGAACTTTTTAAGAAATGACAAATCAGAGCAAGATGCCCTTTTTAATGACGTTTTGATTCCGGTGAGTTATTTTTTCAGAGACTCAAAAATATTTGAAACCTTAAAAGAGGATGTTTTTCCGCATATATTAAAAAATAAAAATCCAAACGAAAGTATTAGGATTTGGACAGCAGGATGTTCCACCGGCGAAGAAGCTTATTCACTGGCAATCAGCCTTCACGAATATCTTTCTGAAAAAGCTCCGGGGATGAAAGTACAGCTTTTTGCCTCAGATATTTCTGAAAACGTAATTACAAAAGCGCGTGCTGCAGTTTATACCAAACAAGATCTTCAGAATGTTTCTGACGCCAGACTGCAGAGTTATTTTGTGAAAAGCGATGGCAATTATCACATCAGCAAAACCATTCGCGAGATGTGCGTTTTTGCGGTACATAATTTCCTAAAAGATCCGCCGTTTGCGAAAATGGACTTGATTTCTTGCCGAAATGTATTGATTTACCTGAATCCATTTTTACAGAAAAAAGCGATGACAACTTTTCATTATGCATTGAAAGAAAACGGTATACTTTTTCTTGGAAAGTCAGAATCTGCAAGCGCTCACTCAAATTTATTTGAGCCGATTTTAAAAAACCAGAAAATTTATACCCGGAAGTCTGTGCCCGGACGCTATGTTCCGTCTGCTTTCGAACCTTTAGAAATCATTTCGCCAGATCGCAATACTATTACGCGTAAGAAAAATATGCTGGATGAAGATTTTCAAAAAAGCGCGCATACTATCCTTTTCAATAAATATACGCCACCGGCTGTAATCATTGACGAACACAAAGAAATTGTCCATTTTCATGGAGATACGAGTCCGTTTTTAATTCCTTCACCAGGGAAACCGAATTTCAATATTTTGAGAATGGCGCGCGAAGGCCTGGCTTTTGAGATGCGTAACGCACTTTTAAAGACAAAAGATTCTAAGGAAACGGTTGTAAAAGAAGACATTCCTTTAAAAGATTTGAATTATAAGGTGACAATTGAAGTGGTTCCGTTGGATGCTGACGAACGCCATTCACTTATTCTGTTCCATAAAAGAGAGATTCCGAAGGAAGACAAAAAGAAAGCTTCGGAGAAAAAAAGTGCCGAACAGCTCAGAATCAAACAGCTTGAAGAAGAAATTCAGCAGATTCGAGAAGATATAAAACGCGTTACTGAAGATCAGGAAGCGGCGAATGAAGAATTGCAAAGTGCCAATGAAGAACTTTTGAGCAACAGCGAAGAATTGCAGACTTTAAATGAAGAATTAGAAACTTCTGCCGAAGAATTGCAGTCAAATAACGAGGAATTGATAAGCGTCAATGACGAATTAATGGACCGACAAGATCAATTAATGGCGTCAAGAGTTTATTCTGAAGCCATCGTGGAAACCATTCGTGAACCGCTTTTGATTTTAGACAGCAAAATGCGCATCAAAAGTGCCAACGCAGCTTTTTATGATTTTTTCAATACTTCTGAACCAGAGATTGAAGGCAAATCTTTTTATGAAATTAATAATTCTCAATGGAACTTTAATGATTTCAAAGCGCAGTTAGATGGCGTTTTGCCAAATCGAATTGTCATAAAAGATTTTGAAATAAAAATAAATATCTCTGGAAAAAAGGAAACCAAACTTTTGATTAATGCAAGACAAGTCGTCAATGATAAACATTCTGACCAATTGATTTTGCTGGCTTTTGAAGATATTACAGAACATCAAGATTTAATGTTTCTAGAGGAAAGCGAAGATCGTTTTAGATTTTTGGCTGATTCAGTACCTGTTTTAATGTGGCTTTCTGGAATTGACAAGTCCTATTATTTTTTCAATAAAGGCTGGACTGATTTTACTGGAAAAGCTTCTGAGAACCATACCAATGATTGGAAAGAAAGCGTTCATCCAGATGATTTAAAACGCAGTCAGCAAATTTACAACGATAATTTTGACGCTAGAAAACCATTTTCGATAGAATATCGCTTAAAGAACCGCGACGGCGATTATCGCTGGATTTCAGACAAAGGAACGCCTCGTTTTACTAAAAATGGCGTATTTTTAGGCTATGTTGGCGCCTGTATGGACATTGATGAAACTATGAATTTCTCAAGAAATTTAGAAGAAAAAGTTACCGTCAGAACAGAAGAATTACGCCACTCAAGAACATTTTTAGAGTCAATTTTAAATACAATTCAAGGCGTTGTCTATGTTTATGATTTTGAAAAGCAGAAAACAATCTTTATAAATGAAAATATCTCGGAAACCATAGGAATAAAGGCGGAAGAAATTTTAGAAAACGGTAAAGACATTTACCTAGGCTTAATTCATCCTGATGATTTGAGTCATTTTTCAAGCCATCGCGAGTCGATAATAAATCAGGAAGGCATTATTTCTCAAGTCGAATATCGTATAAAAAATAAGAACGGAAATTGGAATTATTTACTTTCCAGAGATTTTGTTTTTAAACGCGACATCCACGGAAAAGCAATTCAATATATCGCAGCGACAACGGATATTACAGAAATTAAAAAAGCCAATGACAAAGTGATTTTCAAAAATCAGGAGCTTGAATTTAAGAATAATGAGCTGGCTTCTTTTACTTCTGTTGCAAGCCACGATTTAAAAGAACCGTTGCGAAAAATCAGCATTTTCAGCAAACTTATACAAGAAAGAGAAAGCAAAAGTTTATCTGACACAACAAAATACAATCTTGAACGCATCATCGTTTCCGCGGAAAGAATGCAGCAATTGATTGAAGATTTATTGAGTTATTCGCAGATAAATATCCATAAAATCGTGTACACAAAAACTGATTTGAATTCACAAGTCAAGAAAGTTTTAGGTGATTTAAAGGAACGAATTGAAGAGAATGAAGCGATAATTGAAATTGGAAAATTACCGAATTTGCCTGTAATTTCTTCTCAAATACAACAGGTTTTTACCAATTTGCTTACCAATGCTTTAAAATACAGAAAAAGAGAAAACATAAAAATACAAGTTTTTGCAGACACAATTTCTGGCTATGAAATCGAACATTTGGGTGCAGATTTTGAGGTTGATTACAGCAAGATTACTGTAAAAGATAACGGAATCGGATTTCCGAGCGCTTTTGAAGAAAAAGTTTTTGAACCTTTCAAAAGGCTTCACGGAAAAGATGAATTTTCAGGTTCAGGAATTGGTTTGGCCATCTGCAAGAAAATAATGGTCAACCACAAAGGATTTATTATTGCAAAAAGCGAAGCTGGCGAAGGTTCTGAATTTATACTCTATCTTCCTTTAAAATAAAATCAGACTAAAATTTTGAATAAAAAAAAAGGTACAATCTTTAAAGAATGCACCTTTTCTTGGTTTTGAGTGGTTGGTTGATTGTATTTTTAATTTTTTTCTTTCTTTACGCTTGAGTTCCAGCCGGTGCTTCCATTTCCGTCACCGCCACTTCCGCTTGTTCCACTTCCGCCACCGGTTCCACTGCTTCCGTAAGTTCTTTTGCTGTCGCTGTTGCTTTTATCATTTGGATTGATAATGCTTACGTTGTCATCATTTTCGTCCTCCTTTTCTGTTAAAGATTTTCCAGTAGATTTACTTTTAATTGCTTTTGATGTCGAAGAAGATGCGCTTGCGGTATGCGTTTCTGAAGCTGAACTTGAGTAGGAATCATCAGTTTGTGTTGTGTCTGAACTCGTTGTTGCTGTGGCATTTGCTTTTTCTTCTGCACATTTCTGACAGCTGTCTTTGTCATCTTTACAAGAAACAAAAATTGTAGCCGATGTGGCAATTGCTAAAAAGAATAAGGACTGGTATATTTTGTTGACTAGCGTTTTCATATAATTTCTTTTAAAGAATTTGATATGATAAAATTAGCCTCTTTAAGTAAGAAAATAATTATATGATTTTCAGGAAAGATTGCAAAATATTACAATCTATGACTTGTTCACGATACTCCAAATTGGAATCTTCGGATTTGGACCTTCTTCAAGTACAAAGTGGAATCTCTTTTGAACGTCAGCAACTTCACGGCTGCTTGGGTCAGTAATCGTATATTCAAGATGGGCTTTTTCTTTGAAATATTTCTTCCAAGCCGGAAAAACATCTAAGTATTTACCTCTAATTGTATGAAATTTCAAGCCTTGATTTTCTGTCAATCCGTCAAATTTAAAATCTACATAAAAACATTTATCCCAATCTTCTTTGCTTTCCAAATCAGCGTCTGAAACGCCAGCAGGCGCGTAAATAATGGTGTAAGTTGAATCTGAAGATTCCTCAACAGCTTTATAAAAACGGTAAGAAAGCGTGGTCAGCGAAACGATTTTGTCAGAAGCCGTTCTCGCTCTGTCGCGATCTGTTTTTGAAATTGAGTTAAGAAAGCTTACGTCCTGCGCAATTGCGATGGAGCAAAAACAGAACAACGCAGATGTCAGGAAGATTTTCATTTTATGAGATTTTATTTGACAAAGATATTCGAAAATTGATTCATAAAGTTTACACAAATTCACTATTTAATAACAGAATTTTGTAGATAAATAATGCAACAGATTTCTAATCGCCTCTTTTATTTCCTAGAATCAACATGTAAACATCATTATTCATTAACAAAGAAAGGTAGTCTCCGTTTACATTCCATGTTCTCAATATTTTAGATTTGTTTTCAGTAATTGATTCGTGTAGATCTTCAAAAGAAACTGACTGATCGATTTCTGGATGAAATTGCGAAGAATCCAAAACAGGCTTGCTAAATTCTAGTTCGTTTTCTGAGAGCATTTTTTCAGCTTCAGAAAAAGCCATCATAAATCCGTCGAGGCTGACTTCGAAATTTTTTATGAACATATTATTTTCCTGCGGATGATGGTACCATTTATAATAATGCATTTCTGACTGCTCCTTTGGAGAAGGATGAATTTTAACTGTTACATCACCAAAGGTTTGGCAGAACGCACAATTACAAAAAATCAAAAATAATAAAGCTAATTTCATAATTTATAAATAATAATTCATCAATAGCAATTAATTACAGCTAAAATTAAATGAATATATCTAGATTATATTTATATAATTATACGATTAAAAAAAATATTTAACATGGAAATTTTATAACTATTAAAAAAAATAATGTAACATTTAACAGAATATCGATTTTAATTTTACTAGCCAATTTTTTAAATTATGTCTAAATTTTCTATAACAACTGTATTTGCATTTGCAACTTTGCTTACTTTAAACTCTTGTAATTCAAAAAATCCAGATAAGAATGCTGTGGAAATTGACAGTATTGAAGTTGAAAACGACAGAATTCCTAAGAGAAAGTTAGACGATAAAGACAGCGCCGACGGCAATCAGAATTCTCATTCTAAAAAATTAACTCCTAGAAAAAAATACGAATTTCCAGAAGTATATTAACCACCTGTTTTGTTCTTTCTCATATCCTATAACTTTTTCTCTAAATTCTATAAGAGATAAACACTTGCAAAACAAGAACTTTGACTTTATAGAAATCCAATAAAATATAGAATATGAAAAATTCAAATTTCTTCAGAAAAGCATTTTTGACAGCAACGGCAGTCATGATGACTTCAGCATTTTATTCGTGTAAAGACAAAACAACAGAAACTGTAGAAACTGATGTTGATGCGGTTGAAACTACTGAACCGATGGAAGCTACTCCTGCTGACACGGCTACAATGCCTGCTGACACAGCGGTTACAACAGCGCCAGCACCTTAATTACTATCAATCTTTAAATAAAAAAGCTATGAAAAAGAATGATCACAACAAGGAATCGCTGGGTTTTAATAAGGATATTGACTTTTCAGCTGAAATTGGCAATATTCCAAATCCTGTACCAGCTTGGATAAGTGTACTTTTTAAATCGTATAACACTTTTTTTCCGGCAGACATCAATGAAGGATTAATCGAAGGCTATCCTGTTGATGATGATTTTTAAATATTCAAGACTTAAATAATTGGGCAATTGCTTAATTATTTGATTTTGGGATTATTTATTTCTAAAATCCCTGCTCTCTACAACGAAGCAGGGATTTTATTTTTTCACTACTATTTTACTATTAAAATCTAAGATCATGAAACTCATAAATTCAAAAATGCATGGAATACTAGATTATGTTTTGGTTTTCATGCTGTCAATGGCGCCCTTCATATTTAATCTTGACGAAGAATCAATTCACTGCAGACTATTGATGGTCACAGGATTGCTTGTGCTTCTGGTATCGCTTTTGACTGATTTTGAGTTTTTCTTAGTGAAAGTTTTTTCTTTTAAAATCCATTTAATAATTGATGTTGCTTTAGGAATTTTTCTGGCAATTTCGCCGCTGCTTTTTGATCTTTCAGGACATTCAATTGTACCTCACATCGTTTTAGGCCTTGCAATTATTGGAACAAGCGCCATAACAAAAACGTCAAAAGAACCAGCAAAAGTCGAAGAAATGCAGGAAGATTTGCAAAACAAAATGATTACCCAAGAATAACTGCCAGCATGAAAAAAACAGCATCATTTCCAGAACAAAAACAGTCACAGCCAGGCAAAGAGCATAAAATGATTCCGGAACCTGAAATTGTAAAAAAAAGTTATAAAGGAAGTGGAAAATTAAAAGGCAAAGTTGCACTGATAACTGGCGGTGACAGCGGGATCGGACGAAGCGTAGCCCTACATTTTGCAATGGAAGGTGCAGATATTGCCATTGCGTATCTTGAAGAAAAAAAAGATGCTGAAGACACGAAACGAATGGTAAAAGAACACGGAGTCGGCTGTATGCTCATAAAAGGTGATGTCAAAAAAGAAGCATTCTGTAAAAAAATGGTCAGCAAAACGGTAGAAACTTTCGGAACTCTAAATATTTTGGTCAATAACGCGGCGATGCAATTTCCAAAGAAAAAACCAGAAGAAGTAGATGGAAAACAGGTGAGAATGACTTTTGAAACTAATATATTTCCGTTTTTTTATACGACTCAAGAAGCTTTAAAATACCTCAAAAAAGGGGATTCAATTATAAATACGACTTCGGTCACTGCTTATCGCGGCAGTAATCACCTGCTCGATTATTCAAGTACAAAAGGAGCAATTGTTTCTTTCACGCGCTCGCTGTCAAGCATGCTTGCCGAAAAGGAAATCAGGGTAAACGGCGTGGCTCCGGGACCAATTTGGACGCCACTGATTCCGTCAACATTTGAAGGTGAAGACTTGACGCAATTTGGGCAAGACACTCCGATGAAAAGAGCTGGCCAGCCGAGTGAAGTCGGACCAGCGTATGTTTTTCTGGCAAGCGAAGATGCGACCTATATTACGGGTCAGATTATTCATATCAATGGCGGAGAAATCGTTGGCGGTTAAATTTTCTACAAATAAATTATCAAATAATGAACAGCGGACTCTTAAAAATGTATTATTTGAAGAAAAAAAATATATCATTTATTGAAATTATCCTTGAACTGCAACTTTCCTTTTTCTTCTTAAGTAGCCATTTTTAGTAAAGGTTTTTTTTAAAAAATATCTTAGTCTTGTTTTTTCTTGCAAAATTAATGGCACGTTTATCAAGATGCCAATTATACAAATAGACATCAAAATAAACAGCAAAGACATATATATCAAATAATTGAATTCTGCGGATATTCTAAAGTCAATGATGAAACAAAAAATTGAAACACCAAAAACTACAATTGACAAGAGCAAGGATAAAACTTTCATGACATTAAATTTTAGTGTTTTAAATTATTTTTGCTAGAATAATTTAGTCAGATTTGACTAAAATTCGATTATGTAAAGTTATGATTCCATTAACATAAATTTTTACAAAATCTTAAGAATTAGTTACAAGATAAGCACTTCTCAAATTTTAAAATTGCAAACACAACATTTATGGATACAATTCAAATTTTAGGTTTGACCGCTGCAGTATTAACCACGTGCGCAAATTTTCCACAAGCCTTCAAAGTCATAAAGACAAAATCAACGAAAAGCCTTTCATTGGCTAGCTTTTTAATGCTTTTTTGCGGTAGCATAACTTGGGTTGTCTATGGATTTTATAAAGATGATATTCCGGTAATTTTGGCAAACGGAATTGCAGGTTGCCTACACGGAACTATATTGTTTATAAAAATTACTTCAAAAAAGAAATAAGTGGGAATTATATAAACATTTAACATAAATATATAAACATTTAGATTTGTTTTTAGAAGAAATTTAATCCGTAAAAATTTATGTTTTGAAATTATTTTTCAGAACAATAAACAACCTGACATCCAATTTATTAGTGGGAAAAATTGCTATGAAATCCACATGTTTTTAATCAGGAATTATACGGCATGAAGCGAGAATCAAATCGCTTCGTGCTTTCATAATTAAAAACGAAAAGAGAATGTATGTCGCAAATTATAACTATTTTTAATAAATTTATCCTCCCAATCCAATAACTATGAGACTTTACATTAAATATGACATCAATCAAGCTTGTCGTGTTATTCTTCAAGAACAGCTTGAAAAACTCGATATAAATTACCAACTTCTTGATTTAGGAGAGATTGAATTCAAAGAAAATATATCTCAAGAAACCTATGACAGCCTGCAGGAAGGGCTTTCTCGTTATGGAATTGAATTGCTTGACAATCAAAAAAGCCAATTAATCCAAAGAATAAAAGACACGATTGTGGAAATGGTTTATGAAAAAGACAAACTTCCTACATCGACGATTTCAAGTTATCTGGCCGATAAATTGAACTTGAGCTATGGTTATATTTCAAATATTTTCTCAGAAAACACCTTTACTTCCATAGAAAATTACATAATCATGCAAAAAATCGAACGCGCGAAAAAGCTGATTATTGAAGACGGTTTGACACTTACCGAAGTCTCCTACAAATTGAATTACAGTAGCGTAGCACATCTTTCAGGGCAATTTAAAAAAACAACTGGACTTACGCCTTCAATGTTCAAAAGAATTGTTGATAAAAGACGAGGTATAACTAGCGAAAAATAGAATAATTGATTTATATTTGAACGCTAAAATTAATTTCAATTATATCTATGATAAGCAAAGATCAGTCCCCCTTAAACATAATGCTTGCTGATGATGACGAAGATGACCGCAATTTTTTTAACGATGCGATGAAGGAACTGAAAATTAAAAACAATTTGACTGTTTTTAAGGATGGAAAAGACCTCATGGATTATCTGAATGCGCCAGATACTGTTTTACCGCACATTCTTTTTCTGGATTTGAACATGCCTTGCAAAACAGGTAACGAATGTTTGAAGGAAATCAGATCAAACCCAAAATTTAAAGAAATTTCAATCGCCATTTATTCTACTTCTTCGTCTGAAAAAGACATTGAAGAAACATTTATTGATGGCGCCAATATTTATATCAAAAAGCCAAACGACTTCTCAAAACTTAAAAAGGTATTGAAAGAAGTTGTAAATTTAAACTGGCAATTCCATACTTCTGGATTGAACAAAGACACTTTCTTTTTCAGCATTTAGCCAAATCCTTATTATTTTGGAAGCTTATGAAATTAAAAGACTATTTAACCCCTACTCTTGTTTATAGAACAGCATTAGGGGTTTCTTTTGTCTTGGTTGTAAGTGTGGCGCTGGTTTTTCACATTCAAATGAACAGCTTGAACAATTCTGTCGGGCTGATTTCTGACTCTAATAAAAAGCAATTTGAACTTGAAAAACTGATTTCTTCAATTACACTGAAAGAAAACAGCCTTCGAAATTATATTATTACTAAAGACACAACTTATTTAAAAAGCGACAGCTTAGTCGAGCAAAATATTTATAAATCGCTTTCTGAGATTAAAGATCTTGTTCAAAAAACAGCTGATCCGAGTGATATAGCAGGACTCGAGAATTTGATAAAACAGCGATTTCAGCTTTTTGAAGATACTTTTAAAATTTCAAATTCTGAAAATGTCGACATGAATTTGCTGAAAAGCAAGCTCATGGAAAGTTCCCAAGTGACCGCTGCAATTAGAAAGCAGATTTATACTATTCGTGACAAAGAAGTTTCTGCATTAAAAATCCATAATATCAATCATCGATATGACGTGGAAACATCAACTATTACGGCTTTTTCACTGACGATAATTGTACTCGTCGTTTTGCTTTTCTCGCTTAATAAAGTTAATTATGATTTCCGTAAATTAAAAAAACTGAACAAAGAATTAAATTTTGCCAATCAAATTTCTGACAATGCCGAAAAAGTGGCAGGAATCAGCCATTGGAAAATAAATATGGTCACAGGAAAATATTTTTTTTCTGATAATTTCTATAGAATTTTTGGTTTAGAGCCACACGCTTTTGAAGAAAAGGTTGAAAATTTTATAGCATTTATCCACCCTGAAGATGTGGGAGAATGTGTTAAAGCTCATGAAGAATCATTAAAAAGCAAAACGCCTACTTCGCTGACTTATAGAATCGTACGTCATGATGGAGAAATTCGCTATATCAATTCCATTGGTGATTTTACACATAACAGCAACGGAGAGCTGGTAAAAATTGGCGTCAGCTATGATATTACAGAACAGCAAAACAGCAAATTTATATTAGAAGAAAAGAATAAAAATCTGATTGCAATCAATGCTGAATTAGAATCATTTAACCAAATTGTAAGCCACGATTTACAGGAGCCATTGCGAAAAATTCAGATGTTTATTTCAAGATTAGAAGGCGGAGAAATTGACAACGTTTCAGAAACCGGAAAAGATTATTTCTCTAAAATAAAAATGTCAGCCAACAGAATGCAGAATCTGATGATGGATCTGGTCGATTATTCCCGAACTATCAAGGAAAATAAAGTGTTTGGCATAATCGATCTGAAAACAATTCTAGACAATGTTCTTCAAGAATTAGCCATTAACATTGAAGAAACAAATGCTAAAGTAATCGTCGGGAAACTGCCTGAAGTAAATGCAATTCCGTTTCAGATTCAGCAACTTTTTGTAAATCTGCTGGCAAATTCTTTAAAATATACAAAGGAAGGCATTTCACCAATTATTAAAGTTAACGCCCGAAAGATTACTTCAGAAGAAATTATAAACGACACCATAATTACCGAAAATAAATACCACAAAATCGTAGTTTCTGACAACGGAATCGGTTTCAAGCAAGAGTTTTCAGAGAAAATATTTGCGCTTTTCAAGCGTCTTGAAACAGAAGCTTCTTACACTGGAACTGGCCTAGGATTAGCAATCTGCAAAAAAGTAGTAGAAAACCACAACGGTTTTATAAAGGCAAAAGGAGTTCCTAACAAAGGTGCTACATTCACCATTTACCTTCCGAAATAGAACTATTTCTCTAATGGCAATCCTGATTCTGTCCAAGAATCGGTACCGCCTTGCAACTCGATTATGTTTTCAAAACCGTGGTTTTGCATGATTTCAACAGCTTCAGCGCTTCTTCCGCCAGCTTTGCAATAAACATAAACCGTTTGCTTTTTGTCTAATTTGTCGATTCTTTGCGCAAAATCTTGATCATACAAATGAATGTTTTTTGCGTTTTTCAAATGTCCTTGTTGGAATTCTTTTGGGGTTCTTACATCGATAAGTTGGCCGTTTTCGGCTTCTACTTTTTGAGAAAATGCTGTCGGCGGAAGCAATTCCACTCCTTTTTTCTCTTGTGCTTGGCAAGAAGTTAGCATTAAGACCATTGCTAAAATTGAAAATATATTTTTCATAATTGTAATTTTTATAAAAAAACGCAGATTTAAGTCCTGAAAAGAACTGTAAATCTGCGTCTAAATTTTTGATTTATTATTTTGTTTCAAGTGGTCCGTTCCAAGCACCAATTCCTCCTAGAAGGTTGTATGTGTTTTCGATTCCCAATTGATTCATGATGTTGCAGGCCTTTGCACTTCGCATTCCGGCTTGGCAATACACATAATAATTCTTTGATTTGTCTAATTCATCAACTTCATACACAAAACCTTGTCCTTTATATATATCAATATTTTTGGCACCAGGAATTTGCCCTCTGTTTACTTCATCTTCTGTTCTAACATCTAGAATTACAGCATTTTCGTCTTCTTGGGCTTGTGCCCACCATTGTTCTTGTGATAAATCCATCTTTTTTCTGTAAAAGTATTATGCTTTAATGGAACATCCAATAGCTTTTGTTTCTTTAACTGAAACTTCTTTGTTTTTCAATAACGCATCGACTGCATTTTCAGCATATTTTGTCTTTACTGCTTTTTCATCGCCATAATTATCATCAATTGCTCCGATATATTTAACCACATTTCCCTTCGCAGTTTTTTGCAAAATATATACGTGAGGCGTTTTCGTAGCGCCATATTGCGGATAGATTTTTTGTCCTTCGTCAAATAAATAAGGAAAAGTAAATCCTTTTTCTTTAGCCTTAATTTTCATCAATTCAAAGCTGTCGTCTTTTTGCTTTGCAGGATTATTCGGATTTATAGCAATTACCGGATAACCTAATTTCTTGTATTTCTTATCCAAAGCTACGATTCTGTCTTCGTAAGCCTGCGCATACGGACAATGGTTGCAGGTAAATATCACGATATAGCCTTTCGCATCTTTGAAATCTTTCAAAGAAACTTTCTTATTGTCAATGTTTTTCAGACTGAAATCTGTGGCAATATCACCGACTTTATAACCTGTTGCGATTGTTGTTTTATACGTAAAAGCACTTGCCAATCCCGCTAGCAAAACGAATGCGAAAATTTTAATTGTTGTTTTCATAAGGGTAATTAGATAATTTGTTAATTAGATATTTAGATAATTAATTGATAAACTTTGAAACTTAAAAAACTTTCTTCACTTTCGCTTCCAACTCTTCGAGAGTAAAGCTTTTTTCATAGAAATTACGCTTGTCTTTTTTATAAATTACTGTTGCCGGAATCGCGCCACTCCAACTAGAATCTACTTTATTTATCCAAGAATTCGCATCTGGATCATTTAAATGAACAACTTCAGATTTCAAGTTATGGTCTTTTATAAACGGCAAAAGTTTGGTTTCCACCATCTTTGGAAAATCAATGCTTACCAAAATTACTTTTACTTTTTTATCCTTATAAGTTGCATTCAGCTTTTCAAAATTAGGCAATTCTTCCACACAAGGAACGCACCAAGTTGCCCAAAAATTGACAACATAAGTAGTATCGTTCTGTTTTTTCAATAAGTTTTCCAATCCTGAAAAGTCATATGATTTTACAGAAATCTGGTCTTTTTTAAAAGTCTGTAACGGTTTTTGAGCTAATTCTGCTTCTTTTTTGTCTTCAGATTTACAAGAAATAAGCAAAACCAAAGCCATTATCGATATAATTTTCTTCATTTATAAATTTGTTTTACATATTTAAAGCCAATAAAATTAAGCTTTAAAGAAGCCCGAACTACGTATTAACAAAATTTTAATACACATTTGTATATACAATTAAAAATAGTATTACATTTGTACATACAAATTTTGTAATTACAACAATGAAAATAGAAGACATCATCAAGACGACCTCTCCTATGGCAATCGCAAAAAAAACGATGCTAAACATTTTGTACACGCAAAATGTAATTTCTGAAAAATTCAATGAGGTTTTAAAAAGCCATGACTTATCGCCAGAGCAATTTAATGTCTTGAGAATTTTAAAAGGACAAAACGGAAATCCTACAAACATGTGCGTTATCCAAGAAAGAATGGTCGCTAAAACCAGCAATACTACGCGTTTAGTAGATAAATTGTTGCTTAAGGAATTAGTAACCCGTGAAATTTGTCCGGATAACAGACGAAAAATGGAGATTGCAATTACGCAGAAAGGTCTGAATTTATTACTGGAAGTCAACCCAAAAGTGGACAAACACGAAACAATTTTTGCGCAGAATCTTTCACAAGAAGAGTTAGAACAATTAAATACTTTGCTAGAAAAACTTAGAACAATCTAATACAATTATAATGAGTGAGATTTTAAATAGCCTGAACTGGCGTTATGCGACTAAAAAATACGACGCATCAAAAAAAGTGTCTGCTGAAGACCTGAATACATTAAAAGAAGCGACAAAATTGAGCGTTTCTTCAATGGGACTCCAACCTTACAAAATCTTGGTGATTGAAAACCCAGAATTGCGTGAGAAATTAAAAGGCGCAGCTTATGGACAAGCTCCGATCACAGAAGCTTCACAGCTTTTTGTTTTTGCAATTGAGAAAAATGTTGGCGATAAGCAAATTGAAAAATACATGCAAAACATCAGCGAAACTAGAGGAATTCCTACAGAAAGCCTTGAAGGTTTTAGCGGTATGATCAAAGGCTTCTTAAGCGGATTAGACGAAAATGGCCGTGATAACTGGTCAAAAAAACAAGCCTATTTAGCTTTGTCAACGCTAATAAATACCGCATCTTTGCTAAAAATTGACGCAACACCGATGGAAGGTTTCAGTCCAGAGCAATTTGACGAAATCCTTGGCCTAGACAAGCTTGGACTAAGCACCGCAGTAATTGCAGTTGTGGGTTACCGTCACGAAGAAGACGCAACACAGCATTATAAAAAAGTAAGAAAATCAAACGAAGAATTATTTATCAATCTATAATAATAAACCCTTAATTAAATTCAAAACATGAAAAATTTCAAAACAATCGCAATCGCTCTTTTAGTAGTAGCAGGATCATTTTCAGCAACAGCACAAGAGAAAAAAATTGACGTAGCTAAGAGCAAAATTAGCTGGGTTGGTAAAAAAGTAACAGGACAGCACGAAGGTACAATCAACCTTTCTGAAGGTTCATTGTCTTTCAAAAAAGACGTTTTGGTAAACGGTAATTTCACTGTTGACATGACTTCAATCACTGTGACTGACTTGAAAGCTGGCGAAGGAAAAGAAAATTTAGAAGGTCACTTAAAAGCTGATGATTTCTTCGGAACTGCAAAATACCCAACTGCGACTTTAGTTTTCAAAACTATCGGTAAAAAATCTGCTGGAGTTTACGCTGTGACTGCTGATTTGACTATCAAAGGAATCACAAACCCAGTTAAATTCAACATTACTGTCGGTAAAAATGCAGCAACTGCAGCTTTGAAAGTTGACAGAACAAAATACGGAATTAAATACAACTCAGGAAGCTTTTTCGACGGTCTTGGTGACAAAACTATCAACGACGAATTCGAATTGGCAGTTGATTTGAAATTCTAATTTCCTCAAAAATCTGTACGCGAAAAACCCTGCTCAAGCAATTGGCAGGGTTTTTCATTTGTATTAATTTCTATTTTTTTTACTTTAAAACAGGCCTTCTATTGACAAGTAACGTTCTCCGGTATCATAATTAAAGGTCAAAATCGTAGCGCCTTCTGGCAATTCTAAAAGCTTTTTATTGACTGCCGCTAACGATCCTCCGGTTGAAATTCCTGCCAAAATTCCTTCTTCTTTAGCCAATTTTCTGGCAAATTCAAAGGCATCGTCCTTACTTACTTGAACCACTTCGTCAATCAAATCACTGTTGTATATCGATGGTATAAAACCTGCTCCAATGCCCTGAATTGGGTGTGGCGCCGGACTTCCGCCGCTTAAAACCGGAGACAATTCTGGTTCCACCGCAAAGACTTTCAGATTCGGAAATTTCTCCTTTAAAACCGACGCAATTCCCGTAATATGACCGCCGGTTCCAACACCCGTAATGACATAATCAAGTCCGTCTGGGAAGTCTTCAATGATTTCTTGAGCGGTAGTTTTCTTGTGAATTTCGACATTTACCGGGTTGTCAAATTGCTTCGGCGACCATGAATTCGGAGTTGATTCCACCAATTCTGCAGCCTTTTCAATAGCTCCTTTCATGCCTTTTTCGCGCGAAGTAAGTTCGAATTCCGCACCATAAATTGACATCAGTTTGCGTCTTTCGATACTCATTGATTCTGGCATGACCAGGATTAATTTGTATCCTTTTACCGCTGCAACAAGTGCCAAACCGATGCCAGTATTTCCCGAAGTCGGTTCAATTATCACGCTTTCTTTTGTAAGCAATCCTTTACTTTCCGCGTCTTCAATCATCGCCAAAGCGATACGATCTTTGATACTATTTCCCGGATTATTTCTTTCTAGTTTGATAAAAACATGGTGCTTATTTCCAAAAAGTTTATTGATTTTGACCACCGGAGTCTTTCCGATTGTGTCTAAAATTGTATTTGCTTTCATATATATTGGACTTAATTAGATTACAAAATTCAAAGGTTCTGGAAACGGATTCTTACTTTTTATGGTCACTTCACTCTTGTGATAAACCAAAGAATTGGCCGGAATCGAGTTCGTGATCCAAACATTTCCACCAATAATTGATCCGTTTCCAATCAAAGTTTGGCCTCCCAAAATGGTCGCATTGGCATAAATCGTGACCTGATTTCCGATCGTTGGATGTCTTTTTACAGACGCTTCTTCCTTCCTTACAATCAATGCGCCGAGTGTTACGCCTTGATAAATTTTCACATCGTCGCCGATAATTGCCGTTTCCCCGACAACAATTCCGGTGCCGTGATCGATAAAAAATCGCTCTCCGATAATTGCTCCAGGGTGAATATCGATGCCTGTTTTACCATGAACATACTCACTAAAAAGCCGTGGCAAAACCGGAACTTCACTTTTCCAAAGGAAATTTGCAAGCCGATAAACCGCTATCGCAAAGAATCCTGGATAGGAAATCAGCACCTCATTTCTAGATTTTGCAGCCGGATCGAACTCAAAAATAGCTTTTAAATCATCTTCAAGCTTATCATGAAGTAAAACCACATTATGCTTAAGATTATCAACAACTTGAATACTTTTATTTTTATCTAAATCAGACTGTAAAAGCAATTCTGAAAACCGATCCCAAAGGTGTTCTTCTTTCTCCAAGAAATAATCATAATCTGAGTATTCTTGACCGATACAAAACAGCCATTGAAACGCATCTTCAATCCATTGCTCTGCATTTTTCTTATCCGGAAGCGCTTGCCATTTTAAATAATTG
>Ga0247817_10000654_pt1 | contig 18503 bp, 25 predicted proteins | sample UWRJL212509R1_FD_178010 | JGI IMG/M metagenome (GOLD analysis project Ga0247817, IMG submission 178010) | Plant litter microbial communities from Arlington Agricultural Research Station in Wisconsin, United States - UWRJ-L212-509R-1 | ecosystem: Environmental > Terrestrial > Plant litter >...
GTCGATCAGTTCGCCGTGTTCTCGAAGCGATCGCTCGACGTCGGGGTAGTCGACGCGCCCGTCGAAGGTCACAATGTCGACCGGAACACCACCGAGGCGCACGAAGGCACGAGAGCGGTGCAGGAAGGCACCCGTCATTCCGCCGAACTGATCGGGGATGCCCCACGTGACGACGAGGTAGCGGGCGAAGGGAAGACGAATCTGATTCGCGGGCCCCGCACTCTCGATCGTCACCCTGCCATTCAACAGGCGACGTGCGCGTCGCGCCAATGAGGCGACGCAAGCTGGGAAGTGGCTTCACACCGTGAACGATAGCTGTCGAAGAACGTCGATTGTCTGCAGTCTGAAGAGCGAGCACAAGGGGTTAGCCAAGACTCACGCTAGCTCGTACCGTTGGCAGCACCGCTCACGTTCCCCCAGTTGATCGAACGCCACCCCCGACCCGAGAGGTCCCCTCGCATGAAACGCATCTTTTACGCTGGCGGTTCCGCGTTGACTACCGATTCGCTGGCGGATGCCGTGCTCGACTATGCCGAGGCGCTCGCCAAAAGCCCGCAGGCCGCAGACGTCGTGAAGATCCCGATTGTGCTCGACTCCGGTCACGCTGGCGTCGCGACCATGCTCGTCGGGCCGGCGAGCCAATTGTTCAGCGTGTCGGAAGACGCGGAGATGCTTAACGTTCCGGACGATGCGGAAATCGTGGATGAGCTGCGTAAGAGGTCGCTGCGGGTCGGATCACCGCGGCCGATGACGCACGGGAGCTCCGAGCCCGTCGCCGTGCTGCACCTACAGGACGAGTTCGAGTAGTAGGGCCCTAGCGCGCTAGCGGTGGTTGGTGTTGTTCGGCTGGGCCGGCTGCTCGGCCGGTTCTTCGACAACGCGCAGTCCGCCCGCGCTATTGGCGGTGACCGTGAGTGTTTCGAGCCAGGCCCGATTGAGCGGGGGCTGCTTGCCCTCGGCGAACTTGAAGTACAGCGGAATCGCGGGGTGAATCCAGATGCTGCTTCGGCCATCACCCACGTCGGAGGGCTCTTTCCACGAGAAAGCGAATCCCTCATTGCGTCGCAGCTTAATGATCACGACGACCTGGATGTGAGCGAGGACCCGGTCTTCGAACTCGATCTGGAGTCCGGTATTTCCGTAGACAAGGGTTCCCAACGCGAGCGCGCCTTTCTGTGGTCAGTACCGTCGTAGCCATCGTGGTCTTATCAGGCCGCAAAGAGCCTGGCCGCTTCGATGCGCCGACCGGTGTCAAGTGAAGCGAGTTTCTCGGCCGGCCTCTAGGGGTAGAGTTCGGCAAGCCCACAGACTAGTCTTACCTCGCCACACGGGCCTAACCGCGGAGCAATTATGCACGATCAGCACTGAAATATCGTGCTGAACTGCACTTTCTCTGGCGGTACCGCGAATCTTCGTTACGTGGTGACTCGTATCCGTCACTGCGAAACTCACTGCGGCTGGTCATCTTCGAGCACGGCAAGCACGTTGTCGGATGGGTCGAGAAACCAGGCGATCTCCGGCCCCTCACCACGCATGATTCCCTTGTCGTCCTGAGACATCCCCTCGTAGCGCTGCATCTCGAGCCCTTTTGATACGAGGTCATCCACGGCTGCTTCGACGTCGTCCACCGGGAAGTTGAGGATGGTAAAGGTCGCCGGCGTGTGATTCGGCTTCGGGTAGGCGATCACAAAGGCCTCACCGCCCAGACCTATCCGGAGTATTCCCATGCTCTCCTCGCTGACCTCGAGACCGAGAACATCACGATAGAAGCGGGCCGCGGCATCCGTATCCCGCACCGAAAATCCACCGAACGCCCCGTTCGACCGAAACCCTGCTGACATGACTCCTCCTGTTGCCGATATGCCTTACTCGTTACGTCACCACCATTGTTCTTTTTGCGACGTTCGTAAACCCCTCGACTCCGGGGAGCACTAGGGCAAAAATGGCTTCATGAGTACGACAACGGGGGCACCCAACTGGCTGGCGCTCACCTCCAGTGATCCAGAGCGATCCGTCGCCTTCTACGGCGAACTACTCGGCTGGACGCCGGAATACACGGGCGCCGATTACGGCAACACCGTCAACTTCCGGCTCGACGGCAAACGGGTAGCGAGCCTGTCGGGCGAGCGAGCAGACCGGAGTTCCTGGGGCGTCTTCCTGCACACGGACGACATCGCGGAAACCTCGCTCAGTGCCATCGCGAACGGTGGGGCCGAGCTCTTCCAGACCACGATCGAGACCATCGGCCCCGACACCACCACGGCAGATCAGATCGGTGCAATGGTCGTGCTGCTCGACGCGAGTGGTGCGCAGGTGGGCGGCTGGCAACCGGGAACGCACACCGGGTTCGAGGCGACTCGCACCATCGGTGCACCCGTGTGGTTCGAGTTGCACACCACGAATTTCTCGGCGGCCGTCGACTTCTACGCGAAGGTCTTCAACTGGACGATCTCGATTCTCGCCGACAGTGATGAGTTCCGGTACGCGGCAAACGGCAGTGAGGAGCTGGCGACCGCCGGAATCCTCGACCTCTCAAACTATCCGGCGCCCGGCACCTCACAGTGGTTGCCGTATTTTGGCGTCGAGAATGCGGATGCCGCCGCCGATCACATCGTGGAGCTCGGGGGTACCATCATCGAGTCACCCGTCGACAGCCCGCACGGTCGTTTGTCGCAGGCTCTCGACTCGACGGGCGCGAGATTTTTCGTCATCCAGGAACGCGTGTGAGGGACACCGCCTTATGAGCACTTTTGACGCCGAGCTCACTGCGAGCGGTAAGAACGCGACGGGCATCGAGGTGCCGCAGTCGATCGTGGACGCCTCAACGACCGCTCGCGCTGCATTCGACGCGCTGTCGTTCAGCAACCAGCGCGCACACGTGTTGCAGGTCACCGGAGCCAAGACCGACGACACCCGTGCCCGCAGAGTGGCGAAAGTGGTCAGCGAACTGGGCTGAAACGTTCGGCTGCCTTGCCGTGTGAGGATGAGAGTATGACCGCTTTCGCCTCGCCGGCAACCGCCCATCGCGTGAGGCGCCGTGTGGTTCGCGTGCTTGTCGCCATCCTCGTGGTGATCCTGCTCATAACCGTGGCGTTCGGCGTGTATGTCAACATGGTCGCCGGTGGCGATCGCGACGCTGCCCTCAAAGTCTGGAACAATCCGGCCATCACCGTCACGAGCACCGACCACTCGATCGTGCTCGAGCCGAGCGACGCGGGCAGCGATTCCACCGGCACCGGGCTCGTTTTCATCCCGGGCGCCAAGGTCGACCCCTACGCCTACCTCTACAAGCTCTCCGGTGTTGTCGAACAGCTCGGCGCAACGGTCGTGATCACGAAACCGACACTCAACCTCGCATTCTTCGACAACCGCCCGCTCACCGATTTCACCGCGGATGCTCCGGATGTCACCACCTGGCTCATTGGAGGACACTCCCTCGGCGGCGTCCGCGCCTGCCAGCTCGCCGACGATCCCGCTGTGAGCGGCCTCGTGCTCTTCGGAAGCTACTGCGCGACCGACCTGAGCGAGACTGACCTCGAGGTGACGAGCATTTCGGCGGAGAACGACGGCCTGTCGACACCCCAGAAGATCGAGGATGCCGCGGGCAACCTGCCCGACGACGCAACCTTTGTCGAGATCCCCGGCGCCAACCACGCGTCGTTCGGCGACTACGGTCGCCAGTCCGGTGACGGCGAGGCGAGCATGACAAGCGAGCAGGCTTTCACTGCCATCACCGAAGCGCTTTCGCTGGCGGTTGCCCCTCGTTCCTGAGCGAGCGCTGAACGTTCGGCCAGACGCTCGTATCGCCGCGCACTCCCGGCGTACCGTCAAATAATGACGACCAATGACGATCTCGAAACGATCCGTTCGATCATCGCGGACACCACAATTGCCGTTCTCACGACGCGGAGTCCCGGCGGAGAACTCCACTCGCGCCCGCTTGCAGCCCTCGACTATCCGTTCGAGGGCACACTGTGGTTCTTCACCCAGGACCCCAGCCCGAAGACACGTGACATCGCTGACGACCCGCAGGTGAACGTGTCGTTCACCGATGGCAAGAGCTACCTCTCACTCGCTGGCACGGCGAGCGTCGAACGCAACCAGACCCGCATCGACCAGCTCTGGAACCCCATGGTCGAAGCCTGGTTCGAGAATGGTCGCGACGATCCATCGGTCGCGCTTCTCCGAGTCGATGCAACGAGCGCGGAGTTCTGGGCCATCAACAAGCCGGGCGTTGTCCGCGCCTTCGAGATCGCTAAGGCGATCGTCACCAAGACCACGCCCGACGTTGGCGAGAACCGAACGGTCTCTCTCTAACTCCAGCACCCGAACCCGCACCGCGAGAAGCCTCCTTCGGAGCTTCGGCGGCATCCTAACCCCGATTCGGCCGACGATGTGGGTCGTCGGCCGAGTCGGACTTTGGCCGTTCTGACCAGTGCCCCTACGCCGCGACAGCGCGCGGCGCAAGAAGGCGACGCAGCACGATTCTCTCGACGAGAGTCCAGGTGGTCGAGACCGCGAGATAGAGGGTGGCCGCGAGCGGCACGATCGCCGCGAACACCACGGTGATGAAGGGCAACCAACTGAGCCAGGCGGTCATGGTGCGCATGACCGCGGGAGCGTCATCCGTCGGAGGTGCCGCAAGTCGCAGCTGGATCCGGCGAGAGAGAAACGCCACGACGCCGATGATCGCGAGTAGCACGACGAATACCGCGATGCCCGGCCAGAGTGCGCCGCCGCCGACCAGGCCGACAAGAGAGCTGCCGAGCGGTACTCCACCGAGGTGCTCGACCAGCAGAGCGTTCGCGTGCCCGTTGATCGCGGGCTGGGTGAAGAGCCCGTAGACAATCGACAGCACCGGGGCCTGGGCGAGCGCGGGAAGGATTCCGGCGACCGGTGACGCCTTCTCGGCCGCGTACAGCTCGAGGGTCTTACGCTGCAACACCTCCGGCTTCTTCTTGTAACGCCGCTGGAGCTCCTGCAGGCGAGGAGCAAGCCGGCGGCGTGTGAAGTCGGCCCGCACGTGTGACACCCCGACCGGAATGAGCAGTGAACGAACCAGAACAGTGACGAGCACGATGGCAACGGCCGCGGCGGCGGAACCGGCGATCGGTGCGACGAGATCGGAGAGTGCGGCGACAACCGAGTAGGCGGCGTCAAGCACCGCGGCGATCGGTGGAAAACGATAGAAGTCCATGAGGGGTCCTTGCAGTCAAGAAATGCGGTCGATAAGAAGGAATGCGCGGTGGCGCGCTCCCTGCATCAACCGCACAACTGCGGGACGGCTGGAGTTACGCGCCGGTCATCGACGGCGACGGTGCGCGCGGACGCGGACGCCCGGCGGTGTTCGGATGCTGCGGGGCCGGCATCCACGCGAGTGATTCCCGATGCTGCCGGGCGCGGGCGCCGACGGTCAGCTCGCGGGAACGGAGAGCGTCGGTGCTGTGCCGGGCGATGAGAACCGCCGCGATGGCTACGCCCGCAACGGCCGCGAGCGCGACAAGCGGCTCTCCACCCGAAATCGACAGCGCGACAACAACCGCGGTGAGAATCACCACGAGTCGTTCGTACACGCTGCGCATGCGTTCACTCTATTCGGGTGGCTCGGTGTTGTGTGGGGCCGTTGAGCGCACAGCGTTTGTGCTCAGCGTTTGTGCTCAGCGTTCACGCGTGACGGGCATGCTACAAAGGAGTCACCGGGCATCGCGCCCAGCGCACTGCCGAAGGGCGAATTCGATGAGGCACCCGAAACCGATCACTCCGCGCCGCGGCCAGGAGTCGGTCTGGGACTACCCACGCCCACCGCGCGTTGAGACAACGCCCGAGCGGGTCGTTGTGCAGCTCGGGGGCGTTCGAATCGTTGACACGACGGATGCCGTGCGGGTTCTCGAGACCAGTCACCCTCCCGTTTACTACATTCCCCGCACCGCCTTCAGCGCCGGTGCGCTCGTACCGGCCGAAGGATCGAGCTTTTGTGAGTTCAAGGGCGAGGCCGGTTACCTGAGCGTGAAGGGCGGCGATGCGATCGCCGACCGGGCCGGCTGGTTCTATCCCACCCCGACGCGCGGATTCGAGCTGCTCGTCGACCGGGTCGCGATCTATCCTGAGGCGATGGACTGGTGCGAGGTAGACGGCGAGCGCGTCGTGCCACAAGAGGGCGGCTTCTACGGCGGCTGGATAACATCGCGCGTGGTCGGTCCGTTCAAGGGCCAACCGGGGTCGTTCGGCTGGTGAAGACAAAATTCAACCTCGGTCCGGCCTGGGTCATCATCGGAATCGCGAGCCTCGGTACTCGCGTCGTCGCCGGTTACAACCGGCTCGAGACCGACGCGGCCCGCGAAGAATATTTGTTACGGACGCTGCTCATTGCCGGGGTCGTCGTTGGCCTGCTCGGGCTCTCCCTCCTGGTGTTCTCGACCATCGGCAAAGCGACACTCGCCGCGGTTCGGTTCGACCACCCGACAGCCATCACGTTCCAGTCGTCACCGGCCAGTGTGCTGAAGACCGCGGTGCGGGCGCTGCAACGTGTGGCCGGCGTCGACCCCGCACGTCGACTGACCGTCTGGTCACCGAGCGTCGTCATCGACGAGAACCGGCTCGTGATCTGGCGCGGGCAGGGCGGGCCGCAGGTGGTGCTCTCGATCCCCCGCAATCGAATCACGGCCGTCGGCGTCGCCCTCGTGCGCGACGGCATCTACAGCTACCCGTCGGTGCAGTTCACCGTGACGGGCGGTGAGTCCGAGATCATCCTTCCGGTTCCGGTTCTGCGCGAGGGCAGCGCCCTGCGCGGCGTCACCCCCGAGGATGCCGCGTCGCTCGCCGACCGCATCCGCGACCTTCTCGGCATCTCGACAGCGGACGCGCCAAACCCGCCGCTCGTCTGACGCACCGCTGACCGTCGTAATGCCTACGATGGTCCCGTGACCACACACGCCGCGTCGGATGTCGCGACCGAACGACTTATTCTTCATCCGTTCACCGCCGCCGAGGCCAGGCGCGTCGCGAACCGGGCGCCCGCTGACAGTGATGCGTGGCATCCGGAATACCCCACCGCCGACGAGATCGACGTACTGCTGCTCTTCACGGCCGACCCGACAACGCCGTTCACGCTGTACGCCATCCGCGAGCGCGAGTCGGGACTCGCGATCGGCGGTCTTGGCTTTTTCGGCGCACCGGATGCCGAGGGCACGGTCGAGATCGGCTACGGCCTCGTGCCATCGGCGCAGGGAAAGGGCTACGCGACCGAGGCTGTGCGCGCGGCACTGCTGATCGCCGCCTCCAACGGTGCGCAGCGGGTGAAAGCCGACACACTTCCCGTCAATGTCGCTTCACAGAACGTGATGGTCAAGGCCGGTTTTCTCGAACAGCACCGCACGGATGCCACGGTGTACTACGCGTTTGAAATAGGCCGGGAGCTCAGCGCACCGCGCTAGCGAGCCAGTTACCTGCTCGCTAGGCGCGCTGCTCTACCGCCCGCACGATTCCGGGCAGGACCCGGCGCATGTACGGCGCCCAGAACAACCGCACGATCGCGCCAACGATCATTGCCGATCGCGGCTGCGGATAAAAGGCGTAGCTCCAGCGGATGCGGGTTCCCCCGGCAACTTCGGTGTACGTCCACTCGGCGCGGGCTCCCCCGACCAGTCGCCCGAACAGCTTCTGGAAGTCGGTGAGCTCGTACGCGAAGAACTCACGCGGTCGCACCTCGCGGATGTGTTCGATGACGTGGCCTCCGTCGGACAGCATGAGGCGGCGGGTCTGCCCGACCGCATCCCACGGTCCGGACTGGTCGCGTACCTCGATGACGGCGGGAAGCGGGCCGAATTTCGGGTAGAACCTGGTGGGGTCGGCCGGCACCGATACGTCCCACGCGATACCGATCGGGGCTGCGGCGACGAGGTCGACGCTGTATCCGATCGATCTCCGGGCGGGTCGGCGTGAAGTGCCGGAAGTGCCGTTGTTCATACCTGCGCCGATCTCTCGAGGATTCGCTGTCTCACCACTATTCGGAGCGAGCGGGCTTTCCGGTGTGAATGTCCTGACGCACACTCCACGACGAACTACGCTTAAAGTACGACGCCAGAAGGAGATCGTGAAAGCACTTACCGAAGCCGACATCCGCACGAGCATCATCAATGCTTCAGGCGGAGAGATCGAACGGATGCCGCTCCCCGGGCTCCACGAGGTGATCTGGGACCAGCGCGAGTACCTCGGCTGGCGTGATCACCAGTCGCCGTTGCGCGGATTTCTCGTGCACTGGGTCGACGACCGCCCGATTGGTATCGCGCTGCGCACGGCTGGCGTGCCGCTTCGTGCGGGCATTTCTGCCATGTGCGCCCTGTGCCACACCGCCCAGCCGTCTGACCAGGTCAGTATGTTCTCGGCAGCAAAGGCGGGCGAAGCAGGTCGCAATGGCAACTCGATCGGCACCTACATCTGCTCTGACCTGGCCTGCTCGCTCATCATCCGGGTGACGCCACACGGCACCCCCGACGACAACGAGTACCTCATCCAGCGTCGGGCGGCCGGACTACTCGAGCGCGTGGCGCGCTTCACCGCTCAGGTGATGAAGACCGCCTGAGCGGTTGCTGCGGTACGGAATAGCTCGGGCACTAGGCAGAGAGCACCTCGTCGAGCCGCTCGAACCCCTCGGTCATTCCGCCCTCCATCCCGCTGTCGACCATTGCGTCGCGCGCTTCGATCGACTGATAGACGGAGTGGATTGACACGCGGGAGCGGTTGTCGCCGAGGTCGCTAAAGGTCGCGGTCTCGAGACTCACGTGGCCGGGAGCTCCCGCGAACTCGAACGTCTGAGTGATCGATTCTCCCGGTGTGACGTCGTGAAAAACGCCGCGGAATCCGTAGGCTTCGTCGCCCGCCGTGTGCGCGTACGCCCATGAACCGCCGGTGCGCACGTCGTACTCCTCGATCACCATCTCGTAGCGACGCGGACCGAGCCATCTCGCCACGAGCTCTGGTTCGGACCAGGCGCGGTAGACGGCGTCGAGCGGAGCGTCAAAATCCCGAGTGACGTCGATGAACGGGGTGCCGGCCGGTGCGGTCACGGTTACGGGGTTGGTCATGATTTCTTCTCCTTCTGCTGATTGGTGTTCTTGGGTATTGCCGGGGTACTACTGGGGTGTCTGTTCGGGCAGCGAAGCGAGCACGGCATCCAACTGTCTGAACTGACTCTCGGCCGCGAGGCGATAGCCGTCGATCCAGCTCGTGAGACGCTCGAGCGCCGCCGGGTCGAGGTGGCACGGGCGCCGCTGCCCTTCGCGGGTGCGAGTGATGAGTCCCGCAGCCTCGAGCACCTGGATGTGACGGGACACCGCCTGCTTAGTGATCGCAAACGGCTCGGCGAGCTCGTTGACCGTTGCGGACCCGCGAGACAGCCGTGCGATGATCGCGCGTCGTACCGGATCGGCGAGCGCGAGGAATGCGCTGTCGAGAGCGGTGTCATCGGTTACCGTCGTAGCGCTCGCCATGATCAACTCATCTCTTTATCAACGCATTCGTTGATTATGCCGAGCGTACGCCGCATGAGCCGGGAGCGTCAAGAGGGTTCCGCCCACACCCGCGAGGCTCTGGCGAGCAGAACAACCCAACGCCTATGCTTGCCGGATGCTCGATGAAGAACCCTCACTGGCGCCAGCCGGCCGACTCAGCGCCACCGCGAGTGCGCACCCCGGCGGCTCGCCTTCGGTGAAGGTTCCCGCCGCGTCATCCATCGATCTGTCGAAGCGTGACCTCACCCTCGACCTCGCCCGCGTCTTCAGCGTTGTGCTCGTCGTCATCGTGCACCTGCTCATGGTCGGGGTCGGCGCCGACTCCACCGGGGCACTTTCGGTGTCCCGCCCGCTCGAGGAGCAGCCGTGGTTCTCGGCGGCGACCTGGGTCGGCCAGATCATGCCGCTGTTCTTCGTTGTCGGCGGTTTCGCGAGCCTGACCGCCTGGCGCAGCCTCGGTCGGCGCGGAGGCACCTCGAGCGACTACGTGCGCAACCGCGTGCTCCGCCTCGCCCAGCCGGCTCTTCCCCTTTTCATCTTCTACGTTGTCGTGATCGGTGCGGCCACCCTGATCGGGATCGACGCGGAGTTCCTCGACGGGATCGTGAGCGGGGCGGGCTTCCCGCTCTGGTTCCTCGCCGCCTACACGCTCTGCCAGGCACTCGTTCCGTTCATGGCACGCCGCCACGCCAATGCCCCACGACTGACACTCGCTGTGCTGCTCGCCGCGGTCGTCGTGGTCGACGCGCTGCGGTACTCGACGGGAATCACCGAGATCGGCCTCTTCAACCTTGCCTTCGTCTGGCTGCTCGTGCAGCAGATCGGGTTCTGGTACGCGGACGGCTGGTTCGCCCGCCGCCGCTGGTGGCAGCTCGCCCTGATCACCGCCACCAGCTATGTGCTTCTGGTGCCGCTCACGCGGATCGGGCCGTATTCCGACGACATGCTCGCCAACCTCAATCCGGCGACCCTTCCGCTCGTACTGCTCGCGTTCGGCCAGGCGGCCCTGCTGCGATTGCTGCACCCGGCTCTCGCCGCACTCATGAAGACGAAGGGCGCCCGAGCCGCGGTCTTCGTCGTCGGCACTCGCCTCATGACGATCTACCTGTGGCACCTTCCGGTGATCATTGCGCTGTCCGGTGTCGCTCTGCTCATTCCCGGTGCAAGCCCGGAACCGTCGTCGTCGGCCTGGTGGCTCAGCCGGCCGATCTTCTTCGTGATCGTCATGGCCGCCCTGTTCGGTCTTTCTTTCTTTGTCGGACGGTACGAGGCACCACGAGAGATCGGGCCGACTCCCCCACCCGGGATTGTCGCGCTGGCGGCCATTCTCGCGTTCATTCCTGCGTTCGCGGTTCTGCAGTGGTTTCTCGATCTGCAGCTCGCGATCCTGGGCGCCGTTTTGCTCTCGGCCGCGGTCCTTCTTCTGGGACGCTGGCCCGGCAAGACGGCGAACATTTCGGCTTCTCGCTAGTCATCGTCGCCGAGCGGGGCGACGCCCTCATCGACGAGCACTCGTTCGCCGTCGGGACTCGTGCAGCGTCAGTGGGTGGCGGAACAATGGAGGCATAGGACGCAGCGAGGAGCACACAATGGTCGCGAATGACACCGGTACAAGAGACTTTGATTCGCGATTCGCCGCTCTGTTCCGAGAACGGTACCTCTCGAGCCCGTTCGCGTCGCTCACCAAGGGTGAAACCGACTACGTGCTGTTCTCCTGCCTGGTCGACTCCGGCTACCTCGATCGGACCGACCCGGTGTTCTCGATCGCACAAAAGCTCCGGGTGACCCCGACTAAAGCGAGAAACCTGCTCTACCAGTACGACCTGCGCACCATGAACGACCGGGAAGCCGAGCAGACCGCGGCGCTCGCCTCGGCGATCGTCGTCGTCGGCTTCACCGAGAGCGACGACAGCGAGAAAGAGATCCTGACGATAGGCATTGAGAACGCCTACCTGCGCGACGTGCTGATCGCCCGACTGAAGAAGGCCGGCGTGTTCACCGACACCCGGTTCAACCGCGAACTCATCCAGGTCAAGCTGTACCGGTTTGTCGGGGCGTTCCGCACGCTCTTTCCCGACAGCGCGTACGACGAGGTGATCGGCGAGCTCGAGGCTGAGAGCGCCCGCAAGAAGGGCCGGTCGAGACTGCACTCACTGCTCGCGACGAGTCTCGGCGAGGTCGCAACGACGACTCTGCGCACGGGAACGTCCGAGGCTCTCAAAGCCCTGCCGCTTGCCGCGATCCTCGCGCAGACTTTCGCCCGGCGCTAAGCTGCGGTCACGGAAAAGAGGTTTCCCATGGCTCCAGAAATCAACTACATCGCCGTTATCCTCGCGACGCTCTCGAGCATGATCGTCGGGTCGATCTGGTACACCCCGAAAGTGTTCGGCAACTACTGGATGAAGGCTGCAAAGATCACGCCGTCAGGCAAGGGTTCGGATGCCATCCGCCCGATCCTGGTGACCCTGGTCGTCAGCTTCGTCACGGCCTGGGTGCTCGCCGGTGCCGCGTACATTTCCTGGGATTTCTACGGCGGCAGCTTCTTCGTCAACGCACTCGTCACCGCGATCGTCCTGTGGGGCGGCTTCACCGCCGCGCGCTTCATCACGCACGACGCTTTCGACGGCCGCCCCACCGGACTCACGGTGCTGAACGTCGCCCACGAATTCGTGACCATCGTGATCATGGCCATCATCATCGGCGTCTGGCCCGCCTGAGTCGGCAGCGCCAGTTCAGCACTCTCGACTCAACGTCGCGAATACTTCAGCGGAACCACGGTCAGCGCCGCCTCCGGACCTTCGGCCAGCGCGTTCGTCGTGACGTACAGCTTCTTACCGCTGACCTCGATGGCCGCTGGCGCGCCGAGCGCCACGAACGGCTTCGGTGTTGAGCGGTGCGGGCGCACGATCGAGACCTGCCCGCTACCGGTCGCACCACCGAACAGCTCGGCCACGAAGATAGTGCCGTCCTTCGCCACAGCGAGACCCGTCGCACCGGCGAAGCCCGTCGCGACACGCTTTACCGCGCCGCTCGAGGGGTTCACCTTGTAGACGGACCCGCGAGCGCCGAGGCTCGGGTCTTCAGGTCCGCCCGGCAAAACGGTGACGTAGAGCCAGCCATCGGGGCCGAGCTCCACATCAGTCGGAACCGACTCGAAGCGATACGAGTATCCGACGACGCAGTCCGGGAAGCCCGCTCCCGCTGCGAGTTCCGCCGATACCGTGACGGGCGGGGCGGGAGGCAGAACAGCTGCCGTCGAGACCCGTCCGCTGTAGCTGATGCGGAAGATCGCGTTCGCTCCGGCGTCAGCTACGTAGATGCCCTTCGACGTGGCGAGAGCCGCATACGGGTGGGTGTCGACGATGCCCGTGTACGCGCCCGGGGCGGCCGCGTCATCCGGAATCTGGTCGAGGCAGGCCTGCGGTAACCCGACAAAGCCGTAGTGGTTGACCCGATCGGGATTTTTTTTGGCTTCGTAGCCCTGAATGTCGGCGATCTGGCGAGGGGTTCCTCCCGGTCGCAGCGCCATCATGACGGCGGTCTCGTGCCCGAACGCGAGCTGCGAGTAGTAGACGGTGCCACCGCGCGACGTCACCGCACTGGTCTCGAGGCCCGGCGCACTGGCGAGGGTCGAGACCGTGCCGCTCGCATCAACGCGGCTGAGCAGACCGGCGAAGTTCTGCGTGATGAGGGCGCGGCCGCGGTGATCGATCTGCAGCGAGAGCGGGCTGGCGAGCCCCTCCGCCACGACCGTCGGCGTTCCGGGTCGAACCGTGGGGCGCCAACCGTGTGCTGACGCGGGAGTGGAGGCAAGGACGACCGACGCGGCTACCGCCACGCACCCGATCCCGGCCAGGAGTTGTGTTTTTCGGCTGCGGATTTTCACAGTCTGGAACCTTTCACTGAGACAACGTTGTCTGAGCGAGAGCGTCGCATCCACGTTTCTGCGCGAGCACAATCCGGCCTGAGCACGAATTCTGCAGCGACAGTTCTGTGGAGCCGTCGATCGGGTAACCAGCGGGGCGCGTCCACACTCGCCCTGTCGACGGATGCCGACTGCGGCAGGTTAGGCGAGCGGATGAACCGCGCTCTACGGGTTGGCAGGAGCACCCGTCGGGCGTACCCTCCCGCCGCTGGCGCGGGTCACATCGCGAGGCTGCCTAGACGGCGATGCAGACTAAACGGCGATGCTTGCTAGACAGCGATGCTTGCTAGACAGCGATGCGGGGATGCGTCGAGGCCTGCATGCGGGCCAGCTCTGCCGGGATGTACTCCGCGATCATCGGCTTCGGGAAGAGACCGGGCTGGATCAACGGCACGAGCTGCAGCGGCACGGGAGCATCGGATGCCGGGCGGTCGACGGGCAGAAAGCCCAGGTCGATCGCGGGCACCGTGCGCACGCCGTTGCTGTAGAAGCCGGGCTGGGCGTAGGCGAGCGACGACGTGGGAATCTTCAAGCGCAGCCGTGGATTAGCGCCGCCGCCGTAGATGAGTAGCGCGCTTTCGGTCGCGGCGAACGTGCCGTAGCTGTTGCGCCTGAGCGTGACGGAGTCGAGATCGAGCGCTGCAGCCACGAGCCGCGCCTGCTTCACGGTGGGCGCGCTCAACACGATCTGCACGAGGTACGCGCCGGGGTGCGCCTCGGCGACGGCGGCGATGCGTTGCCCGGAGCGCACCTTGAACCAGGCATAACTGGCGAAAGTGACGAGCGGAGCGATGGGCACAGCAAGGGCGAGACCGAGCAGGGTGAGGATGGAGATGTGCCCGTTGATCATGGTCACGCAGCTCGCGACCCACAGTCCAAGCAGAATGGCGGTCGACGAGCCAAGGAACCACATCCAGAGTCGCGCGGACTTCATCGATGCTTCGCTGTACATGGTTCTCCCCCGTCTAGGCAGTGCCGTCGAACAATGCTGCTGCCAGCGTAGCCGCAATTCCGAGTTCTACTCGATTTGTGCAGCAGCTAGCCGAAGACCAGCACCAATACGGCCACGACGACCGCCACGTTGATGCCGGCGTAAATCCAGGAGCGCACGGCGGGCCGCGTGGTGCGCACGAGCGGCAGGCTGTTCCAGCGCAGGACTGCCCCAACGACTGCCGCCGCGAGCGCGGCAACAAACAGCAGCCAGACGACAGGTGGGAGCACGGTCCAGGCAATCAGGACGCGCGCGAGCACAAGGATCGCCGCGAAGTTCAGCACGGATACCACGATGTCGATTCGGCCCTTGGCCGCGAACGCTCCCCTCGGCACGAAGACCGCGGTGAGCGTGAGCGCCGCGAAGACCGCGACGATGATGACGGGATACAGGAGCGCGATCACTTGTCGTTCCCTTCCAGAAGAGCGAAGCCGAGCTGGTCTACTTCGACGGCGGTGGACGAGAGCACAACGACAGCGCGATCGTTTGCCCGGTCGAGTCCGACGAAGCTCGCAAATCCGCCCGTCATGCCGTTGTGCCAGGTGATCTCCGTGCCGGATCCCTCGCCGTCCGGTTCGGTGATGAACCAGGCCAGACCGATCTGGCCGAGTCCCTCCGCATCAGTGCGGGGTTCGAGAGCCTCGGCGCCCGGTGCGGTTCCGTCGAGCAGCGCCGTCGCGTAGGCCGCCATGTCGGTGGCGGTCGAACGGATGCCGCCAGCCGGGGCATTCGCTTTCAAGGTCCAGGCATCCGATCCACGGCCGCTCGCGGCAAATCCGGTCGGAGCGTCAGCGGCGAGATTGGTCGCCTCGCTCGGGACCGACGTGTCCGCGAGGGCGAGCGGCTCCACGATGCGGGTGTCGATGAGGGTGGCGTAGTCGGTGCCTGCGGCGGCAGCGAGCGCCTGTCCGAGCAGGGCGACCCCGAAGTTCGAGTAGTCGAACACCGCTGGCTCGGTGAGAGCAGCCGCACGCGCCTGCACGACGAGCTGGTCGACGTCCCACTGGTACGGATCGGTGCCACGGTATTGCGAGAGCAGGGTCTGCACGAGAACGTCTGTCTCTAGCGGGAGGCGGGGCAGACCGCTGTGGTGGGTCGCCAGTTGCTCGAGCGTGACCCCCGCCGCCGGGCTGTCACCGAGGTCGAGCAGGTCGCCGAGAGTGGTGTCGGCCTCGACCTCGCCCCGCTCGATCGAGTCGGCGAGTAGAGCAGAGGTGAACGTCTTGGTGACGGAACCGATCTCGAATTCGGTGTCCGCATCGGCACCGAGTCCGGCGTAGGTGACCCGGCCATTCTCGATCAGTGCGACGCTCAGAGTGTTGCGGGTGGCATCCGTTGTGGTGGCGAGTTCCGTCACGCGCGACGCGAGCGCCGCGTCGCCGGTGACCTCGGTCGAAAGCTGCGGCGGGCGGGGAAACGCGAGCGCACCGAGCGCGAGAACCGCGACCCCGGCGATGATCGCGACGAGCGTGCGCCTGCTGGGCAGGCGTCGTGAGGTCGTGGTCACATTGTTCTCCTTGCTGCGGCGAGGATGACGAGCAACGGGATGATCCGCTCCCCCGGGATTTCGTAGTGACCGCGGCCGCTCGAGAGCAGCCATCCCTGACCGACCAGCTGGTTGAGGTGGTGGTAGAGCTGGCCGGTCGTGCCCATGTGTTCGTCGGCGCTGAGTTCGGCGACGCTCGAGGCTCCGCTCATGACGGCCTGCAGGATCGAGAGGCGCACGGGGCTCGCGAGGGCCGCGATGCTCTGCGCCTTCGCCGCCCAGTCGGCCTCGAGAATACGGTCGGTCGGAAAGCCGACCTGCCACTGCACGGGGCCAGCGGCCACCTGCACAGAGCCAGCGAAGAATACGGCGCCCGGGTCGGGAACGCGGCTTGTGATTCCGTTGAGAATCCAGAGCGCGTCTTCGGCATCGGTGACGCTCGCGGGCGTATTGACGCTCGCGACACCGCCCTCCACCCGATCGAGCCGGGCGGCCAGAGCGGCGACCTCGGCTCGCAGTTCCTGCAGTTCGTCCACAATTCCAGTATTACGTAATTACGAACTTTAGCAACTCTCGGATGCAGTGGTGGCGCCGCAGACAACCGCCAGCGTGGTGAAATTGTCAGTATGCATACCCCGGAGGCGCCCGCACCGCAGGCCGTGATTTCGCCCGACGGCACGAAGATCGCCACCTATGACTTTGGTGACCCGGAGGGCCCTGCGGTTCTCGCCGTGCACGGATTCGCCTCGAGTGGTCTGGCGAACTGGCACGCGACCGGCTGGGTGCGCGACCTCGCGAAGACCGGACATCGCATCATCGCGATTGACCAGCGTGGTCACGGCGCGAGTGACAAGCCGCACGACCCCGCCGCGTACACAATGGCGGCGCTCGTGGAGGATGTGCTGACCGTTCTCGACGATTTCCTGCTCGACGAGGTGCAGTACGTTGGCTACTCGCTCGGTGCACGCGTCGGCTGGGAAGCCGCCCGCGAGCTACCTGATCGCATCACCCGGGCCGTGCTCGGCGGAATTCCGGATGGCGACCCGCTTACCCGGTTCCAGGTTCCAGAGGCGCGGGCGTTCCTCGAGAGCGGTGCGGTCGTGACCGACCGCCTGACGGCGGGGTATCTGAAAATGGCTGGCGGCATCCGGGGCAACGATCTCGGGGCGCTCGTGTCTCTCGTCGAGGGCATGCGCGGTGGACCGCAGCCGCACGCCGACAACGCTCCGGCGCAGCCGCTGTTGTTCGCAACCGGTAGCGAAGATGGCATTCTCGAGGCGTCGAAAACGCTCGCGGCCGCGGCTCCGAACGCGTCGTTCTTCGAGATTCCTGGGCGGAATCACTTCAACGCGCCGACCTCGCGCGCCTTCCGCGACGCGGCGATCGCGTTCCTCAGCGAAGCCTGAGGCGGCGCTCCGGAAGAATCCGGAACGCGACCGGGATCGCCAGGATCGCGAGCACGACGGTGAGGGCGAGTGGCGCCGCAAACCCGTCGGTGCTGAAGATCCCGCCACCGAGGCCCGTCGCCGCGGCCAGCAGCAGACCGGCGAAGGCGATCGACGTCGCACCGCCGGCCGAGTCGGCGATCGACATGGCCGCGCTGTTGAATCCCTGGTCGCGTTCGGTCGAGTAAGCGAGCACGAGCGTGCCGATGCGCGGAAAGATCAGGCCCATTCCACCGCCGGCGAGAAACCAGCCCGCGGCCGCGACGAACGGCGAGAGCGTGAACAGTGCCGTCACGAACTGCACGGTGATGCCGATGGAGAGCACGGTCGCGCCGAGCCTGGCGGCCTGGTCATGGGACATCCGCTCGCCCAGCCAGCCCTGCACTTGCGAACCGGTCGCCCACGAGACGGCGCCGACCGTGAGAATCAGGCCGGACGCCCAGAGCGGAAGGTCGTAGCGCTCGCTGAGGAAATACGGCAGGTACACCTCCGTGCCGAAGAACGCCGACGCGACGGCACCGCGAAGCAGGACCGTCGACGGGAGTCCGCGGCGGGCGGTCAGCGTTCCGCGGGGAACGAGCGGGCGGATCGCCACGATCACGACGACAAGGGCGACGGCCGCGATGATCCAGACGAGTGCACCGGATGACTCACCCGAGACGCTGATCGCGAGTACACCGATCGCGACCACGACCGACCAGAGGATGTTGCGGGCGGCGGGAGCGGCGGTCGATTCGAGAACCGGGGCGAGCCAGAGCGCGCGGAGCGCCGGGACGATCGTGGCCGAAGCGGCGACCACGAGCACGCCGACGCCGAGGAACACCCAGTGCCAGCTGATGTGCTCGGCGACGACACCAGCGACCGGTGGGCCGATCAGCGACGGCAGTACCCAGGCCGCGGCGAACGTGCCGAAGATGCGCGGGTGCAGCACCGCCGGGTAGATGCGCGCGACGACGACGTAGAGGCAGACGTTGATGGCGCCGGAACCGAGGCCCTGCAGCAGGCGACCCGTGATGAAGATGAGCATGTCGGTCGCCGTACCCGACAGCACGAGACCAACGAGGAAGATGAGAATGGCGGCGACGAGCGGACGCGACGGACCGCGACGGTCTGCCCACCCGCCGGCGACCACCATACCGACGACGCT
>Ga0247817_10000655_pt1 | contig 18483 bp, 16 predicted proteins | sample UWRJL212509R1_FD_178010 | JGI IMG/M metagenome (GOLD analysis project Ga0247817, IMG submission 178010) | Plant litter microbial communities from Arlington Agricultural Research Station in Wisconsin, United States - UWRJ-L212-509R-1 | ecosystem: Environmental > Terrestrial > Plant litter >...
AAGAGTGGCTCCCAGCTGGCACCATCACCATCGTGCCGACGGAGGGCGAAGCGGGGGATGTCGCCGAGATCGGCTGGATGGTTCTCCCCGAGTTCCAGGGCAAGGGCATTGCCACCTGGGCAGTCGTCGAAACGCTGAAACGAGCGCTGGCGGCCGGCCCCTGGACCGAAATCCACGCCTACCCGTCGCATGACAACGGCGCCTCCAACGCGATCTGCCTGAACCTCGGGTTTCGGCTCGCCAGCCGCCGAACCATCGAGTTCAACGGCACGACCTTCGACAGCAACGACTGGGTGGTGCGCCTTCCCGGCGTCGAACGCGCGTAGACTCGAACCCAACCAATCGATTGGTTGGGTCAACTCGAGGAACACATGTCACTCTCCACTTTCGCGATAACCCGCCGCGGCCGCGTTGTCACCGCCATCGTCGCGGCCTTCGCCCCACTCGTCTTCCTGATCACCGAAGCGATCGCCGCCATCGCCTGGACCGCCGGAACCTACGACTACGGCCACAATTTCATCAGCGACCTCGGCACAACAGTTTGCGGCTCATTCTTCGGCGGCCGCGAAATGTGCTCCCCGCTGCACGGAGTCATGAACTTCGGCTACGTCGCGATGGGCCTCGCTGTTGCGGTCACCGCAACACTTCTCGCGACCCGGCTGCCGCGCGTCCGCCGACTTCTCGTCACCGTGCTCGGCTGGTCCATCGCGCTCGGCATGGTGCTCGTCGCGGTCTTCCACGGTGGCGTCGAGTCGGTCGACAACGGACTCATCGTGCTTCACGTTCTCGGCGCCGCGATCGCGATCGCCTTCGGAAACACCCTCGCCATCATCACCGGCTCCAATCGGCGACCGCTCGGTTTCGCGTCCTGGTACCGCCCGCTCGCGATTGCGCTCGGCGTGATCGGCTGGATCGCGCTGATCTTCCTCGGCGCCGGGGCCACCTTCCTCGATCCGGCCGTCTTCGAGCGGATCTCGGTCTACGCCATCTTCGCCTGGCTGTTTGCGACGTCCGTCGCGCAGGCGCTCGCCAGCAGAAAGCGGTAGCGGATGCCACCCACCGACGATCGCGCGAGCGGCCGAGCCGGGCTCTTCCCACCAGGCCTCCCCGCGAATGCGGCGCCTACCGGCACCAAAGGGCGGATCCTCGCCTCCGCCCTCGTGGCATTCGCCGAGCGCGGGTTCCACGGCACCTCGATTCGCACGATCGCCGATGGTGCAGCCATCAACTCCGCAACGCTCTACTCGCACTTCCCCTCGAAAGAGCACATTCTCGCCGAGCTCGTCGCTATTGGCAGCCGCGCGCTGCTGGCACGACTCCGGGCGTCCCTCGCGGGAGCCGAGTCGCCGGCCGACCATCTCGATGCCCTGATCGGCGCGACCGTTGTGGCGCACGCAACGTTTCCGCTGCTCGCGGTGGTAACGAACCGCGAGTTCTCCGCTCTCTCTCCGGAGCGCGCCGAACCGGCCATCGCTCCAACCCGAGAGGCCGCCGGGCTGTTGCGCGAGACGCTCGAGAGCGGCATGGCCGACGGCTCGTTCTCGGTGTCCAGCCCCGAGGTGACCGCCCATGTACTCGAGGGGATGGCGCAGCAGATCCCGCACTGGATCATGCCGCACCATCGTCCCGCGACGCTCGCCGCCGAGTACATCGCACTCAGCCGGCGCATTGTCGGAGTACCGCGATAAGGTGCGCCGCACTTCGAGTGTGCGGGCGCGCTACCTGCGGTGAACCCCGGCTCGAGACATCCGATCAGGACGCCGCGGGCACCCGGATCTTTAGTGCGCCGGGCTCGATCCAGGTCTTGAACGCGACCGCCTTGCCGAAGCCATCACCGTCGAGTTCGATCTCTTCGGGCTTGGAGAGGCGGGCGACAAATTTCTTGCCGGTTTCGTAGTGCAGGTCGCGGTCGTTCTTGTGCTCGCCGGCCAGTGCCCGGCCGGCCTTGGTGCGACGGACGACGCCGTTGGTCCAGGCCACTTTGGTCCAGACGCGAAGCCAGCCGAGAACTCCGCCAGGGCGCATCATCATGACGTCGAACAGGCCATCGTCGATCACGGCGTCGGGAAGCAGCAGGATATTGGCTGGCAGTGAGCCGCAGTTGCCGATGATGAGGGTGTGGACGGTCGCGCGCTTGCGACCGCGGCCGTCGAGCTCGAACCGGAGGTGCAGTTCGTCCGGGTCGCGGAGGGATTTCACGATCGCGTCGACGTACGCGGCCCAGCCAGCCTTCGCCTTGAGGTCGTCGTCGGTGTTCTTGATCATCTTCGCGTCAATGCCCATTCCGGCCATGACGACGTAGCTGTGACGGTCGCGGCTGCCGTCTTCGCGCTCGATGTCGATGACGCCGAGGTCGATCGCACGCTCGTCGCCGGTGAAGGCCGCGACGACCGAACCGGGCATGTCGTTCAGGGTGAGCTTGAGGTTGCGGGCGAGGAGGTTGCCGGTACCAGACGGGAGAAGGGCGAGCGGGATGTCCGATCCGCGGAGAGCCTCGGCAACCGCGCGAACGGTTCCGTCGCCGCCGGCCGCGATGACCAGGTCGACCTTCGCGTCGATGGCCTTCTTGGTGACGCCCTGACCGACATCCTCAACGGATGTCTCGAGCCACAGTGACTCGCCCCAGCCGGCGTCGCGCTCAGAATCGGCAACTGCTGCCTTGAGGGCGTCGAGGTCGACCTTAACGGGGTTGTACACAACGGCGGCGGTACGGAGCGTCGAGTCAGTCATGTGCTCACCGTATTGGTTCGCCGAAGGCCGTTTTGTGCAGTTTGCTGTATCCCCAGCAGTCGCGCAGCCTTCCGTGACGTCACGGAATCAGGATGACCTTTCCGTTGAGCGTGCGTGACTCTGCGAGAGCGAGGGCCGCTCCGGCCTTCTCCAGCGGAAAGCGGGCGGCGATGTTCGCCGTGATCGTGCCGTCGGCGAGCAGTGCGAAGACTCGTGCGAGGTCGTTCTCGAGGTGCGCGCGAAAGCGCGCCGGTCGGGTGGAGTGACCGGCCCACAGGTCGTAGAAGCTGGCACGCTTGCCGTTTGGAAGCGCGTTCCACACCGCGAGCCTTCCCAGCGCCCTGAGGAAGGCGAGAAGCAGACTGCCGGGCTTGCTGGCTTCGGAAATGATCGAGTAGCCGACCAGGGTTCCGCCCGGAGCAAGAAGGTCCCAGGAGGTGCGGGTCATTTCGCCGCCGATGTTGTCGAAAACGGCGGCAACGCCATTCGGCGCGAGTTCCCGCACGCGGGCGGCGAAGTTCGGGTCGTTGTAATCGACCGGTTCGACGCCGGCTGCACGCAGCGCCTCGTGGTGGCGGGGCGAGGCGCCGCCGATCACCCGGATGTTCTCGTGCTGGGCGAGTTGGATCAGGATGCCGCCCACCCCGCCGTTCGCTCCGTGCACGAGGATCGTCTGCCCGGCGCGCACGCGAGCGCTGCGGTGCAGCATCTGCCAGGCGGTGACGCCGTTGACCACCACGGTTTCCGCCTCGTCCGGACTGATGCCCTCGGGTACGACGACGGTGTCCCTCGACTGCACGACGACGTGAGTCGCCCAACCGCCGGTCTTGGTGATGGTGGCCACGCGGGCGCCGATCAGGCTCTCGGTCTCACCGGGTCCGACGCGCAGCACCCGGCCGACGAGGTCGTACCCGGGAACGAACGGAAATGCGGGCTGGCCGAAGTAGCGCCCCCGACGCATCGACTGCTCGGCGAATGACACGCCCGTAGCCTCGACTTCGACGAGGAGTTGCCCCGCCGCCGGGTCGACGACCGGAAAGGTCTCGACCCGCAGTTCGTCGGGTTCGACGAGCCCGGGGAGTACGACGTGGGTTCCGGTGATGGTGTTCATTGTTTCTCCTTCTATGTATGTGACTGGTCAGTCACAACTTTGGGTAAAAATAAAGGGCGCAGCACCCAGCGTCGATCACCGCTCAGGATGACGGATGCCGGCGGTGACGGTCTTCGCCCAGGTGTCGTTGACCGTGTCGAGATCTGCCTGCACGATGAGGTGGCAGAGCTGGCCGTAGGCGAGGAACTGCTGGATCGCGCTCGGCTCGGCGCCCGAGACGCGGGTGACTTCCCGCACGGTCTGGGCGATCCCACGCCGCACAGCGTCGCGAATCTCTGGAACATCGCACGCGCTCTGGGCGTGGACCTGCAGCATGATGAGGTTGCGGTCGCGGATGAGCTCGACGTAGGCGTCGGACATGGCCGCGAGAATGTCGGTCGGAGTGGTCGAAGTCGCAGCCTCGCCCGCCTCGACCAGCGTGGCGGCAACCGTGCCATAGCAGTGGTCAACCGTCTCGACGAAGAGTCCGAGCTTGCCGTCGAAGAGCCGGAAGATGTACGCGGGCGAGATGCCGGCGGCATCCGCAATCTCGGTGACCGGCGTCGCGTGGTAGCCGGCACGCGAGAATCCCGCGATCGCGCTGTCGACGATGCGCGCACGCTGTTCCTCGGCGGTGGAACGAAGTCCCCCCGACTTGCGGGTACGCGGTGCGTCGGTCATGTAACTGATTGAACACTCACAACTGCCTTACGTCAACCCCGTGCGCGGAAAAACAGGCGAAAGACGACGCCGATTGCCAGCACCACGAGCCCACCGCCGATCGACGGGAGGGGAAGTGTGGCGACGAGTACGAGGCATCCGATCGCCCCGATGACAAAGACGGCCCGCGCGACCAGCCGTTTCTCGCGGTGCTGAGTGAACGCGGACAGGTTGGCGACGAAGTAGTAGAGCAGCACCCCGAACGACGAGAAGCCGATCGCGCCGCGCAGGTCGATGGTCACCACGAGCGCGATGACGACGACGGCCAGCACGATCTCGGCGCGGTGCGGAACGTGGAATCGCGGATGCACCGCGCTCAACCAGCGCGGAAGATCGCCTTCCCGTGCCATGGCGAGACTCGTGCGGCCGATGCCTGCGAACAGGGCGAGCAGCGCTCCAAGGCTCGCGAGCGCCGCGCCGACCATCACCACCGGAGCGATCCACGGCCACCCGGCCGCGGTGCTCGCGTCGAGCAGGGGAGCGGACGACGCAGCGAGACCGTCGGCGCCGAGCGCGCCGAGAAGCACAATGCCGACAACCGCGTAGACGACGATCGTGATCGATAGGGCGATGACGATCGCGCGGGGGATGGTGCGCGCGGGGTTGCGTACCTCTTCACCCATGGTCGCGATCCGGGCGTAGCCGGCGAACGCGAAGAACAGCAGGCCGGCCGACTGCAGGATGCCGTACGGTCCGGATGCGACGAGGTCGAGATCTGCCACGCCGGGCAGGTCGGCTGTCAGTGTCGCCGAGACAGCGACCGCGAGCGCGACGAGTACGACGACGACGATGATGCGCGTGAGTTGGGCGGTGCGCGTGATGCCCCGGTAGTTCACCGCGGCGAGCACGACCACCGCCGCGACGGCGACCGGGCGCTCCCAGCCGGGAGGCGCCGCATAGCTCGCGAAGGTCAGCGCCATCGCGGCGCAACTCGCGGTCTTGCCGATGACAAAACTCCAGCCGGCGAGAAAGCCCCACCACGGCCCGAGTTGTTCGCGGCCGTAGATATAGGTGCCGCCGGAAGTGGGGTAGGCCGCCGCAAGCTGGGCGGAGGCGAGAGCATTGCAGACCGCGACGAGCGCCGCGACGACCAGCCCGACGAGCAACCCACTGCCCGCGGCCTGCGCCGCGGGAGTGAACGCTGCAAAAACGCCGGCGCCGATCATCGAGCCAAGTCCGATGAAGACCGCATCGGCCGTGCCGAGCCGACGCTGCAATCCGGGAGCGCTGGTCATGACCCGAAGAATAGGCCATCGAGGTGACGCGCAGGCCTTGCGCTGAGGGTGAACGGCGGCTGGTTGTTCTCGACAGGGGAGCCCGGTCCGAGTGAAATCGAAGCATGAGTAGAACCGCCTTCGTTCTCGGCGCCTCCGGCCAGGTCGGCACTGCCGTCATCCCCGCTCTTCTCGCCGACGGTTGGAGGGTGAGAGCCGGGTCACGTTCGCCGCACGAGTGGCCAGACGGAGTCGAGGGTGTGCCGGTCGATCGCAACGACGATGCGGCGCTCGCCGTGGCCATCGGAGAAACGGATGTCGTAGTCGACTGCATCGCGTACACCGAGCACCACGCGCAGCAGCTCGCCTCGCTTGCCGGGTCGATCGGGTCGGCGATCGTGCTCTCGACCGTGTCGGTCTATGCCGATGACGCCGGGCGAACGCTCGACGAAGCGACCGGAGCGAATGACTTTCCCGACTACCCGGTTCCCGTTCGTGAGTCGCAGGTGCGTACGGTCGCGAGTGATGCGACCTATTCGACGCGCAAAATCGCCGTCGAGAACGTGCTGCGTGAAGCCGAGATTCCCGTGACCATCCTCCGGCCGGGAGCCATCTACGGACCGGGCAGCGTTCACCCACGCGAACTCTGGTTCGTCAAGCGTGCGTTCGACGACCGGCCGATCCAGATTCTCAACTGGGGCGGGCACAGTCGGTTCCACATCAGTAACGCGGCGAATATCGCCGAGCTGGTTCGGCTGGCCGCGGCGAACCCGGCCACGCGCGAACTGAACGCGGTGGATGCGGAGGCGCCGACGACATCCGAAATCGGTGCGATCTTCAACGAACTGCTCGACCACCACCCGCGCCAGATCCTGATTTCCGGCTACGCGGTGGAGGGAACGACACCGCTCGGCGATACGCCGTGGTCGGTGCCGAAGCCGTTCGTCATGGACATGACGGCGGCGGCCGAGCAGCTCGGCTATTCGCCCGTCGCAACGCTCGCCGGCTCGGCGCCCGCGCTCGTGGAGTGGATCAGGTCAACCATTGCCGAGCGGTCGTGGCAGGAGGCCTTCCCGGCATTTCTGCGCGCCAACGGCGAAGCGGCGTTCGACTATGCAGCCGAAGACGAGTGGTTCGCCGAGCAGGGCTGACCGTCGCTAGTCGAGCTCAAACAGGCTGACGCGGTCGGCGAGGTAACGCTCGAGCGGGATGCGGCTGCCGGAGGGCAGGCGCACCAGAACGGTGTCGGTGTCATCGAGTGACAATGGCCCGGCGCCAGCGCGCAACGCCTCCGTGGAAACGTCGATCGGCTCGTAACCGTGATTGATGGTTTCGCCGGTGCGGAAGGATCCGCGCGCGGCTGCCCGGCGGTATTCGCGCTTCTGTTCCGCTTCGGCTGACCGGTTGGTGACGGCGACCTGCGGCTCGATGGCCCGGGTGATTTCGCCGGTCGCGTAGAGCCGGCCGGAGCGGTCGAGCAGGATAACGCCGAGGCGCCAGGCCCTGCCGGTGCGCACCATGAACGGTTTCGATTTGAGCTTGCCAATGCCGCGCCCGTCACGCAGCACGGCGAGTGCTTCGTCTGCTGCGCCGATGCGCTCGAGGTCGGCGATGGTGCGCGCGAGCAGCCCGGAGAGGTCGGTCATCCGTGCACCCCGAGCCTCGTTGTCATGGAGCTAGCTTTTCAGACCGGGCGGGCTTTGGCATCCGGGCTTAGTGTCTGCTCCGGATGCCTCGCCGCGTCAGGCCCCCGCGCCACCATCCACAGGAATGATCGCTCCCGTCACGTAGGACGACCGGTCGCTCAGCAACCAGGCTGCCGCCTCGGCGATCTCCCGCGGCTCGCCCATCCGGCGCAGCGGAATGGTTGTCGTCATCCGCTCGACGATTCCGGGAGTCTGGGCTTCCCACGCGTCGATCATCTCGGTTGCTGTTCCGCCAGGCGTGATGCCGTTCACCCGGATGCCGTCCGCGGCCCAACTTACGGCGGCGGTCTCGGTGATGCTGTTGAGAGCTCGTTTCATAGCGCCGTACGCGGGAAGCGCGGGGTTCGCCCGACGACTGCCGATGCTCGACGTGTTGACGATGGCGCCGCCGCCGGTTCGGCGCATCAGGGCAGCCTCGGCGTTCATGGCCGTCCAGTGCGCCCGGAAATTGACGGCGAACTGCTCGTCGATGTCGTCGTCGGAGGTGTCGCCGAGCGGTCCGACCTGCTGCTGGCCAGCAGCGCCATTGTTGAATGCGCCGTCGAGCCGACCGTGCATGTCGTCAACGCGAGCCACGGCAGCGCGGATGCTCGCGCGGTCTGCGAGGTCGAGGGGGACCGCGTCAGCGATGCCTCCGTCAGCGCGGATCTCGCTCACGATGCGATCGAGTGCATCGGAGTTTCGTGCGGCGAGCACGACGGAGGCGCCTTCCCGTGCGAACAGCCGGGCTGCTGCTGCGCCGATTCCCCGGCTCGCGCCGGTGAGGAAAATGACCTTGCCGGTGAGCAGGCCGATTGCGGGGGTGGGGTTCTGAATCGTCATGGCACAACTGTTGTGCGGCAGCCGTGCGGGATACAGGCACAACCGGTACTAGGGTGCGCCGACGCAGAGCGCGCAGACTGGGTGCATGGACAAACGGGAGTTAGGAGCGTTTCTCCGCACGCGCCGCGAACGGCTGCGTCCGGAGGACGTCGGACTGAGTTCCGGACCGAGGCGGCGCACCCCCGGGCTCCGCCGGGAGGAGATCGCCGTGCTCGCGCACATCTCCACCGAATACTACGTAAGGCTCGAGCAGGGCAGGGCGCCCCGTCCCTCGGCAGAGGTTCTCGCCGGGATCGCGGGAGCACTGCGACTGACCGATGCCGAATCCGATCACCTGCACCTGCTCGCCGGCACAGCACCCGTCCGCAATGACGTTCACCGCCGCGACGTGCGCCCGAGCATCCTTGCGTTGCTGGAACGGCTGCCGCAGACCGCGGGATTCGTGATGTCCGCTGCCTACGAAGTACTGGCATGGAACGACTTGGCCGCCGCGCTCATGGAGGACTTCGCCGTGCTCGAACCGGAAGAACGCAACCTGGCGCGGAAGGCGTTCCTCGTACCGCCCACAGGCGGCCGACCGGTGTACGGGATCAGCGACGGCGCAGAGTTTCGGCAGAGCGTTGCCCGCGAACTCCGCGCGACACTCGCGCGCTATCCCTCAGACCAGACGGTGATTGCGCTCGTGGACGAACTCCGAGCCGGCAGCGACGAGTTCGCCCGGCTCTGGGCGAACCACGATGTGCAGGCCCCAACGATGCTGACCAAGACCTTCCGGCATCCGGTGGTCGGCGAGATCACGGTCGACTGCGATTCGCTGATGCTCTCCGATCGCGATCAGCATCTCGTGCTGTACACCGCACCGCAGGGCTCCCGGGATGCCGAGGCTTTGGCGTTGCTCGGTGTGCTCGGCGTCGAGGGTGTGACGACGAGCTAGCCGGAGACATCCGCCGCAGGCCCGTCGGTTCAGCACCGCGCCCGAAACGCTTGTACTGTTCTCGGAGAAAGCCGGTCAGCCGAGAGGTTCCCGTTTTCGCAGGGTGCAGTGTTGCACCCGTTTCGACAATGACGACGGAGTACCAGGCGTGAAAAACGGCTCGGCGCACGCGGCGGTGAAAACCGCCGGCACGCGGTCACGCGCCCGCGGCTGGTCTACGTCGTGGCTCGTCGGCACGACCGTGCATCGCACTCGTGCACAGTGGCGGCTGCTCGCGAGCGTTGTCGCCGTCGCGCTGTTGTCGAGCACTCTCGTCACGTCGCTCGGCCTGCTCGTCACGGCCACTGAACAGGGTGGCATCCGCGGCGCCCTCGCAGACCTCTCGCCCGACCAGACCGCCCTTGAGGTGCGGCTCATTCAGCCGCACGGCGGTGTGCGTTCGGCGATCGCCGAGGTCGATGACGCCATCGACGACGTACTCGCGCCAGCGGGTGTCGGCAGCGCCTCGGGTTCTTCCGCGTCCCGATTCGCCACACTCGCCGACAGCCCCGTCGAGGCGCTTGGCTACCTCGGAGAGCTCGACGAAATCGAGGACCAGGCGACGCTCACCGCCGGGGAGTGGGCGTCACTCCCGGTTGACGGCGAATCGACACCGGCCACTGTGCCGGCTGCAGCGGCGACGGCGCTCGGTCTCGCGGTCGGTGACACCTTCACACTCGACGCGACATCGTCGGACGCCACGCTCACGATCGTCGGCCTGTACGAAGCGGATGACGCTTCCGCCGACTACTGGGAAAACGACTTTCTGCACGGGGCGGGCAATGACCCGGCGTTCCAGAACCCGGCCGTGCAGTTCTACCAGCCGGTGAACGGCTTCGGCCCGGTCATCGTCGCGGAAGGCGGACTCGACGCGGCTGGTCTGCCGATCTCGTTTATCGTTCGTGACTATCAGCCGCGATTCGACACTGTCACGGTTGACGACCTCCCCGCGCTGCTCGACCGGGTCCGCAGTGCAAGCTTGGACGTTCCGCTGGCCGTGGGTGGATCCGGCCAGGGCCTGTTCATCTCGACGAACGTCGACGACTCGATCAGCACCGTCGCGGCAAGCCTCGTCGTGACCCGGTCGACCGTCGTGGTCGTCAGTTTGCTTCTGCTGGTTCTCGCCGTCGCGGCAATGGCGCAGACCGCGCGCCTGTTCACCGACGCGCGCGCCGGGGAGCGCCAGCTGATGCGTGCCCGCGGGGCGTCCGGAGCGCACATCCTCGGCCTCGCCATTCTCGAAGCGGCGCTTGTCGGTCTGGTCGTCGCGCTCCTGAGCCCGCCGCTGGCCACGCTCGTCTATCGCGGGATCGCGGCCCAGCCGGCAATGGTCGCTGCGGACATGCCACTCGAGGTGGGCATTCCCCTGATCGCGTGGCTCACGGCCGTGGCCATCGCACTCGTTTTCACCGTGGTGATCGTGGTTCCGCTCGCGCGGCGAAACCGGTCGTTCGTCGACGGTGAGCAATCCCGTGGGCGCCAGCGGGCGGCATCCGGACTCATGCGCTCGGGGCTCGACGTCGTGGTCGTCGTGCTCGCCGGAGTCGCGTTCTGGCAATTGCAGTCCTACCGTTCGCCACTCACCGGGTCGAGCTCTCTCTCGGTCGACCTCGTACTCGCCGCCGGCCCGTCTCTCGTGCTGGTCGCGGCAGCGATGGTCTGTGTCCGGCTGATTCCCGCGGCCTCGCGACTGGTCGATCGCGTCGGCTCGAACGCGCGCGGTATCGGCATCTCGCTCGCGGCCTGGGAGGTGGGTCGTCGATCACAGCGGGCAACCGCCGCGGTACTGCTGCTGAGCCTGACTCTCGCGGTCGGCACATTCAGCCTCTCGTTCCTCGCGACCTGGACGCAGTCGCAGCGTGATCAGGCCGCGTTCGCGATGGGTGCTCCGGTGCGCGCGGCGGCTCTTGACGACGGCGCACAGTCTGACGCCGAGGCCCAGCCGGTCATCCGGCGCTGGGGAGTTCTCGGTCCGCAGTCGACCGATGTATTCGGCGCGGCGACCGTTACGGGAAGTGGTGTGCAGGTGCTCGCCCCATCGGCGGGCGCACGGGAGCTTCTCGATTCCGGTCGCCTCGCCGACGAGGGCGGTGAGCTAGTGCGGGGTGCCCTCACCCGCGTGGACGAAGCCGCGATCGGCATCGATCTGCCCGGCAACACCCGTGGAATAGCGGCCACGATGCGCGCCGGAGACGGGGATCCCGCGCTGGCGGGGGTCGCGGTAGCCGCCCGCGCCATTGTCGAAACCGATCACGGTGTACTCATCACCATCGATCTCGGGAGCTTCGCAGCGGACGGAGAGCAGGTCGACCTGCACGGAGAGCTCACGGGTTCAGGAGTGCTGACATCCGCTCGTCTCGTCGGAGTGCAGATGACCCTGACCCGAGCGGATGCCGGCACTGGCGCTGTGGGAGACGACTCGCCCGCTGTGCCAATCGAGTTTCTCGTGTCCGCGATCGGTGCGGTTGTCACAACGGACGACGGCGCCGCCAGCGCTGAGCCGCTCGAGCCGGGTGACGCACGGGAGTGGGATGCGTTCAGCGCGGTGGACGACACGAACCCCGAGAGCGGAAGCGTTCCGGGCGGCTGGCAGCTTCGACTCGCAGCGATTGCTCCGGCCGATCTAACGTCGACTCCCGCGAGTTTCTCGCTCGTCGGCTGGTCGCCGGTCGGTCTCCTTCCTGTCGTCGTGACGCAGGAGCTCGCCGATGAACTCGTGGTCGTGGCTCAGTCTCCCCTCGAGTTGCTGACCTCGGGGGTCGAGGTCCGTGTGACCGTCGCCACCACCATCCCGCACGTCCCCGGCGCTGCGACCTCGGCAGACCTCGCCTCCGCCAGTTCCGGTCTCGGTGCGGCTGCCGAGCACGCCAATACCGTCGTCATCGACCAGACCCAGCTGTCCCGTGCTCTGGCGCAGGCGGGTGTCGCGACGCCAGCGGTCGACGAATGGTGGGTGGACGTACCCGCGGGCGAGCAGCAGGCCTACGCGGCGGCGGCATTCACCACCGACGGAATCGCGCTCGACCTGCAGCAGGCGCCGCTGCGGGTGGCGACCCAGGCCGCGCTGTGGCTCGCGATCATCACCGCGGCGGTGCTCGCTGCGGTCGGCTTCGCCACGCACAGCACCGCGACGCTTCGTGCGCGGCGGCTCGAGCTCGCGCAATTGCGCGCGATCGGATTCTCGCGACGCAGGCTCGTCGGACTCATCGGTGGGGAGTCGCTGTTGATGGGCGGCTTGGGCGCGCTATTCGGCGTCTCCATCGGGTTGCTGATCGCCTGGCTGGTTGGACCGCTCGTTGCGGTATCGCCCGACGGCGGTGAGCCTCTGCCGCCGGTGGTTCTCGTGGTGCCGGGGGTCGGCGTGCTTCTGCTGGTCGCCGAGATTGTCGCCGTGCTCGCGATCGTGGTTCTCGTCGTCGCTCGCGTGCAGCGATTCGCAGAGCCGGCCGAGTTGCTGCGAGAGGGAGGTGACGCGTGATGGAGCAGTATGTCTCGCGTCGCCAGAGGCCCCCGTCGGCCAGAAGTCGGTGGAGGTCAACCACCGCGGCTGCCGGACTGCTCGTTCGACGGCGAGCACGCCGCGACCTCGCGCTGCTTCTCAGTTGGGTGATCCTGGTAGCCGTCGCGGGCGCACTGTCGGTCGTCGTTCCGTCTCTCATCGCCGATACCAACGATCGCGGGGCGCGTCAGGCCGTGGCCGCCGCGGGAGAATCGGCCGATCTCGTCGTGCGCGCTGCGATCGGTGACACCCGTGAGTCCCTCGAAGTCATGACTCCGGAACAAGCTGTCGCGCTCGAAACCGAGATTCCCGGCCGCCTGCCCCCGTTGCTCGCGTCGGTGACGACGGGCGGCGCGGTGGCTACCGTGCTGACGCCCGATTTCTCCGTCGCCGAAACCGACCCGACGGGACCGACGGTCGCGATCGGAGCGCAGCTCGCGACCGTGACGGCGGATCGGCTGGCCGCGCTGGAGATCGTCGAGGGACGGCTTGCGGAAGACGTGCCCGAGGGCGAGCCGATAGAAGTAGTGCTGTCCGCTGACGTGGCCGGGGCGGCATCCGTCGGTCGGGGAAGCGTGCTGACGACGACGTCGGGCTCGGAGACGGCGAGCTTCGTCGTCGTCGGGCTAGTGAAGGTGCCCGGTGAATTCGCGGACCTTCCGACGCTCAGCACTGCCCGTGTCGTTGCCGGAGTCACCGGAGTGACCCTGCTGACGACCCCTGCCGGTGTCGCGAGTGCGGAGCCGCTGTTCACGGAGCCGATCCTCGCGAGTGTGCGGATCACCTTCGACCCCGAAACGTTCACGGCAGCTCTGGTGGACGACGTAAACGACGCGATCAAGGAGCTGCAGGCGAAACCGGCGACGCTCGCCGGCAGTTCGCCCGCGACTCTGCAGGTGCAGTCGGGCCTTGACGCCGCGCTCGACGCGTACCCCGTGCAGGCGAGCGCGGCCCTCGCGCAGTCGTCGGTGATGACCGTCGGATTGTTCGGTGTGATCGCTGCCGTGATCCTGGTTCTCTCGCGGTTGATCACAGTGCGCCGCTCGGCGGACATCGCGCTCGAGCGGGCGCGAGGAGCCTCGCTTGCGGCGGTCGGCCTTCGTGCGCTCATCGAGTCACTGTTGACCGTGGCACTCGGGCTCGCGCTCGGTGTCGGCGCGGCCGTCGTCGCTACCGGTTCCGCCAGGGAACCACTGCTGATCACCGTCATTGCGGTAATTGCTATCGCGGCGCCGCCGGTGCTCTCGGTCGCGGGTGCGCGGGCGGTTTCGATCGTGCGACGGAAGGCCGCCAACCGTCAGGCTCGGCAGGAGCAGGCCGGCCGTGGGCGGGCCGTTCGGCTGAGTGCCGAGGCGGGCATCGTGGTGCTCGCGGGCGCAGCGCTCTACGCCGTGCGGGTTCGAGGGCTGGTGCGCGACGACGGAGTGGATCCGTTGCTGCTCGTCGCGCCACTGCTGCTCGCGGTCGCGATCACGCTCGTCATCATCCGCGTCTATCCGCTGCTCGTGAACACGGCTGCGGCTATCGGCGAGCGGTCGCGCGGCACCGTCGGTGTGCTCGGAGCGATGCAGGCCAGGCAGGCGCTCGCGGTGGTTCCACTGTTCGCGCTGACCCTCGCCGTCGGTGTCGCGGTGAGCGGGGGACTTCTGGTCGACACCGTGCGTACCGGACAGGACGACGCCTCTTGGCAGCGGATCGGCGCCGACGCCCGGGTCGAGGGTGTGCTCACCGACGAGGTGGTCTCCGACGTGGCGCAGCGCCCGGGAGTCACGGCGGCAAGCGCGCAGTACTCGCGCGGCTCCGTCGAGCTCACCGGGGGACCGGTGTATCTGACCGCAACCGTGCTCGCGGTAGACGCGGCGTACCCGGACATCGTCGATCGGTTGTCGGGAGGGGTCTCCGGCGAGCAGACGAACAGCGGTGAAGGTCTGCGGGAGTTGGCGGTGGCATCCGCTGGTCTCGGCATTGACGATGCCCTGCCGGTGATCGTGGACGCGGAACTCGCCCGGCGCCTGCAGGGAACGGATGGCGCGCTGCGATTCGACCAGGACCGCGTGAGCGTGAGAGTGATCGGTGTCGAGAACCGCGGACCGACCGGGTATGCCGGTAACTCTTTCGTCTACGTCGACCTCGACGCCCTGTCCGGGCGCCTCGACGACATCGCCCCCGATCGATTGCTCGTCATGGGCAGCGGCGCGGTCGACGCGGTGCGTGATCTCGCGGACGCGGACCACGAAGTGTTGAGCCGAGCCGACTGGCTGCGGGATCGCCAGGACCTCGCGTTTGTCGGTGGGGTGTCGACGGTGATGGCGATCGCGGCCACGGCCGTTGCCGTGCTCGCCGCGCTGACCCTCATCGGCACTGTTCTCGCCGGCAGTCGCGGGCGTGGCAGGTCGCTGGCGCTGCTGCGCACGCTCGGAATGCGACCGCGGATCGGCTGGTGGCTCGCGCTCGCCGACGTTGCGCCGCTGGTGATTGCCGCGCTCGTCGGCGGGCTCACCGCTGGAATCGGGATCGTGACCATCATCGGGCCGTCGCTCGGCCTGGCGATCTTGGCCGGAGGTCCGACTACGCCAGTGCTCAGCATTTCGCCGCTGATTGTCTCAGCCGTCGTCGGGACGGCGATCGTGCTGCTTGGGCTGGCACTTTGTGTGGAAGTGATCGCGCACCGACGTGCTCGATTGAATGACGTTCTGAGAGTGGGAGAAACGGTATGACGAACCAGATGACGGTCCCGTCGTTGTCCGCGCCCGTGGATGACTACGGGGCAGACGCACTGATCGTGTGCGACAACGTGGTGCGTATCTACCAGGTCGCGCAGATTGAAGTGCAGGCGCTGCAGGGTCTCGACCTGCTCGTCAATCGGGGCGAGATGATCGCGATTGTCGGGGCATCGGGTTCGGGAAAATCCACGCTGCTGAACGTGCTTTCCGGACTGGATGCACCGACCGCGGGCCGCGCGCGCGTCGGCGGCTGGGACCTGCTGCGCATGTCAACCGCTGACCGCCTCGCCTACCGGCGTTCGGTCGTCGGCTTCATCTGGCAGCAGACCTCGCGCAACCTCCTGCCGTATCTCACCGCGACCGAAAACGTCTCGTTGCCGATGGCATTCGCGGGGGTTCGCGCTCCGGCTCGCGCTCGCCGCACGGCCGAGTTGCTCGACGCGATGGGCATGGGCGAGAAGGCGAAGCGACGACCGGCAGAGCTGTCGGGAGGCGAGCAGCAGCGCGTCGCGATCGCCGTTTCGCTCGCCAATCGTCCGGAAGTGCTCTTCGCCGACGAGCCGACCGGCGAACTCGACAGCGCGACCGGCGATGATGTTTTCGCCGCGCTGCGCACCGCCAACGAAGCGCTCGGCACGACTGTCGTGATCGTCACCCACGACAAGGATGTCGCCACCCAGGTGCAGCGCACGGTGGCCATTCGCGACGGGCGCACCTCGTCTGAGGTACTTCGGCGCACCGAGGTCGACGAGTTCGGGTCATCCGCCGTCATCGCCGAAGAGTATGCGGTTCTCGACCGCGCCGGTCGACTGCAATTGCCTGCTGACTTTCGCCAGTCGCTCGGGCTTGGGCATCGCGTGCGTCTTGAGTTGGAGCCCGACCACGTCGGAATCTGGCCGGATGCCAGGGCTGGGCAGGAGAAGAAATGACCGTTGCGCCGCTGGTCACCTCGACCGTCTCCGAATCGCCGATGGTGTCGGTAACTACGCTCAGCCGCGTCTACCGATCGGCCGGTGGCGACGTGCACGCGCTTCGCGACGTGTCGTTCGACATCGCGCGCGGCACCATCGTGGCGCTTGTCGGGCGGTCGGGATCGGGTAAGACGACACTGCTCAACTGCGTCGGAGGGCTCGATGAGCCGACCTCCGGCACGATCGTGCTGAATGACATCGAAGTGACCGGGCTGAGCGAAGCCGCGCGCACCGCGTTGCGGCGGGACGAGCTCGCCTTTGTGTTCCAGAACTTCGGGCTGTTGCCGATGCTGTCTGCGGCCGAGAACGTCAGCCTTCCGTTGCGGCTGCGTGGAGTGCCGACCGCCCAGCGCCAAGAGCGGGTCGCGCACCTGCTCGATATTGTCGGTCTCTCGGCGCACGCGGCGCAGCGTCCGGGCGAGCTTTCGGGTGGGCAACAGCAACGAGTCGCGATCGCGCGGGCGCTGTCGAACTCGCCGCGACTACTCATCGCCGACGAACCGACGGGCCAGCTCGATGCCGACACGGGTGCCGCCATCATGGCGCTGCTGCAGTCGGTCGTGCGCGCTGAGGGAATGACGGCGATCATCTCGACCCATGACCCGTCGCTGCAGGCTATGGCCGACTACACGATGCTGCTGGCCGACGGGGTGATCTCGTCGGGCTAGTGGTCGACCTTGCTCGGGTCGACCGTTGTGCGATGGGAGTGAGACATTACCGGTGTCTCGGCGGCTGGCCGTAGATCGTTTTCGGGGTAGCGGGAGGAGTCGTGCTCGCTCGTGACGATCAACCCTCGCGGGCTGTCGGCGGACAGGGCGAGCGCGGCAATCCATTCCCGATTGAGGTCTGGTGTGTGCCCGCCGGCGAACTTGAAGTAGAGCGGGATGCTGCGGTCGAGCCAGATCGAGCTGCGTCCGTCGCCGACGGCGATGCTGTCGCGCCACGACATGAGAAAGCTCTCTCCGCGCCGGAGCTTTTGCACAATGACGATCTGCACGTGCGCGAGAACCCGGTCGTCGAAGCGGACGAACATGCCGTCGTAAGTCAGAGTGCCCATGGTGTGCGCTTTCTCGAGGTGATGAACCCAGAGGGTGAAAGCGTGATGGGTTACTGACAGGAACCGGGTTCTCCACTGTCCTCGCTCTGCCGCCGAAGCACAAGGAAACGCCGCGAATCAAATGTCTCGCAGTAGCCGTTGCCGCAGCCGCGCCGCGAATCCACTTTCCCCAAAGTGCCCCAAATTTGGAAAGTTAGGGCACTTTGGGGCGATTCAATACGTCGTACCCGTCGACCGCTACGCTGAACCTGAATATTGATCAACGTGCGTCCCGTCGAAAGGTCACCATGGCATCCTTCTTCCGAGCCCTGACGGTAGTCGCGTTAGCGGCCCTTACCCTGACACTCGCGGGGTGCGCGTCGTCTACCGATGGACCGCTCGAGACAACTGGCGTGACCAGCGACCCAGAACTCGACCCAACCTCGTACAGCGTGTGTCAGAATCTTGGTTCGCACGACGCGATCACTTTTGGCGAAGAAGTCGCCAACACGTCCGACCTGCCCATTGCGATCACCGACATTGAACTCGTTGAGAACGATGGGCTCCGGGTGATCGAGATGTTTTCGATCCCCGGTCCGAACGGAATCGTCGGCACGGATGCCTATCCGATGGACAACGTCTTGCCCGAAACCTGGGAAGCTCGCGTTCCGGCGCTCGGCCTCATCGTCCAGCCTGGCGAGGTCTCCCACATCCTGATTGGAGCCGCTCTCGATGCCGGCCGCGATTACGGCACTGCTCACCACCTGGAGATCAGCTACACGTTCAGCGGCGCGGAACACACGGCTCTCACCGGTGGAACTTTCAGCGTCGCCCTCGATTGCGACGAGCTGCCCGAAGCCGAGTAGCGCCGGTCGCGCTCGTTTCTCGCGTGCTACTCAACCAGCGAGGTACCCAAACGCTCCGCGACCAGGCGGTCAGCGGCCTCGACGGTCGTCACTCCCTCGGACTCCGCCTCGTCGAACACCCGCGCGAGCGTCT
>Ga0247817_10000656_pt1 | contig 18482 bp, 17 predicted proteins | sample UWRJL212509R1_FD_178010 | JGI IMG/M metagenome (GOLD analysis project Ga0247817, IMG submission 178010) | Plant litter microbial communities from Arlington Agricultural Research Station in Wisconsin, United States - UWRJ-L212-509R-1 | ecosystem: Environmental > Terrestrial > Plant litter >...
CTTTGGGGGCCGCGCTGCTGCTGCCGGTGGAGCAGGGCTTGCTGCTGTTCGCCACGCTGGGGCTGGGGTTGGCGCTGCCCTTCCTCGCGCTCGGTTTCATCCCCGCACTGCGCCGCCGCATTCCCGCACCCGGAGCATGGATGGAGCGGCTGCGGCGCGTTCTCGCTGTGCCGATGGGGCTGACGGCGCTGGCGCTCATATGGCTGGCCGCGCGGCTTGGCGGGCAGGGGTTTGCGCTGGTGCTGATGGCGGTGCTGCTGGGGCTGGTGGTGGCGCTGGTGATCGTCGGGCGGTTGCAGCGCGCGCGCAAAATGGCCTGGCCTGCGTTCGGCCTGATCTTCGCGCCCTTCGCGATCTTCGCCGCCTTCGCGCTGCCCGCCAGCGTTGAACAGCGCGCGGCTGGCGGAGGCGAGAGCTTGCTCGCACCGGTCAATTTCTCAGAAACCGCGCTGGCTGAGGCGCGTGCTTCGGGCAAGCCGGTATTCATATGGTTCACCGCCGACTGGTGCCTCACCTGCAAGGTCAACGAAGGCGTAGCGATCGAGCGCGAGGCAACGCGCGATGCGTTTGCTGCGGCAGGAGTGGTGGCAATCCGGGGCGACTGGACCCGGCCCGACCCGGCGATCACCCGCTTTCTGGAGCAGCAGGGAGCCGCCGGGGTGCCGCTATATCTGTGGTATCCGGCAGGCAGCGGCGCGCCGGTGCAATTGCCGCAGGTGCTGGGGCCGGATACGCTAGTGGAGCTAGCCGAGGCGGGCTAGCTTGCGGCAGGCAAGACCCGCCCACCAGCGCGGCACCACGTTACAAACTCGCCCGGAATGGGATCGGCCGGCATCTCAACCGCGCCCCTGCCGGGCAAAGTCGCGCGCATATCGCCGGTGCCGATGAACAGGTTCCACTGCCGATCAGTTGCGGGAAGCGTGGCTTCCCACCGCCATTCGCCGTCAGCTAAAATCGCATCGGCGGGCAGGCGGCTCACATATCCGTTGCCCATCACCGCAAACAGCGCCTCTTGGCCGGGAAACGCCGCAGCATGCCGGATCACGGCCAATTGCGGATTGGCGCGATCCTGCAATCGGCAATCCAGCGTGACCAGCGGTTTGGCCCCGAGATTGCCAAAATTGATCGCTTTGCCATTGGCAGACACCGTCCACACCGCGCGGGTGGTATCGGGCGAGACCAGCGTCTGCTCAGCACGCGGCCCGACTTGGTCGAGCGCAATGCGCTGCGTCGCCTCAGCGGACTGCTGCTGGCAGGCGGCGAGGGTGAGTGGGAGGGCGGCCAAAATTGTGGCACGGTAAAACATATGATCGGTTACTCAGGCTGCGCGTTTTTGGACGGTTAGTTCCAGACCAAGTGCATCAAGCACGGCAGTGAGCGTTTCCAAAGTCGGATTACCGGTTTCGGAAAGTGCGCTGTAAAGCGCCTGCCGACCAAGGCCTGCCTTCTTGGCTATATCGGTCATGCCTTTGGAACGGGCGACATCGCCTAGTGCGCTCGCAATGTGCTTGGCATCATTCCCTTCCATCGCTGCTTCTAGATAATAGATGATGTCTTCCTCGGTCTCGAGATGACGGGCTGGATCAAACGGGTAAGTTTTCAACGCCATCGTCGGCTTCCTTTGCGAGTTGCTTGGCTTTCGCGATATCGCGCGCCTGCGAACCTTTGTCTCCGCCAGTTAACAGTATTATCAAAACACCATCCTGCCAGGTATAATAAACACGATAGCCGGGACCGAAATGGAGCCGTAATTCCATGATTCCATCATCGACTGATTTTGCATCTCCGGCGTTTCCGTTGGCCAAGCGTTTGAGCCGGTCGTCGATTCTCACTCGCGCAGCGCGGTCACGCAGGCCATCAAGCCAATCACGAAATGATTGAGTCTCGCGGATTTCAATTTGTCTGTTATAAAGGACATCTGATGGAGGGTCAAGAATTTCCACGAGCTACCTGTCTTTCCACGTTCGTGTCGAAGTGACGCATTTGATTAAGTAGCGTGACCGTAGCCTCCAATATTGAAACCGTGTTCACTCCCACCCCCTCACTTCCCCCACTTCTTCTGCGCCTTCCCATATCGCGTCTTCCGCGTCCCGGGTCTGCCTTCATTCGAGCGCCCCACCAGCGGTGCCTTGTGGTCACTCGGCGGCAGGCCGAGTTCGTCCGCCTCCAGCGTGCGGATTTCATCGCGCAGTCGTCCGGCAGTTTCGAACTCCAGATCCGCTGCCGCCGCGCGCATCTTGCGCTCAAGCTCCTCGATATACGCGCGCAAGTTGTGCCCGGCGAGGCTGGCTCGGCCTTCCTTGGCGTCAATTTCCGCCAGTTCGCCTTCGCGGGCGGCGGAGTTGGCGACTATGTCCTGAATGCCGCGAATGATCGTGGTCGGGGTGATGCCGTGTTCCACGTTGTGCGCGTGCTGCTTTTCGCGCCTCCGGTCTGTTTCGGCGATGGCGCGTTCCATGCTGCCGGTCATGCGGTCGGCGTACAGTATCACGCGGCCTTCCACGTTGCGCGCCGCGCGACCAATCGTCTGGATCAGCGAGGTTTCGGAGCGCAGGAACCCTTCCTTGTCCGCATCCAAAATCGCCACGAGCCCGCATTCGGGAATGTCCAAGCCCTCGCGCAGCAGGTTGATGCCGATCAGCACGTCATACACGCCCATGCGCAGGTCGCGGATCAGTTCGATCCTCTCCAGCGTCTCCACGTCCGAGTGCATATAGCGCACCCGTACGCCCTGTTCGTGCATGAACTCGGTCAGGTCTTCGGCCATCCGCTTGGTCAAGGTCGTTACCAAAGTGCGATAGCCTGCCGCCGCGACCTTCTTGCATTCGGCTATGCAGTCCTGCACCTGATCTTCGGTCGGGCGGATTTCCACCGGCGGGTCGATCAGCCCGGTCGGGCGAATCACTTGTTCGGCGAAAACGCCGCCGGTCTGCTCCATCTCCCAGTTACCCGGAGTGGCGGAAACGCAGAAGGTCTGCGGGCGCATTGCGTCCCATTCGTTGAACCGCAAAGGCCGGTTGTCGATGCACGATGGCAGGCGGAAGCCGTATTCGGCCAGCGTGATCTTGCGCCGGTGATCGCCTTTGGACATCGCGCCGATCTGCGGCACTGTCTGGTGGCTCTCATCCACGAATAGCAGCGAGTTTTCGGGCAGGTATTCGAACAAGGTCGGCGGCGGTTCGCCGGGCAGGCGGCCCGTGAGGAAGCGCGAATAGTTCTCGATCCCGGCGCAGGAACCGGTGGCAGCAATCATTTCGAGGTCGAAATTGGTGCGTTCCTGCAGTCGCTGCGCCTCCAGCAACTTGCCCTCGGCGTGCATTTCCTTGAGCCGTTCTTCCAACTCGAACCGAATCGCCTGCGCCGCCTGCTTCATCGTCGGACCCGGCGTCACGTAGTGCGAATTGGCATAAACCCGGATGGTGGTGAGCGATGCGCCCTTCTTGCCGGTCAGCGGGTCGAATTCGGAAATGCTCTCGATCTCGTCGCCGAAGAAGCCGATCCGCCACGCCATATCCTCGTAATGGCTGGGATAGATTTCGAGGCTATCGCCGCGGACGCGGAAATTGCCGCGCCCGAACGCCATGTCGTTGCGCTTATACTGCAGCGCCACCAGCTTGCGGATGAGTTCGCGCTGATCCACGCTCTCGCCCACTTTCAGGTCGAAGATCATCGCCGAATAGGTTTCGACCGAACCGATGCCGTAGAGGCACGAAACGGAAGCCACGATGATCACATCGTCGCGTTCGAGCAGCGAGCGGGTGGCCGAATGGCGCATCCGGTCGATCGCCTCGTTTACGGAGGATTCCTTCTCGATGTACGTATCCGAGCGGGCGACATACGCTTCGGGCTGGTAGTAATCGTAGTAAGAAACGAAATATTCGACCGCGTTCTCAGGAAAGAAGCTCTTGAATTCGCCGTATAATTGCGCCGCCAAAATCTTGTTCGGCGCGAGGATCAGCGCGGGCCGCTGGAGCAGTTCAATGACCTTGGCCATCGTGAAAGTCTTACCGCTGCCCGTCACGCCGAGCAGCACTTGCGTCTGGTCCCCGGCGCGCGCTGCTTCCAGCAAGTCCGCAATCGCGGTGGGTTGATCGCCCGCTGGTTCGTATTCCGAAACCAGCTTGAACGGTTGGCTCACCGCCGCCTTCACCGGCCTTGCGGGGCGGTGGGGGACGTATTCGCCGGTGGTGTCGGGCTCTTCCAGCCCTCTGCGGATTACGAGTTCAGCCATCGCGCCGATATGGGACGCTTCACCTATTCACGCAATGTTCCTTGCCCAGGGAATTGGCAAACTGCACTTCGATTGATAGGCTTACGCCACAAACAGGGGATTTTCCGATGCGCATCCGTCATGCTTTACCCGTCTTTGCCGCAATCGCTCTGGCCGCCTGTTCCGGCAGTGCGGATGATGAATTGGCGGGCGAGGCGCTGTCGGCTGACGAAGTAGCAGGCGCCGCCGCCGCAGAATTCACCATGCCGCGTCCGGGCCAATACCGCACTACACAGGAATTGGTGGAATTCACGATGCCCGGTCTTCCTTCCGACCAGATGGAAATGATCCGCAGCCAGTTTGCCGCCGGGGCTGCCGAGCCGCACAGCTATTGTGTGAACGAGCAGATGACGCGTGAGCAGTGGCTGTCGGATATGGCGGAAAGCGATTGCACCGTATCGAGTTCCTCCACAAACGCCGAGGGCATCAACATGGTGATGAGCTGCACCGGTACCGAAGGCGCGGTGGGGCGGATCACGCTGACCGGCACCACCACCACCGAAGGTTCGGACATGGAAATGAGCTTTACGCAGCCCATTCCAAATATGGGCGACAGCACCATCCGGATGCGAGTGAAGTCCGAACGCACGGGCGATTGCGCTTAGCCTCCTCATGCAAACGGCGATTATCACCATTCATTGCCCAATAACCCGGCGCCTGCCAAAAGGCGGCGATGGCCAGCGAACCAACAGCATTTGACCCGCGGCGCACGCGGCTGCGCAGCTTGGGAGAGAGCCTGCGCGCGGCCTATGCGCAGCGTGCCGGGCTGAACTGGTACGAGCCATCGAAGCTTGCTCCGAAGCCGAAATTGCGGCTGCTGCTGGGCGAGTTAGCGCACGTAGGTGAACCGTTCCGTCGCCGCCTGCGTCCGCCGATCAGCATCGCCAAGGCCGCGCATCCGCGTATCGTGATGCTGCTGCCGGGCTTTGCCTCCAACGCCGAAAAGATGCGGGTGATGGCCGAGGCGCTCGAACGGGCAGGGCACAAGGCGAAACGGTGGGGGCTAGGCTGGAACCTCGGGCCGAGCGAAGAGAACTTTGCAGCGCTGGCGCAGCGGTTGGTCGAAATCCATGAACGCTACGGCCAGCCAGTATATTTGGTGGGGTGGAGCCTTGGCGGCATTTTCGGACGTGAATTGGCCAAGTTGCACCCCGAATGCGTTGCCAAGGTGGTGACGATGGGATCACCGTTCAGCCAATCGCCTTATGCCAATAATGTGTGGCGCGCGTACCAGCTTGTCACGGGCCATTCTGTCGCTGCACCACCCGTCAGAGCAGTGCTGCACGAAAAGCCGCCAGTCGAAACCGTGGCCTTGTGGAGCCCGCGTGATGGGGTGGTTGCAGCGCGCAGCGCGCGGGGCGCACCGGGCGAGCGGGACCGGGAACGGGCTTTGCGCTGCACACATATGGGTTTTTGCGATTCTCCCGAAGCAATCCTCGCGGTACTAGATGAATTGTCATAGGATCGTCACGCATACTTGACTTCATGCTGCAACGCAGCAAACATCGCAGCAGCCTAGTATTACGGCAAGTAAAAGAGGATCGATGAGCGAGCCCGCATCCCTCCCGTTCGATGAGATGACCGCGCCCGATGGCAGCGTAAGCGAAGCCTATCGCGGTTATCACCAATGGCTCACCCAACAGGACGAAGGCCTGATGCGGCGCAAAAACAGCGAGGCGGAGAGCTTTTTCCGCCGGACCGGCATCACCTTCAATGTTTATGGCGCAGATGCTGCGGAAGAACGGCTGATCCCTTTCGACATGGTCCCGCGGATCATCACCGCGCGCGAATGGGCCAAGCTCGAACGCGGGATCGAACAGCGGGTGCGGGCGCTCAATGCGTTTATGCACGATCTGTATCACCGGCAGGAAATCATCCGCGCGGGCCGCATTCCCGACCGGTTGTTCCGCAACAATTCCGCATGGCTGCCCGAAATGGTCGGGTTCACGCCGCCGGGCGGGGTCTATACCCACATCACCGGGATCGATCTTGTACGCACCGGGCCGGACGAATTTCTGGTGCTGGAAGACAATGCCCGCACCCCCAGCGGCGTTTCGTACATGCTCGAAAACCGCGAAACGATGATGGCGATGTTCCCCGAGCTGTTTGCGCATGTGAAAGTGCGCGAGGTTTCGGATTACCCGCGCCGTCTCGCCGCCAGCCTCGCCGCCTGCGCGCCCGAGGGTGTCAGCGGGGATCCTGCCATCGCGGTGCTGACGCCGGGGATCTACAATTCGGCATACTTCGAACACGCCTTCCTCGCCGACCAGATGGGCGCGGAACTGGTGGAGGGCGGCGATCTGATGGTGGTCGACGGCAAGGTGCAGATGCGTACCACCACAGGCTACAAACAGGTCGACGTCCTTTACAGACGGGTAGACGACGACTTCCTCGACCCGATGACCTTCAACCCCAAATCCATGCTCGGCGTGCCGGGGATTATGGACGTTTACCGCGCGGGCAATATCACTATCGCCAATGCGCCCGGCACCGGGGTGGCAGACGACAAGGCGATCTATTCGTTCATGCCGGAGATCGTGGAGTTCTACACCGGCGAAAAGGCGATCCTGCCAAATGTACAGACATGGCGCTGTGCAGAGGCGGATTCGCTAGCTTATGTGCTGGATAATCTGGCCGAATTGGTGGTGAAGGAAGTGCACGGATCGGGCGGCTACGGGATGCTGATCGGGCCGACTTCCTCGAAAAAAGAAATCGAGGCGTTCCGCGCCAAGCTGATCGGCAATCCGTCCAACTATATCGGTCAGCCGACATTGGCGCTCAGCACTTGCCCGATCTTCACCCGCGCCGGCCTCGCGCCGCGCCATGTCGATCTGCGGCCATTCGTGCTGTGCTCGCCCAAGGGGGTGGAGATCACGCCGGGCGGGTTGACGCGGGTGGCGATGAAAAAGGGGTCGCTGGTGGTCAATTCATCGCAAGGCGGCGGAACCAAGGATAGCTGGGTGTTGGATGACTGATTTGCTGGCCCAATTTTCATGCTAGGTCGCACAGCCAACGGCATCTTCTGGATGTACCGCTATCTCGAACGGGCGGAAAACACCGCGCGGCTGCTCGCTGCGGGCCAGCGTATGGCGCTGACGCGGGGCAGCGAAGTTGCCACCGAGGAATGGCGCTCGGTGTTGACGACGCTCGGCCTGCTTGCAGCGTATAATGCGCAGCATGACAGCTTCACCTGCTCGCAAGTGTGCGACTTCGTGCTGCGCGGGCGCAACAATCCGGAAAGCGTGCTGGCGATGTTCGAACGTGCGCGCAGCAATGCGCGGACCTGTCGCTCGTCGCTCACGACGGAGGTGTGGGAAGCGGTCAACGAAGGTTGGATGACCCTGCGCGATATGCTCGCCCGGCCTGTGCGAGAGGCGACGCTGGGGCCGATATTGAGCGCGATCCGGCGCGAGTCCACGTTGGCGCGCGGTGCTACCCACGGCACCATGCTGCGCAACGAGATTTACGCCTTCGCGCGGCTCGGCACCTATATCGAACGGGCCGACAAGACCGCGCGTATTCTGGATGTGAAGTATTTCCTGCTGCTGCCGAGCCTTGCCTATGTTGGCACCCCGCTGGATGTGGGACAGTGGGAATCGGTGCTGCGTTCGCTCTCGGCTGACCGAGCTTTTCGCTGGCTGCATTCGGGGCGGATGAATGCGCGTTCGATCGCCGACTTTCTGATCCTCGACCCGCGTTTTCCGCGCAGTCTGGCGTTCTGCTATACCGCGCTGCGCGAAAATCTGGCTGCCCTCGCCCACCTTCATGGGCAGGAAAACTCAGCTCATGTGGGCGCGGAAGAAGCTTACCAGCGGCTCAGCGGCAAAACTATCGACGATATTTTCGAGCAGGGGCTGCACCAGTTCATTGTCGAATTCATCGCCGGCAATCAGGCTATTTCTGGCGCAATCGCGCAAGAATACCGCTTTAACGCCTGAGGAGCGAAACACCCCCAATGCACCTCTCGATCCGCCACACCACGCGCTACCGCTTTTCCCAGCCGGTTATTCACGGCCTCCAGCGCTTGCGGCTGACGCCCAAGGCGACGCAAGGGCAGAAGATCATCGACTGGACGGTGGAATATGAGGCCGCGCACGAGGAGCTTTGTTACGAGGACCAGAACTGCAACACCGTCACCCTGATCGCGGTTGAAAAGGGCGCGACCGAGGTGCTGGTGACGTGCACCGGCACGATCCACACCGACGATAGTGCTGGGGTGATCGGGCATCACGCCGGGCACTTGCCGCTATGGGCTTTTCTGGGCCAGACTCCGTTGACCAAGCCGGGTTCGCGCATTCGCCATCTCGCCGCCGTCGCCTCGCGCAGCGGTGACGGCACCTTGGAGGTGCTGCATAACCTGTCGCAGCTGATTGGCGATGCAGTGACTTATGGCGCCGGCGCGACCAGCGTTGGCACGAGCGCGGAAGAAGCGATGGCAGCCGGGCAGGGCGTGTGTCAGGATCACGCGCATATTTTCATCGCCGCTGCCCGCCAACTCGATATTCCGGCGCGTTATGTCAGTGGCTATCTGCTGATGGACGACCGGGTGGAACAGGATGCCACCCACGCCTGGGCTGAGGCATTTGTGGACGAATTGGGCTGGGTCGGGTTCGACATATCCAATGGCATCTCCCCCGATCCGCGATATGTTCGATTGGCGACGGGCCGCGATTACCGCGACGCGGCGCCGGTCACGGGCATCACTTTCGGCGGGGCGAGTGAGGAATTGATTGTGAAACTTGCGGTTGAGCAACAATTCGCTCAGCAGTGAACCATGCGGCGAGGGAGCCGCGGCATACGGGACAGGAATATGACTTATTGCGTTGGGCTGTTGCTCGATAAAGGCCTCGTGCTGATGAGCGATACGCGGACCAATTCGGGCGTGGATAACATCTCGGTCTTCCGCAAGATGTTCCACTGGGAAGTGCCCGGTGAACGGATCATCGCGATCATGACTGCGGGTAATCTGGCCACCACGCAGGCGGTGATCAGCAAGCTGGAAGAACGCAGCAAGGCCGCGGGCGACCGCAAGCATAGCCTGCTCGAACTGCCATCCATGTTTCAGGTGGCGGTCGAAACGGGCAAGTTGCTGCGCGAAACCGTTACTTCCACCCAGCAGGATAATGGTCCGTCGGGCGCGGGCCGGTTTACCGCTTCGCTGATTGTGGCCGGGCAGATCAAGGGCATGGAACCGCGCTTGTTCATGGTCTATCCCGAAGGCAACTTCATCGAAGCCAGTTTTGACACGCCGTTCTTCCAGATCGGTGAAACCAAATATGGCCGCCCGATCCTGATCCGCGGCTATGACCGGACGATGAGTTTTGAAGACGCGGTGAAGCTGATGATGGTCAGCATGGATTCCACCTTGAAGGCCAATCTGTCGGTCGGCCTGCCGCTCGATCTACTGGTGGTACAGCGGGATGAATACACCCCGCTGCATGAACAGCGGATCGATGGGGACAACCCGTTCTTCGAAAAGATTTCGTCAAGCTGGAGCGAGGCATTGCGCACTGCGTTTCATTCCCTGCCCGACTACAGCTTCACCGAACTTGCAGGCACTGCCCCGAATTCGGGACCAAACTCCGGCGCCGCACCAAAACTTGGATGAATAAGGGTTTTCCCTTATCAAGACAGGGCGCTGACAGCTTCGACGAAAGCCGCGAATTTGAAGTGTTTCGCAACTGCCACTTTGAAGCCTCGGGAACGGACTTTTCTGAAGCACAGAAATTCCGCTATTTCTTGGTATAAACGCTGTTCTATTGAGCCAATTCAGCGTTAATACCTAATTGTTTGTGCTGGCGTCTGCGCCATGAGATGTCGCTATGGAACAGCGCATCACCTTACACATCGCCGGAGGCACCAGTCGCACCCGGGCGGAACAGGCCCGCATCGCGTTTGGGCTGGGCCACCATGCGGAAGTCTACTCCGATCTTGATGAACTGCTTGACCGCCCGCCGCGGTCGGGTGTGATCATAGCGTGTGAAAACCTGCTCGATGGCGGGATAGCTGAACTGCTGCAACGGCTGGGTAACGAAGGCATCTGGACACCGCTGGTGGCCGCTTCTGCGGCGCCAAGCGTAGACCAGGTGGTTGACGCAATTCAGTCGGGCGCACTGGACTATCTATCATTGCCGTTGACGGAAGCGGAACTGATGCGGATGATCCGGCACCTTCAGCTTGACGGAGGCCGCCACGCAGAATCGCGCCGACGGCTGGTGGAGGCCCGCCGCCGCATTGGGGCATTGTCCAAGCGGGAACGAGAAGTGCTCGATTGGCTGTCCGAAGGTTGTTCCAACAAGGCCATCGCCCGCGAACTTGAAATAAGCCCCCGCACGGTGGAAATTCACCGCGCGAACATGATGGACAAACTCGGCGCGAGCCATGCAGCAGAAGCGGTGCGCTTGCGGCTCGACGCGGGGCTCGAACCTGCCCGCGCGCCTTTGGCGGCGCTGGCCGGTGAAGTCAGAATAGGCGAAGCGTCGGTGTTTCAGTTCGCGGGTATACCCGAGGTCGTAGCACGCGGCTGATTACGGGCGGAAACTTATCAGATCATACTCTCATGCGCGTAGATGAACCACTCGGCGAAAGTCGGGGGTTGAGCGTAGCGCCGCATGGTTCGCCGGGTCTGACTGTTCTGGCCTCATCGCCAATCCCAAACGCTCAGCCTCAGCGGCAATACGAGGAATCCCCGGCAATCACGCCTTCCACATGGAAATGATCGTGATGTGCCGCGTTGTAAGCCGGGCCGAGCACGGTAGCGAATCGTCGGCATGCGCTGGCCTGCACTGCGCGCAGGAATGCTCGTTCATCGCTGCTACCATTCCAATCGCCCGCCACGGTGATCCGCCGACCGTCGGCCAGTACAAACCCCGCGATGTCGATCGCCGACGCGGTGGCGTGGGCCGAAAGGCGCCTGCTGCCAGCCACATTACGGCATGAATAGCTGCCCATTGTTTGAATGCTGACCAGCGGCGAACCAAGGATCGTGCGTGCAGCCCGGTCCACCCCGAACCGCGCCCACGCGGCAAATGCTGCGCTGACCGGGCACGTGACGGGGCCGATATTGTTGACGCCCAAAGTCGCGCTCTCGCCCGAAATGGCGTGCAACTGCACCGTGCCGAGGTTGCTACACCCTTCGCTCAGGTAACGGTCGGGCAGGGGTGTGAACTGCGCCCCCGTCTGACCGAGCGCACCGAGGCATTGGCGATCTTCCGGGCGGCTGGCGACCGGCGCAGCGTCCGCGCGCACGGTGCGATCCGGTGCGGCCTGCCGTTGACCGCCACTGATCGACGGTATCGAGCAAGCGGAAAGTGCAGCCGCCAGCACTGCTACGGCGGCAAGACGCATCCGCGCGGGAGTGCCGTTTCGGCGGGGGAGGTGGGCCTCGCGAATCATCCTGCGTAATTATGCATAGAGATCGTGAACAGCGCGGAAACATCGCCGGTTATCCCCAGCCTCGATAGGAATGCGCAGGCTAATTCCAGTTGACTTGGGCACCAATCGGCCTAGTTGCCGCGCCGGGCCACGCGGTCCCAACGCCGCGCGTGCTCTCTGTGAGGAGAGACTACATGATCGATACCCAAATGCCGGCGCGCAAACCTGCACGTCCGTTCTTTTCTTCCGGCCCGTGCGCTAAGCCGCCCGGCTGGTCCCCCGAAAAACTCCAAACCGCTGTGATGGGCCGCTCGCACCGTTCGGGCCTCGGCAAAAAGCGTCTGCAATTGTGCATCGACCTGATGCGCGAGATGCTCGGCCTGCCCGATACGCACCGCATCGGCATCGTCCCCGGCTCCGATACCGGCGCTGTGGAAATGGCGATGTGGACGATGCTGGGCGCGCGCCCTGTCACCACGCTGGCATGGGAAAGCTTCGGTGATGGCTGGGTGACTGACGCGGTCAAGCAGCTCAAGCTCGATCCTACGGTGATCCGTGCCGATTACGGCCAGCTGCCCGATCTGGGCGCGGTCGATTGGTCGAATGACGTGATCTTTACGTGGAACGGCACCACTTCCGGCGTGCGCGTTCCCAATGCGGACTGGATCCCGGCTGACCGCGAAGGCCTCAGCTTTGCCGACGCGACCAGCGCGGTTTTCGCGCAGGATATCGACTGGGCGAAGATCGACGTGTGCACCTTCTCCTGGCAGAAGGTTCTCGGCGGCGAAGGCGGCCACGGTGTGCTGATCCTCGGCCCGCGTGCTGTGGAACGGCTCGAAAACTACACTCCCGCATGGCCGCTGCCGAAGGTGTTCCGCCTGATTTCAAAGGGCAAGCTGGCAGAAGGCGTGTTCAAGGGCGAGACGATCAACACCCCGTCCATGCTGGCGGTGGAAGATGCGATCTTCGCGCTCGAATGGGGCAAATCGCTTGGCGGCGGTGAGGCGTTGAAGGAGCGAGCTGATGCCAATGCGGCGGCGCTCGATAAGCTGGTGCAGGAACGTTCGTGGCTCGGCCATCTGGCGGCTGATCCGGCAACACGGTCGAACACTTCGGTGTGTTTGACTGTGGAAGGCGCGGATGCGGATTTCATCAAGAAGTTCGCCAAGCTGCTCGAAGCGGAAGATGCGGCCTATGACATCGCTGGATACCGCGATGCCCCTCCGGGCCTGCGCATCTGGTGCGGCGCTACGGTCGATGCTGCCGATATCGAGGCGCTCGGTCCGTGGTTCGACTGGGCCTATGCCCAGTTGACCGTGGCTGCCTGACACTCCCGCAAAACACAATTTCTCGTCATTCCCGCGAATGCGGGAATCCAGTCGAACCTTTGCACCAACCCGGACTGGATCCCCGCGTTCGCGGGGATGACGAAACATAGAAATGGAATGAAACCATGACCAAACCAAAAGTGCTCATTTCCGACAAGATGGACCCCAACGCCGCGCGCATTTTCGAAGAGCGCGGCTGCGAAGTTCACGTGAAGCCCGGCATGACCAAGGACGAACTGATCGCCTGCATCGGCGAATATGACGGCCTCGCGATCCGTTCCGCCACCAAGGCGACCAAGGACGTGCTCGACGCTGCGACCAACCTGAAGGTCATCGGCCGCGCCGGGATCGGCGTCGATAACGTCGATATTCCCGCCGCTTCCGCCAAGGGCATCGTGGTGATGAACACTCCGTTCGGCAACTCGATCACCACCGCCGAACACGCCATCGCGCTGATGTTCGCGCTCGCCCGCCAGCTTCCGGCAGCGGACAAGCTGACGCAGGCAGGCAAGTGGCCCAAGAATGATTTCATGGGCGTTGAAGTCACCGGCAAAACGCTCGGCCTGATCGGCGCGGGCAATATCGGTTCCATCGTCGCCAGCCGCGCGCTTGGGTTGAGGATGAAGGTCGTAGCGTATGATCCGTTTCTCACGCCTGAACGCGCCATCGAAATGGGCGTGGAAAAGGTCGATCTCGACACGCTGCTGAGCCGCGCCGATTTCATCACCCTGCACACCCCGCTGACCGACGAAACGCGCAACATCCTCAACGCCGACCGGCTCGCCCGGACCAAGAAGGGCGTCCGCATCATCAACTGCGCGCGTGGCGGCCTGGTGGACGAAGCGGCGCTGAAGGCGGGCCTCGACAGCGGCCATATCGGCGGCGCGGCGCTCGACGTGTTCGTAACTGAACCACCAGCGGCAGACCATCCGCTGTTCGGCACCCCGAACTTCATCTCGACCCCGCATTTGGGTGCATCGACCACTGAAGCACAGGTCAACGTGGCGCTGCAAGTGGCTGAACAGATGGCCGATTTCCTCGTTAACGGCGGCGTCACCAACGCGCTCAACATGCCTTCGCTGTCCGCCGAAGAAGCTCCACGCTTGCGCCCCTATATGGCGCTGGCGGAAAAGCTCGGCAGCCTCGTGGGCCAACTCGCGCATGGCGAACTGCCCAAGATCAGCATCGAAACCGAAGGCGCGGCGGCTGAACTGAACCAGAAGCCAATCGTCGGCGCGGTGCTCGCAGGTCTGATGGGCCGCTATTCGAGCAGCGTGAACATGGTCAACGCCCCGTTTCTGGCCAAGGAACGCGGCATCGAAGTCCGCGAAATCCGCAACGAGCGTGAGGGGATTTACCACACGCTGGTGCGCGTCACCGTGTCCACTAGCCAAGGCGAACGCAGCGTCGCGGGCACGCTGTTCTCGAACGGCCAGCCGCGTTTGGTGGAGATGTTCGGTATCTCGATCGAGGCCGATCTGGAAGGCCAGATGCTGTATATCGCCAACCGCGATATGCCGGGCTTCATCGGCTCGGTCGGCATTCTGCTTGGCGAGGCTGGCATCAATATCGGGACGTTCCATCTGGGGCGCCGCGCACAGGGTGGCGACGCGATCCTGCTGTTGAGTGTCGACAGCCCCGTTCCGGCCGAACTGGTGCAGAAGATCTCCGAAGTGCCGAACGTGACGCTGGTGCGTCCGCTTTCGTTCTGATCCACCACAACTAACCTTCGTCATTCCCGCGAAAGCGGGAATGACGAAAGGGTTGGGTAAGGCGCATTTTACGGGCTAGGGGCGTGCCATGACCGATCCAACGCAAGACCTGCTGCCCGAAGGCCTCGAAGACCGCCTGCCGCAATCGGCTGCCGCTGCCGCGCGCATCGAAGGTGCGGTGATGCAGGTGCTGCGCAGTTACGGCTATGACCGTGTGCGCCCGCCGCTGGTCGAATTCGAACGCAGCCTCGCCAGCCGGATGGGCGGCGGGAGCACGCGGCATATGGTGCGCTTCACCGATCCTCGCAGCCTGCGCACTTTGGCTTTGCGAAGCGACATTACGGTTCAAGTGGGGCGCATTGCCGCCACCGGGCTAGCCGATGCGCCGCGCCCGTTGCGGCTGTGTTACGCCGGGCAAGTGATGCGGATTTTGGGCGTAGCGCTCGATCCCCGCCGCGAGAACTTGCAAGTCGGCGCCGAATTGATCGGCACGGATAGTGTGGAAGCCGCTGCCGAGGTGGTCGAACTGGCTATCGCTTCGCTCGAAGCTGCTGGCGCGACTGGCATTTCGGTCGATTTCACGCTGCCCGATCTGGTCGATACCCTCGCCGATGGTCCGCTGCCGTTGAGCGCCGAAGCGCGCGAGGTAGTGCGCCGCGAACTGGATATGAAGGATGCGGGCGGCTTGGTGGAAGCGGGCGGCGCGGCCTATCTGCCGCTGATCCACGCTGCGGGGCCGTTCCCCGAAGCGGCCGCTCGCTTGAGCGAAATTGACAGCGCGGGCGTGTTGAACAGCCGGATCGATGCGCTCCATATCATAGCGCAAAGGGTAGAAGGCCGCGCGCGGCTGACGTTCGATCCGTCCGAACATCACGGGTTCGAATACCAGAGCTGGTTTGGCTTCATGATCTATGCCGACGGCGTTCGCGGCGCATTGGGGCGCGGCGGCACCTATCGGATCGGCGGATCGGATGAGGTAGCGACCGGGTTCTCGCTCTATCCGGAAGAACTGGTCGAAGCGGCGAAGGCGGCTGAGGAACTGGGCGGCGGCGTGTTCCTGCCGCTCGGCCATGACCGCGCGGTAGCGGCAGACTTTCGCGCGATGGGTTGGCGTACAGTGGCGGCTTTGTCCGATGCGGATGACGCGGCGACGCTAGGCTGCTCGCATGTTCTCGATGGCGGCGAGCTTCGGCCACTCTAAAGTCCGCCCGCCGAAACTCTACCTAACCAAGCCGAACTCCCCGCCAAACAGCCGCACCCCCTTGCTCCTGCGCGCGCCACAGCCTAGGCCCGCGCGGTTTGTCGCAATGCATGAAGGTTCTCAAAAATCATGGCCAATGTCACCGTAATCGGCGCCCAGTGGGGCGATGAGGGCAAGGGCAAGATTGTCGATTGGCTGGCCGCGCGCGCCGATGTGGTGGTGCGGTTTCAGGGCGGTCACAATGCCGGGCACACGCTGGTGGTCGGTGATACCACCTATAAGCTCAGCCTGCTGCCATCCGGAATCGTAACGGGCACGCTCAGCCTGGTGGGCAACGGCGTGGTGCTCGATCCGTGGGCGCTGAAGTCCGAGATCGAGCGGCTCGAAGCGCAAGGTGTGGCGATTACGCCGGATAATTTCGGGATCGCGGATAACTGCCCGCTCATCCTCCCGCTCCACGGCGAGTTGGATGCGATGCGCGAAAACGCGGCGGGATCGGGCAAGATCGGCACGACCGGGCGCGGAATCGGCCCTGCTTACGAGGACAAGGTGGGCCGCCGCGCGCTGCGCGTGTGCGATCTGGCGCATCTAAGCGAGCTGGAGCCGCAGCTTGACCGGCTATGCGCGCATCATGATGCGTTGCGCGCCGGGTTCGGCCAGCCGCCTGTGGACCGCGCGGCGCTACTCGCCATCTTGGCCGAGATTGCGCCTTTCGTGCTGAAATATGCCCAGCCGGTTTGGCGCCGCTTGCACGAGGCGAAGAAGGCCGGGCGGCGGATATTGTTCGAAGGCGCGCAAGGCGTGCTGCTGGATGTGGACCACGGCACCTATCCCTTCGTCACCAGTTCCAACACCGTTTCGGGCACCGTGGCCAGCGGAAGCGGCATGGGGCCGAATGCAGCGGGCTTCGTACTCGGGATCGTCAAGGCCTACACCACCCGCGTTGGCAGCGGCCCGTTCCCGACCGAACTGCACGATGCCGACGGCGAAGCACTCGGCGTGCGCGGGCATGAATGGGGCACCGTGACCGCGCGCAAACGCCGCTGCGGCTGGTTCGATGCGGTGCTGGTACGCCAGACTTGCGCGCTTTCCGGCGTGACCGGGATCGCGTTGACAAAGATCGACGTGCTCGACGGGTTTAAGACGATCCGCATCTGCACAGGCTACAAGTTGAACGGAATAGTGATCGATTACCTGCCCGCCAGCGCGCAGGAACAGGCCGCGTGCGAGCCGGTTTACGAGGATATCGACGGCTGGGAAGGCACCACCGTCGGCGCGCGTTCGTGGGCCGATCTGCCCGCGCAGGCGATCAAATATATCCGCCGGATCGAAGAACTGATCGACTGCCCTGTGGCGAGTGTCTCGACCAGCCCGGAACGTGAGGACACCATAACTGTGCGCGATCCGTTCGCGGATTGAACGACAATCTGCCCGCCTTCCCAACAGTCTGATGCATTCTTGACCTGATCCCCATTTGTTCTAAGACCGTTCACTCCGATAAGGGGGAATACGGAATATGAGCCAGGTCGATTTTGTTTATGCGTTGGCGGCGGACAGCGTCGGCTTACCTCTCGCTGTCTCGGTTTTCTCCGATCGGGATCTAATATGTCGAGACATGCGCGACGATGTCGAGCGTGCTGGGTTGAATGTGAGCAATTGCAGCGCCTTAGCGCTGGTGCAGGATCACAGCCCAACCACGCTTGGCGAACTCATCCTGTTCGATTGCCCAAGCGAAGAGCCGGCTGCACTGGCGGCATTGTGCTGTATCGATTCCCGGGCAGCTGGATCGGGCGCACGGCTGATCGTGTCTGCGAGCCTAGACTCGTTGGACGCGGTATTTGGTTGCTGTACACAATCAGATCCGCAGATACTCATCGGCAACTCACGACCAGAGCGGATGATTGCCCTCGGTCGGGCGATGGCAGGCTTGCCCAATTTGCGCCTGCGCGAAATGTCTGATGACGACCGGTTGGCGCTGTTTCGCCTTACGCAACAAGTAAGCGAAATTGCCCAAAAGATGGAGCTAATGGGCAGCCAAGCTTTGCTGGACCGGGGCCGAAGCAACGGAGATGCGCTTCATTCGACAAGTGCGGTCGACAGCATTCGTAACAACGCCCACGGAGACCGGCTGGTGCGCGCCACCCGCCCGCCGCTTCCCGACCCGCGTTTGGTGCGCAAGATCATCCAGCAGCGGCAGTTGCGGGCGCGGTTCTTCGATGGCGATCTGTTTGCCGACCCGGCGTGGGATATGCTGCTCGACCTGACCGCGGCGCGGGTGGAACATGTGCGGGTTTCGGTCACATCGCTATGCATCGCCTCGGGCGTGCCGCCGACTACGGCGCTGCGCTGGATCAGCCAGATGAGCGAAGCCGGACTGTTCGAACGGGTGGAGGATGAGACGGATCGCCGCCGCGCGTTCATCCAATTGACCGACCGGGCGGTGGAAGCAATGGCGCGGTATTTCCACGAATTGGGCAAAAGCGCGGTGGGGATGGTCTAGCGGCGGTCAAACGCCGCCTGTGCTTCAGCAGGATCGGTCACTCCCTCAGCGATCAGCAATTGCGCCAGAATGCGCGCCTTAGCCGGGCCGAGCGCGC